>VTLG01015376.1_pt1 | contig 12138 bp, 13 predicted proteins | sample 4694571 | NCBI WGS metagenome assembly VTLG01 (sample SAMN12604809, study PRJNA352737) | marine metagenome | biome: ENVO:00000447; feature: ENVO:00000209|ENVO:00000569|ENVO:01000036; material: ENVO:00002151; isolation source: viral sequences binned using virsorter ... | reverse complement strand
AAATACTCATTACCATCATTATCAGCAGAACCTGGAGTTTGAAGAACCATAACATAAGGATTGTTTGCGTTTATGTTTGTGAAATGATGTGCAACATCACCAGAAGCATTGCCACTAAAAAACCATTTAGTGCTAGTATTATATGCTCTTACATTCCCATCACCATCTGATAATACAAGATGGTTATTTGATGTTCTTATATCTAAGCTATCTTGATTGCCATTATATGAACCAAGAATTGTGTTTTTACTACCAGTTGTAACTTCTGCACCAGAGCCACCAGTAGAAGGGTCATAAGCACCAACAAATGTATTTTGGTCACCAGTTGTAACAAGTCCTGCATCAGAACCAACACAAGTATTATATTGACCATCATCTACAGCACCACTTAAAGTTCTATATCCAACTGCTGTATTTCTATCTCCAGTTGTAATTCCGTCACCTGTCAAACTTCCTACTAACGTATTGTTCTGACCAGTGCTAATTGTTGCTCCTGCTTGATATCCCACTGCTGTGTTTTGAGCATCTGTAGCACTGCTGAAGTTTTGTTGATTTAATGCACCTCTACCGACAGCAGTTGATTTACTTCCCTGAGTATCTGATGTAAGTGCTGAATAGCCTATCGCTACATTGAAGTCTGCATCTGTAAAAGCATCTCCTGCTTCTGAACCGATGAAAGTGTTTTGTAATCCTGTTGTTACTGCTCCTCCAGCATTATATCCCACTGCTGTATTGTTGGCATTAGTAGAACTTGCAAAAGTTTGATTTGATAAAGCATCATATCCTATAGCTGTACTTCTATGTCCTGCTACATCTGCTCCTAGAGTACCATAACCAAGTGCTACGTTTGTAATTCCAGTAGTAAACGCATTTCCAGATTCAGAACCAACTAGAGTGTTAAGAGTTCCTGTTGTTATTGCTGTTCCAGCTTGATATCCAACAGCTACGTTATGTGCATCTCCCCCTGCATTTAGAGCTTTTAGTGCTTGGTAACCTATTGCTACATTATCTCCATGTCCATCTTCTGCTTTGAGTGCTTCAAATCCTATTGCTACGTTATTATCACCAGTCGTAAGTGCAGTTCCAGCTTCATCTCCAATAGTTACATTATAATTACCACCGCTTGTGATTGAATTTCCAGCATTTACTCCCGCCCTAAAATTAGACGTACCAGCAGTAGAAGAAACCAAATCACCATTATAAGTTAATGTGCCATCAATTGTTAATGCTTCAATATTATCGTTTGTTTGATCTAAGGTAAAAAGTGAAATAAAAGCATCATTATCTTCATTTCTAATTTTTAAAATATTGTTTGTTGTATCGTAAAACAACTGATTTGCATAAGTTGTTGATGGTGCAGAAGTTCCAGAATTAGTTGAACCTAATGCTTGTAAAGCACTATTCAAATCTGATCTAAAAGATGCAAAACCTTGATTGGCTATTGATAAATCATTTTGTGACATTTAACACTCCTAACTTGCTAATTCTCCAAATCCTCTTGCTACATAATCGAATGTTCTGCTTACTGTTGAACTTGAACTATTAAAAAACTCTATTGTAAAACCAGTTTCACTTTTATTTGTTATAGCATAGAAGTCACCACTCGCCAAGTTCTGAGCAGAAATTCCTACACCTTGCAAAGACTTAAATGCTGGTGAAAATGTAATTGCTTTTCCGCTAGTGCTTGTACCACTTACAACATCTGCTTCTGCTACAACTCTATCTGGCATATCCACAGTTACCGATAATGCTGATATTTGCTGGGTTGCTGTACCCTTTTGACTTGTCATTTGTACCTTAAATTTAAATGCTCTTGCTTTATAATCCCCAACAAAAAACTTTCTAAAATCTGTATATGTTGGTGAACCAGATGGGTCACCTTCTGTTGTTGCAACTAGTAATTCAGTATTTGTATCATCAAACTCTTGTGGATCGCCATCAAATAATCCAGAACGATCATCAAAATTTCCAGTTGCATCATCAAATAAATTAACAAAACTAACTCTTGCAACATTCATATTTGCAGTAACTCGGCTAGTATAAACTGCTCCCAAATCAATAAATGTATCAAATTCATAACTTCCAGAACTTGCAACATTACCACCTCCACCATCAAACAATCCGCTTGCATCATCAAAGTTTCCAGCAACACTATCAAAAAGATTAGCTGTTCCTAGTTGAAGTTTACTACCATCTGTCACAACCATATTTGTTTTTGTTCCAGAAAAACTTGGACTTTGAGTTGATGTTGCAACTGCATTTAAACCTTTTATGTTCTCGATTATTGCAACTGTGCTAACTGCGTTTTCTGAACTATTACCGACTTTATCAACTGCTTTTATAAAATATGTACCTGTCATTGCTGGTACTATTACAGTGTTTGCAGGTCTTGATACTTTATCGGCTATATCTATTGAATTTGCATATGTTGCTCCGCTTGTTTCTTTTGCATGACGTATTCTATAATGTGATAAATCTAAATCAGTTACTGGTGTCCAACCTAAATGTGCTTCTGTACCAATAATATTAACACTAAAATTTGTAACATCTTGTGGTGGTGCTGTTTTTCCAACAACTTGATGGGAAATACTTGTAAATGCTGAACGACTTACTGAACTAACTGATCTTGCTCTAATATCATAAACAACATCATCTTCAACATTCACTAATTCAAATTGTGATGAACTTCCACGACCTAAATTTATAAAAACTGAATCTGTTGATTTTTTAGCTTGTACTTCAAAGTCTGTAATAAAACTATCTGTTGCAGTTACATTTACCAATAAAACAGCAATAGCTTCTTCATTTCTTGATCTTAGTTCATCTGTTGCACTTACAACTGGTGCTTGAACACTAAATGGATTTGGCAAATTAGTATCTGGTATTTCTGGTTCAGCAACTTGTGTGCCAACTGCGTAAAAACTATCTTGATGCTCTGAGCATTGCAAACTTACTGAATGGTCTGCATTGATTGTCATTCCTTGTACTCTAAAAGGTTTTTCAGAAAAACTAGGTGTTGCATGAGTTACATTTACAATATCCCCTATAGATAAATCTAATGCTGTTGCATCTGCTTTCAAAGAAATATCTAAACTACTTCTTGATCTTCTTAAAATAATTTCTGCCATTTCTTGAGCTTGAAATGAACTTGTTAACATTGAAAAATCAAATCTACCTTCTAATAACAAGCCACCATCTGCTGTTTTCATAGTTTCATGTTGATCTGCGGAATCTAATCCAGTTTCGTCAACTGGTGGAAACTGTGCTGTATCTGATTGAAAGTTTTTAAATGGATTTATAAAATTGACTATAACCCTATTGTATCTTGAATTTTTATTTTTACTTTGAACTGTTATGCCACCAATAATATTATCTTCTGTAAGTGTGATTGATGCTGAACCTGTTGTTTCAACTAATATATTATAAATTCCACCAGCAAAGTTTAAGTATGACCTAGAACCCCTTACAAAGTTTTTAACATTATCAATAGCTTTTACAGATGTATCAACCACAGTGTCACTACTCATTAAAGAATCTGTTGACCCAGATGAAAATGTTACTGTTGTATCGCATACATCACTTGCGGTTTGCCAATCTGCAAAGTTAGAATCAAAATAACTATCTGGTATTCCCATTCCAAATCTATCATTTCTTAAATAGTCTAATAGTTGTAAAATTGGATTATCTGAAAATTCCCAAGTTGTGCTTGTATCTTTTCTGTGGCTTCCACTTCCTCCTGTTAAAGTTCCATCTAAATTAGGATTATAAACTTTTCGCCCATTTACATTTGCTTGTACTGTTGGCAAAGAACCAAATTTTTCTGGATTCCATTTAAATTTTAAAGCTATGTATGCTAAACCACTTAATGTATGGGTGCTATCCCAACTATTTAATTCTGATAATAAACTTGATGCTGTTTGTGTGTCTGTGCCGAAATGAGGTTCAACTGTTATTAAACTTTCTGTTGTGCCATCATCTAAATCTCCTCTAAAATTAGAATCAGATGAACTTACACCTCTTTGAACGTTATCTGCTATATCTCCATCGAATGCAACTGCATTATCATTTACAAAAATATTAGGAATATCATGTATTTCACCCTCACTTAACACGATTGCCATATATAAAAATTCATTGTCTGTTCCAGATGTTTCTAAAAAAACTACATTGCCACCAACTTTTCTTGTTCCATAAATAATAGGTATATGAGCATTTGCTGTAAATTTATTAACTAAAATACCTTTTGCTTGTTGTTCTGCATGAAGTTCGCCAAAATCTGGTATTTCTGGCATGGGTACTAGCCACCCAATAACATCTTCAACAACATCAACGACTATATCAACGACATCTTCAACAATATCGACAATGCTGTCTACAATATCATTAATAAAACCGCACATTTATTTTAATCTCCAGTTTCCGCCCATGTTTTCAAAACCTAATTTTTCAAAAACTGGGTCTATTTGTAAACCAGTACTAATACTTAAAACTATTGGTAATTCTTTTGCAATTTTTTTGACACTATCAATCATAGTTTTTACTAATTTAAAATTTCTAAAATTCTTTTTAATATAAATTATTTGAATATTCATAAACATTTCTTTACTAAACCAATATTCAGCTTTGTGAAATATACAGCAACCAACAAATATATTTTTATCTAAATCTTTTAAAATTATAATTTTACCTTTTTCTAAAATCGTATTTATAAATGTTGTTAATTTTTTTTGATCAACCTTTGGTAAATCTAAATGCTCTAAATCATCATGTTTGAACTGTATCAACAAATCATAAACATCTTGAAAATCTTTTTTTTCTGCTTGAAATAAATGTATACTGGTCATTCTCTACCCCACTTAATATCTCTAACAGTTAATGCAGAAAATCTCATGCCGAAATCATTTGGAAAAAATCTTTTTTGTGAATTATCTGTAGTTGTCCTTCCACTTGTTTTGCTAAAATTACCCCAGTGAGAAGTTACTGTTAAATTCAATCTTGCTGTATTAGTATCATCTGTAATTTTATATTCATCTATAGTTCCATAAAACAACAAAAATGGGTCTGATATTAATGCAAGGTTTGCATCTAAATATCCTCTATAAATAAATACATCTGAATTTATAATATTCTCATTAAGTACAATAGAAATATATGTTTGATCTACACCAGATAAACTAACAACTAAAGTATTTTTTGAGGGTGCATTTGTTTCACTTACCCCAGTAATACCTTTTAAATGTCCATTTGATAAATATGTTCTTGATGTTCCAGAAACGCTTGATGTTATATCAAAACTTGCATTTGTAAGATAAACCCTTGTTGCAAAACCCAAATCAATTAATAGAACTGGGTCTATATTTCCAGTAGCTAGTTCTGTTTTTACTGCACTTGATAAACCCCTAGCCATTTACAAACTCTCTATTACATCAAACTCATAAGTAAAAAGTAGATTTCCATTTTTATCATTCTGTCCTGTAGCAAATTCTTGAACATCACTTGTTAGGTGAACATTAAAAGGCACTGAATCATATGTTACAGAACTATTATCTGTTAATGCTTCCCTTAATGGTGGCTCTATAGTAACTGTAGAAGCATTACTAGATGAAGTTGCATCTTCTACCACCATATAAACTTTATCGTGAGCAAACTTGATAAAATCTCCAGCTTTTAATCTACCAGCACCATCACCAGCAAAACCATCTATAGCTATTGTGGTGTCTGTTGCAGTATGAGAACCATTAACTAACAATGTTCCAGTTTCGTTACCCTGTGCATCAAGATAGCTTGGGAATGTAACAGTAAAATTTTCTTTTCTATTTCTTTGCTTCATAATGAATGCCATAACTGGTGCAAAATCTGATCTAGTCATGGGTGGATAAGATACAGTAAAACTAAATCTTTGACCTTGTACTTGCCTTCTAAAAGTCTTGCCACTATCTGTTTCACTAAGCAAAGTCTTTTGATTGTTTCTAAGATTAATAGCTGTAAAATTAGTTTTTGGTAATGCTCCACTCATACTATCGCCATTTTACCCTTTTCATTCATAGCACTATTTATTAAATTTACGATTGTTCCACGACTATTTACAAGTAATTCATTAAAACCTCTAGCATCTACAGTATTAATATTAAAGTTTACTGTAACTTGCTTACCCATTCCAAGTTTGTCATTTGGAACTATTGTACCCGCTTGATCTGGTACAAATAATTCTGCACCTTTTTCACCAACAATACTTGGTTGTCCTAATGGCGGTCTTCCACCTTTTTCAAAACTTTTCATTTTGTTTATTAAACCCGCACCAAATGCTAAAGCACCACCTACAGCAATAATATTAAAAGGGAATGGTATTGATGCGAAAGTTTTCATTGCTCCTTGATAAAGACTAATCATTGCATCTTTGATTGCCTGTGCCTTAAACATAGCACTTGATTTAGCAAATGCCATTTTTACAGCTTCACCAACTAACATTTCTACAAAACTTCTTACAACAAATTTACCTAAATCTGCAAAATTAAGTTTTCCTGTCATTACAAAATCTGTAAGTGTTGTTTTCAATTTACCAAAACTTTGCCTACCAATATCTTCTATTTGTGTAAAAGCACTTTTTTGACTTTCTAATGAATCCATAAAACCTTTATTGAAACTTTGTAAAATGCCTAGTTTCTTATCTGCTGTTTGTTGTGCAATAGCTACTTCTATATCAGCCATATCTTGTAAGGCTACTATTTGAGGACTCGCTCCGCCTAATAGTTCTGAGCCTGTCATACCTGTTCCTAAAATATCTTGTCCTTTTATTCCCATTTCCGAGCCTGTTAGACCAGACATACCATTTTTGCCAGATTGAACTATTTCTTTATTTTTTTTGGTAATTTTTTCCATTTTTTTTAAAAATTCTTCTAAAGCATCTGCATTTTTAGTAGTTTTTTCAAAAAATATACTTGAATCTTCACTAAGTACTTTAAATGGTTTTTTATCAACAATATCACCAAATTTTTCATCAACTTCGGATAATGGTGTTCTTAGTTTTTCAATAGTTTGTTTCATATCCTCTATTGATTGTTTTTCTTTTTTAATATCTTCTTCGGACTGTAGGAAAGATGTAATTTTAAATTTGTTTGTAAATTCTTGTAATTTAACAATGCCACTCATTATTTCAGCGATACCTTGCCTAATAGTATCAATAAATCCACCAAGTATTAGTATTAAACCTTTACCTTTTGCACCCAGCAATAAGAAACCTAATACACCTATTGTATCAAATGGGGCGGGTATGCCTTGTGCAAATTCTATTAAATTACCTACTGATTTTTTGATAAATTGAAAAAATGGTGTAAAGAAATCTAATGCTCTTGCTCCAAACCTTAAAGCACTTTTCATAGCATCAACAATGGCAACTCCAAGTTCTTCACCCGCTTTTTCTATACTACCAAAATTTCTTGAAAGTTCTTGTTCTATTAGCATTGCACCAGATTTTAGAAAATCAAAAGGTGCTGAATCCATAACCGCCATTTTAAATAAATTAAATTTATCACCAATCATTGAAAGAGTACCATCAAATGTTTTTGCCATTGTTTCACTAGCACCAACAACTGATAATGTTCCTTCATCAAATGCAGTCAAAATGTGATTTCTTGATTCTTCAGCACTAATTTGAACTCCCGCTTGAAATCCTAATAATGCTTTTACTCCTCTTTCTCTAAATAAATCTGCTGAATTTATACCGCCAGAAAATGTTCTTTGTATTTGTTCTGCTGTTGTTTGAAAATCTAAACCAGAAGCACTTGCTATATCTCCAGTAATTTTAAGTAATCTATTGAGTTCGTCTGCATCTTTTGACACAACCGCTAGATTAGCTGAACCTCTTTGTATTTCTTCTAAACTAAATGGAACTTGACTAGCAAACTTTATTAGACCTTTAAAGGCTTTTTCACCTTCTCCCGCTTCGTCAAAAAGAAATTTAAATCTTACCCTTAATCTTTCAACTTCACGACCTGTATCAATAAAACTTTTGACAACTAAACCCGCACCTAAACCAACTAAAGCATTTCTAAGGTTAAAAACTGAATCTTTTAATTTATTTACACTTGCGGTTGCAGACCTCATAGCTTGGCGGGTTTTGTCTTTTGCTACAATGTCTATATTTACATTTTTTGTTGCCACTATCTTGCCTTTGCTATTCTCGCTTGTCTTTCATTTTCCTCATGTTGGATTTGAAAGTATGCTAACCACATATTAAACTCCTCAACAGACATTTGCAAGATTTCGGAAACTGACTTATGAAGTTTTTCTGCTAAACCAAATATATTATGTAATTCAACATTATTCTTTAGTTTTTTTTATTATCTTCTATATCAGAAGTAGCAGTACCCATAATTTTAGTAGCAACATCTGCAATTACATTTGTATCAGCTTTAGTTTTAAAAGCTAGAACATGAGTGCCATTAAACATTTTATCACCATCTTTTGTTAATGCTTTTTCAATAATGACATCAATAAGAACTAACAAATCAGTATTTGTAGCACCTTTGAAAATCTTTTGCTTTTCAAGCATATTAAAAGGTTTGGTGTAAATAGCTTTATCGCCTACTAAACCCCATTCTGGAACTTCAATTATTTGTGTGTCAAGCTGACTAAAATGATCTCTGATGCCATCAAAGTAGTCGATTTTTTGATCTGACATAAGACTATACTGTGCCTATAGTAAGACCGCCAGTTCCTTGTCCAGTTACAGTTCTTGTAATAACACCATCTAAAGGTACACTAACTGACATACCAGTTACAATACCACTTCCAGAAAATTTTCTATCTCCAGATTCATTACCTTCTGGTAAAAATGCAAAAGTTAATTCTGCACCTTGAACCATAGTTGTTTGACCAGAATCAGTTTCATCAAAGTTCATGTCTATTGAAAAAGTAAAAGTACCCCTTCCGACTAAGAATGATTTCATTGAACTGCCTAACGCTGTATCTTCTACAACGTCATGTGTAGTATCTACTGTGAAACCTGTAGCATTATTAAGTGTAGTACCGCCAATAGTGATAACACCTTCTTTCCCATGATGTGTAGCCATTTAGACCTCCTTTTCTTCTTTGGGTTTTTCAGTTTTTTTGGCAACTGATTTTTCATTAACCATTTTAAAACCATTTTTTTCAAAATGATCTATATGATCTTCTGAACATTTTACAATGGTTTCGCCTTTTTTCATAGTAACATTTTTAGCCATTATGCACTCCCTCTAGTAAATTCATAAATTACTCTTGCTGTTATTCTAACACCACCATATGGGTAAATAGTTCCTTCATCTGTTGATGCTTCTACTATTTGAGTATCTATTGCATTACCATTTCTAGTTATATCATTATCTAAAGTTTCTTCAACAACTTCTATAATTTGATTTCTTACAGTATCTATATTTGTGTCTGTGCCTTTTCCAAAAGCAACTATTTGAAAATCTATTGTACCCCTATAAGAACCCGCACCTGTATCGCCTATGCTTCCAACTTCCCTTGTTTCATCACCAGATTGCACAAATAAAGCGGGAAACTGTGCATCACTTAATTCTTCAACTTCAAAAGGTTCTCTAGTAATCTTTTTAAACTCAATAGGACTTGTAACAGCATCAAGTTTTGTGATTATATCACTAGCTATGTTTTCTCTTTTGCTCATATTCTCATTTCTTTAAAATAAAATTTTGCAAATTCTGCTCTTAATTTATCTTCTTCTTTATCGCCTATAGAAAAAAATGGTCTTGTAATTCTACGTTTGCCGACACCTAATGTATCGTGATAACTTGCAATTTTTGCTCTTTCCATATTTGTAAACAATAATGTGCTTTTCAAACCACCTGTTCTAAAATCTAAACTTCTAAACATTTTACCTGTATCGGTAAGGTCTACAAAACCTGTTTGTCTACCCCTCTTTTTTCGGCTTCTAACAGTGCCTTTTGCATATCCTCGCATTTTACCACCATCTGGTAGTTTACCCGCTTGTGTACGCTTTGTAATCATAAGAATAGCCATATTAGATACTCTTTTTAAACCTTTATCTATGACTGACTTTTGTTTACTAGATAATTTTTTTAAAAAATTAGTTATTTCAATAGAATTTACATTAACTTTGACATCTACTGCCATTATCTGACTAACCTTAAAAAATGAATTGGTTCTTTTTCAGAATCTGAAACTGTACCTCCACCATCTTCATCATATTCGACACCATCTCTAAGAATAGCTTGAAATTCTTCTTCGTATCTTTCTCTGTAAAAATCTATCTGAACTTGAAATGTGTCTTTGCCTTCGCCTGTATCTGGGTCACGCCATTTTGTTAGCTGTGGATAAATATATTTCCATAAGGCAATGTAAACTACAGATAATTCCCATTGTGAGGGTGTAAGTTTACTATTTGTCATTTCAACAGATGTTATTTTGGTAATATCTTTATAACGAACTGTATGCCTGTATCTTTCCCACCATTCTTCACGAATACGTCTAAGAACGTCATTTTCTGCAAATTGTATTTGATCTACAAAAGTTGTAATTCCAAAACCTAGAATATCTGGTTGAATTTTCTGTAAATGTGTATTTTGAACACTAAAAACTGTTGATGACATTATTCAGCTTTCTTTGTTTCTGTTTTCTTTGGTGCTTCTTCTTTTACCCATTCATTATCTTTTTTGGGTTCTTCTTTAGGTTTTTCTGCTTTTGGTTCTGGCTTGGGTGTTGGTTTAGGTGTTGGTTTTGGTTGTGCTTTTGGCTTACCATCATCAAGTTTCCAACCTCTTAAACCCCAGATATTCTTATTGTTTTCATAATCAACTTTACGTCTTTCAATAACTCTATCGCCTTTTACAAGTTTAACCATATCCATAATTACTATTCCTTATAAAAAGGGGTGGTTTCCCACCCCATAAGTTTTAGTTAGCTAGTGTGTCTGCTGTTAACTTAACACCATAGCTGTCATGGATTTCACTTACTCCATAAACTGCTGTAGCTACGATTTCATCTGCTCTTAATGAAGCATCTCTTTGTGATTCAATCTTGAGGTCTTGCATCATTGCTAAAGCAAGTGCATCTTGTGAGAATACACCACCAATAGAGTCATCTGAACCATCTACAGAAATATTTGAAGATTCAAAAATCTGAACTCCCGCTATTGTTCCAACAAAACCAGTTCTCATAGCTTCGTTTGAAAGTTCTGTATCTCTACCCACAAATGTGTTTGTTAAAGACTTTTTAACATTGAAAATTTGCTTTGGGTGAAATACCCCATAATAAGGGGCGGGTGCATTTGCTGTTCTTAAATCAGCAACCGCTTCAAATACGTCTGCAACTGTAAGTTCATTACCAGCACCACCCGCACGTTCTGTTGAAAAACCTGTGAATAATGCTGATAAGTCTGCATCTATTTTTCTTGCAATAGCTTCACCAAATAACCTACCAATATCACCCGCAACATTTCTTGATGCTGAGTTTCTTGCTAAATCTGTTAGTGTTGTCATGATACCAACTTCTGATGCTGTGATAGTTACAGATGTTGGATTAACTGCTGTATTACTTAAATCAGTTGCTTCGTTTACTGCTGATGCTGATACGTTTGCATAAATCGGTACTTCTACTGATTTACCACCACCCGCAATAGTGTAGTTTCTAACTAAGTTTCTCATTATTGATTGCTCACTAGCAACAAATAACGCTTCTGCTACGATTTCGGTGTAGAGTTCCGAAATGGTAGAACTGGTTGTTTCATTTGCCATTTTTTACTCCTATAAATAAAACAAGTTATGGGTTTGCATTAATAACTCTAGGTTGGGAATCTCTTTGCTTCTTATATTCAGCATACTTTTTCCTATCCTCTGGGTTATTAAAATTTAACTCACTCAAATTCAAAGGCTTATTGAGTTCTTGCCTATCCACATTTGACACCGAACCAGAACCACTAGGGGTTGCTGAAACAAAGTGCGGGTTTTGTGTTAAGAACTCTTGAACTAATTCATCTGTAGTCAAAAGTTCCCCCTGTTTATTATATCTAGCAATTCCATTCTTATCAAGAATTTCAACATTACCAGTTTCATTTAGCTTAATATCATTTTTCAAAAGATCAACAACTTGTGAAGCATTTATTGCTTTATGTTTTGATGC
>VTLG01008427.1_pt1 | contig 12141 bp, 17 predicted proteins | sample 4694571 | NCBI WGS metagenome assembly VTLG01 (sample SAMN12604809, study PRJNA352737) | marine metagenome | biome: ENVO:00000447; feature: ENVO:00000209|ENVO:00000569|ENVO:01000036; material: ENVO:00002151; isolation source: viral sequences binned using virsorter ... | reverse complement strand
CATTAGCATAGAGAGTAGTTTCATAGTACTTTTCTTCGTAATTTGGACCACTTTGTAAAACATTTTCTATTGCCTCTTGGTTAAAGAATGGGCGATTAGTAAGATCACGTACCTGCTCTCTGTTCATCCTGTGTCGCTGTATCACGTAATCTGCGTCATCTAAGCTTGCAGCACTTGGATCTGGATAAAAATCCCAACAGCTAACAGCTTCTACTCTAGGTACTGTTCTATCAATAGGGCTGTATTGACCGCCTTCCCAATTGTGTATTGTTTTGTTATAATTAAACGGACCTTTTACTATCCCTGTTCCTAACAAGGCACACTCAAATATTGCGTGTCTTAAAACAGTCACTGCGTTAGTGTCTAATAGCTGATCGTGTATGCAAGTTTCCATGTTTCTTGCTGCTTCTGCTGCTGGACTTATCTGTGGTTCGCCCATACGTGCAGGACCAGAAGCCAGATTAGCACCTTCGTACTTGTCTGCTAATCCTCCAAGTTCTGCTGCTTGCGGTCCTTGCTGTTGTTGCTGCATAGGTGTCGCTTGCGTAGCTCCTGGAAGTAACTCCATGCCATCTCCTTCAAAGCCGACATCCGTAGGAGTGCCTTCCTGCACTGGAACTTGAGACAGGTGAGCAAACTTGTCGATGCCTTCTGGCATAGGAGTCGCCTGAACAGATATAGGAAACTTATTGTTAGCAAAGAGTATATCTATAATTTGACCGTAAGCTGCTAGAACCTTAGTCTTGGTTATCTTGACAAAGACTTGACTGCGCTCGTTATCTCTGTACTGAGTTGTCGAGTCGTAGATACCACGATAATTCTTGTACGCTTTAAGCCAGCGTTCTTCATCGCTTCTCCTTCCTGTCTCTGCATCAGAAAACCTAGCCTTAATAGAGCCTATGACACTGTTATAGTCTTCACGCTTATCGTCTAAATTGATTAGCCCTTCTGTCTCTTCATCGTCTAGAAAAGATTGATCAGCCATGTTTTACTCTCTTTAGTTAGCCGTTGATCCCTTTTTGTTTATCAGCAGCCATAATCATAGCAGCTTGACCCATATGCTTGTTACCTGACTCTGCAGGAGCATCTTCAGTCAACTTGCCTATGTTTATCTTTGTGTTAAACTCAAGCTTTTCTCTGTAGAGTTGAGCTTCGTTAGCGTCAGACATTTCGCCGTGTTTCTTCATCTGGCCCATGATGTAACCAGATCCGTATGCTTGTGGATTACCGTATGGCATTGTAATACCCTCCTTTTGGGTTGTAGTGGTTAAAATTATCTTTGTGGAATAAAACCTTCGTATTCGTTTAGAATACCTGTATTAGGACTCACTTCGCCTATGTCAAACTGTGCCTGTTGTCTTGCAAAACTTCCTGCTGGTGAAGTATCAAGAGCTTGTTTTCTTTGTTTTTCCTGCATTTTAGGTGTTTCTTCTGCAATATATTCAACACCTTCTTCTACGTCATGTGTTGTAACAGGCAAAGGGCTAAATACTTCCTCTACCATTTGTAAATCTCTTATCTGGCTTAAAAGCGGATTTGGTTCTTCCCCTCTTTTTCTTGCTTCTTCTGCTTCTGCTTTTTTTGTCTCTGATACTGCTTTCGCTCCGAATGCGCCTCCTACATAGGGAAGAATCTTTAATGTGTTTCTGGCGACAGGATTTTCTAAAATTTTTTCTCCTACTTTAACTACTCCTTCTTTTAGAGCAGATATTGTTTTTTGTTTTAATTTCTGTTTCGCTTCTTTTTTTATTCTATTGTATCCATCCATATCTCCAGCTTCTCTAAGAGCTATAGCTTCTTTTACTTCTTCTGGAGACATAATTCCTTGATTTAATTCTCTTATAAACTTATATTCTGGGGTTCTTTCCTTTGCAGCTTCAGCAGGTTCGCCTAATAATTTTTCTGTTGCTGTATCTGTTTTAGGAGGTGTTCCAAATTCTAGTTCCCTTGCTCTTTTTATTTTTGCAGTTTCTGTAAGATTTTTCTCTCTATTAAGATTAGATTCTGAAATTTTTAGTTCAGTTTCAGCTTTACTTAACTCTGCATCTGTTACAATTTTTTTACTATCTTCTTGTGTAACTACTTTAGTTTCTTGGGGTTTCCCATCTTTAATATTCTGTTTATCTTCTTCTGACGGAGGAGTTATATCATATTTTAAACTTCCTTCTTGTCCTAATTCTTCTATATACCCTAATCCTACTTTAGCTGGAATTTCATTTAACGACTTTACTCCTAAAGCGTTAGCTTGTTGCTCTAGTAAAAATACTTGTGCAATAACCTCTCCAGTTTTTTTTGCCCCTACTAAAGCATTTGTTAAATAATTTTGTCTAGAGACTTTATTAATCATGCCAGAAAGAGCCTCTAAAGTATTTATTTGTTTACCATGCATAGTATCAATTATAGGTCCAACTTCGGCTGGAGGCATACCAGATTGGATTAGTATTATACTTGGAACTATTTTTCTGTTATCTTTAGGAAGTATGTTTCTCCCCATTCCAAGTTTTATTTCTCCAGCTTCGTCAACTGAATCCTCTACCAAATCTGAAAAAACTTCTTTTAATTTTCCTTTTTTTAAAGCTGCACTTATTTTATCTGCTGTATTAACACCTGGAAACAAATTTATTGCTAAAGATCCTTTAGATGGGTCTTTTATTATTCCTTTATTCAACGCTTCTAAAGATTTTTTTATCCTGTCTCGCATTATAGCTTGAAGATAAGGAGCTAGTGGTATGCTTGTGTACGCTTTAGCTTTTCCAAAGACTTTTTGTGTGGGGATAATAGCAGTAGGATTACTAGCATCTATATAAGCAGGCGCTCTTCCTGTTCCTTTTGCATACTCAATAAACCCATCAAGACCTCCTTTATCCTTCCATTCTTCAGGAACATACAGTATAGTAGATGCAAGTTGTTCCAATCTTTCTCCAACAAAACCCCATAAATACACCACAGATCTTTGAGTTCTAGCTTTAAAAGCTGCTGCAGGAGTTTTACTATCTGCGTTTATATTTTTTATAACTTGAGCGTGTCTTGTATAAAAGTCTTCCGCAGATGGAATAGCTTGAAGTTTGTCTGCTTTAGATCTTGGAGCCTCTCCTTTTTTAAGCCTTGATTGCATAGCGTCTAAAAAACTAATATCTTTCTCAGCAAAGATTAATTGATTTCTTGTTCTATTCAACACAAATCTTAAAGCTTTTGCAGAAGTTTTGCTTAAACCTGTAGCCTGAAGACCTTTGTCTTTTGATACCTCACTTAAAGTTCCTATAGGCGTATCAAAACCTTTTTCAAACCCTGCTTGTTTAAGATTTTTTTCAATAGGACTTAAATTATTTACAGCACTTGGAGTTGGAGAAGATTTATGCGCTTCCCCTCCTGTATCTTCCTGAAACGGAAATTTTTCTTGAAGCATCATTCCAAAAGGTTGTTTTATTTGCGCTCCATCCATACTTATACCAGTATCGTAAAGCCTTAAAATATTAGACTCTCTAACCGTTAAAGATTTAGGATCTTTAGATAATAGTGTCTCCCTATCAGGCAATGAAAAATTTTCACTAGCTATCTGATCGTCAGTAAATAATATTGTTTTTAATTTTTCTAAGTCTTTTAAAGTAGACATTATTAATATCCAAATACGCTATCTGCTGGTTGAAATGTATCTTTCTTTATCTGGTTAAATATACTGTTCTGTGGTAAACCTGTTGGCCTTGTCATGCACATATATCTTAAAGCATCGTAGGCGTGATCATCAGACTTGGTGTCTACATCTTCACTGTTAGTCTTAGACAAAGGTATCGTAGGTAGAGTCCTTATTAGGTTTGTACAGGTAGAGAATATCTTTAGTTTTGGTTCGTCTGTACGCTCGTCTATGGCTAATCTTCTGTGTAGCTCTATTTTTCCAGGTATCCTGTTTTTATCTGCTGGTATCCAACGTACGCCGTTGCGTATCATTGACTCAGCTATGCTCGGCCCTGTGCCGTGTTTAGACCAACAAGCCCCATCCAGAACAGAAATCTGCATCAGGGGATCATTTTCCTCTAATGCGTTGATTATTCTTGCCAGAGTTTCGCCTGTGTATCCCTTGTCGTAGAGTTCCCTGTATATAAAGATGTTTCCATCCCAATCTACAGCACCCCAAAGTACGCAACTAGGACTACTATAGCCATAATCGGCTGCTCGTAGTCTAGGCCAGTTATATGGTACTTCAAACGGTTCAACGACATGTACAGACCTGTCAAACTCTGAGAATGCTGCACCATCTGCAACATCCCAATCCCCTTCTAGAAGTCTCCTGCGTTCTACTTCTGGCAGGGAAAGCAACATGGCTTCGTATTCGCCACTTTCCATCAAAAACGGATTATCTGTTAACCTTGCAGGTATAAACCGCCTTTGGTACAGTGGTTCATCAGGATGTTCTGGGTGATTAGGCCCATAACGTAATACTTTACCACTGTCAATGTCTGTAGCCCAGAATGGTTCGTTAGGAATCGTAGGGTCTACAAACATTTTCTTTAACCACCAACCCCCTACGCCTCCAGGATTGGCAGAAGCTCTCATATACGTCTGGATCTCTGGATCAGTAGTACGTAAACGAGATCTAAGGTAGTTCCAGACATACGGTGTTGGGTATTGACCTAACTCATCTACACCGATCCAAGTAAAACTCTGTCCTTGATACCTTGTAACGTCATTATCCTTGTCAACATAACTGAATAACGCTGTAGCACCGCTAGGAAACGACCAAGTATTCTTGGATTCTCGAAAGATTGCACCTGGAAATGCTTTTGGATACAACTTTCTTGACTGATCTACTAATTCTGTTAGTTCTGCCAGCGTCCTTCTCAGTAGTAACGCCCTGTGATTACCGTTAGAGGCGTAGCGTAGAAGGTCTACCAGCATCGCAAATGACTTACCGCCACCTGCTGCACCACCATATAGTACTTCTTTTTCTGGTGCTGCCAAGAAGTCAACCTGTGGACCCTTATTGGGTCTGAATACGACTTCTGTGTTCTCTTCTATTGATTCTCTTATATCTTTAGGCAGTGAATTAATAAATTCTTTTGTTGTTGCTCCACCAGAACCAGCTAATTTCTGCCCATTCTTCTGTCTGGTGTGTGTTTCTTGTATGGTATTGAGCTTTTTCTCTATAGAACGCTGCTTGTCTTTCGCTGCTTTTAGCTCTTTTCTTACTTCTCTCTTTCTCTTTTCTGTCCTTGAAAGGTTATAACGCCCCTTTTCTCCAGGCTTCAGCTTTGGTCTTGCCATTAAGAATCCATAAACTTTGCCTTACGAACACCGCCGCCATATGCGTATTTCTTGACGTAACCACCGCCAGCTTTGTTAGTTTGTAGCTGCTGCCTACGGTGTTCATCTATAAGGTTTTGTAATGAATCTGCACTCATTTTATTTACACTTCTAGGTACAGGAATATTTAATCGGTTCATCCTAGAAACTATATCTGCTTTTCTTGCTCTCTCGTAATCCCATCTAGGGTCTTCTCCTTCTGCTTCAGTATCTGGATCCGTAACTTCACTAGCTTTGTTTGTCATTACTCTGTCTCCTGATCTATAACGATCTCTTTTGGTTTATCTTTGGAGGGTAACATTACAATGCCATGCATTATCTGTCCCTCTACTTCTACTTGCTGTTTCTTTCCAAGACCAACCCTGTCAAGAACGGATTCTGCTGTTTTGATACGCATATCCATCTGGTTCAATGGAGTTGTACCATCAGCATCTAAACCTTCTAATATCCTGTTAGCAGCTTTAACAGAGTTTGTTGCAAGCATACTTCTAGTGCGATCTATAATCTCGTCACGTAAAGAACGTGTTAACCAAGATCTAGACTGTTCTTTGTATCCTGCAGCAACAACGGCTTTCTTGACATGTCCCCCATTCGAGATGAGTTCTTCAAGAAAGCGTTCTTGTTTTTCTGTTAATTTTCGTTTCTGTGTGGCTGGCAAGCTCATTCTTTAGTTTCTTTATTTTTTTATTTACTACTATTTGGTATCTTAATCTTGGAAAATGTATATGTTCTGTCAGTTTGTTTAACACTTGCTCCATTTTCTCCCACAAACAGAAACGTACCCTCCCTGTTCGCTGTATATTGTACTCACTTTGTTAAAGTTAAGTTTGCGTAGGCAATGCGCTCGTTCCCCTTTAGCGTGTAACGGAGTTACGTCTTACGGACTGCGTACTCATACGTATAAAATAAAAGGAAGTCACTGCGTCTGTTGCCTACGCAAAACACTCTAAAACCATGAAGTGTGGATTATAAGTTCGTCCTTCAATATAATAATATTGTACTTGGTTGAATCTGAACTATAATTTTATCCACTGTTAATATTACATTATAGTGCTGTAGAACGTTTTGTCAAGTAAAAAATTAAAATAATGCTTGACAGATTGCTCAGAAGTATTATAATGGTGTATAACACCTGCGGGCGGTATAGTATGTATATGTACTATATTGTTTATTGTCAAGAAATAGCCCATTATAGCCTAAAAAAAATAAAAAATATGGCAGCTCTGTATAAAAAGCATATGCTAGGGGTAGTGTCCCTTTCCGCCCCCGAAATCGAAATCCCTCGAAGTCTCTCATTGATGGCAGTTTAGACTATATAAGGTGCTTTTGCGTAGTGCTGTTATATCAATAAAGCTTGCGCGGTATTACTGTGTTTTTGTAAACCTAGCCTGACAATTTAATCTGGTGATTTGTAATTAGTTTTATTTTATGATGTCGGGCGCAGGGTGGCGTGTCCAATTGCACAAAGAAATAACCCCAACTATGCAGAAGATAGAAGGGGTTATTATGTTATCAGGCACTAGCCTAATGCGTTGCCTTAACGCCTATACATACTAAACGTAATTAATGCTAATATTATTGTATTTATTTTATTGATAGGCAAAAAAAGAACCCCGAACCATAAGGAACGGGGCTAAGTTTTAGGGAGGTATGCAGAATATTAGAGCGAATAAGCTATAAAGAACCCGCTTGCTATTACACTCATTGCGATTAAAACAAAGTCTTCTGGTTTTATCATATTACCACCTCGCCAACGTCCAAGCGTTTTTGCTCAGTAGTGTTTATATCATAGTGGCAACGAATAACAGTTATAGTCACCTTGTCGTCAACTATAGCTTCTGGATCGTCAGGGATGCCCAACTTGTCCAGAAATGCTTCCCAGTCATTGCACATAATATGAGAGTTTTCAAAGTCATCCTTGCACAATGTGATTAGACGGCCAGCGATAGGCGTTGATTGTTTAGCCATGATTATATTTCCTCTATAAAGATTTTATCTTGGCAAGCTTGGCACAAGCCAGAAATACCGAACTCTCGTTTTGATAACTCATCCTTGAAAATGGTTGCAGTATCTTTACATGATACACAGCGGTTGTTTGGTCGGTTGTGCTTAGTCGCCCAATTAGTCGCCGTGATAACTTGCATTAGTTCTACTATGTTTGTTGTCATTGTTTTATACCTCTATTTTGTTGTTTCAGGTGTTAAGTTATAGTTTCTCTTGCTTTGAATTGCAAGGCAAAACCGATCCCAGTCGAAGCTTGCGTTATCTTCTTGGAAATATGAACATAAATCGGAGACTAAAGCACTGTCCCAGTTTACGTTGTTTTTCGCTAGTATATGAGCGAACCTAATATAATTTGCTCTAGACATTGCCATGATTAAGCTTCCTTCTTTTTTAAACGGCTGATTGGTTTACCGTCCACGGTGTCAACTAATTGACCGTTGTGGTTGTAAAACGTGATTGTATCCAAAGAACCGTTATCGTTGGTGATGTCAATTTTCAGAATGTAGATTAGATCGTCACCAACAGAAGCGCTTGGATATTCATTGCTCTCAAACTCGATGCTTTGAACGTGGTGGAAGTGGTGCGAATTTCCCATAATGTTATACCTCATAATTGTTAAAGTTTAGGGCGATCTCTCGACCGCCCTTTAAGTTATATTATAGAATTATTAATAAAGCAATAATTAATGCTGTTATTACAACTAGCCTATAGACTAGCAACGTGGCATCATACATTAAGCACTCAATAGCTCTTTAGATTTTGCCAGCGCAATAGCTTTAGTGTCTCGACCAACGTCACCATAGAAGGCTTTGTTTAGTCGATTGTCTGCACCATGATCACGCACTGGCTTATGATCGGCCATGTAGGTTACTGTATTGAAAGCACCCCAGAGCGTTCCCTTAGCGCTTGACAAGTCCCAACCATGATTAACTGACAAGGTAGGCTCTGACAACAATGCCTTGTCAGCGTCTATCTCTTCAATAGTCTTACCTGACACTAATGCTTCCACTTGCTCTTTAAGCTTGGCAATCTCAGCGTCCTTTGTTTCCTTGCGCTTGCTATTCTCAGGATTAAATTCTTGACCCCTAAAATATGCCATTGCTTTTCTGACAGCCTCAGATCTGACAATGACATTGTTGTCAGTTACTCTCTCTTTACCGCCGAACACTGCTTGAAAAAACTGAATTTCTTCTTCACCAGTAAGAACCTTTTTAGCCATTGCTTTAGCTAGCTCTTCAAACTCGCCAAAGTTTTTACTGGATATTCCCAACGCCACTTTTAAGGCTTCACGATCAAATACGGCTCGATGGTTATGGGTGACTATGTCGTCAGCACTTTCCATAGCCAGACGCATAGTATTAGCGCAGACAACACGAACTGGAGTATTTAATGCACTGTTAGCATGTTTCCCAGTGTGGGAGATTGTGAACAAAAGATTGTTAACCACTTGGTCATTATCACCTAGCGTGAACCCTTCTTTTGTTGTAGCCATGCACCAAACTTTTCTACCGCCTAACAATGAACCCGCAGTGTGCAGATACATAGAGCCATTGTCGATGAACTCTTGAAAGAACTCGAACAGCTCGACATTCTGAACTGGCTTATAGTCGCCAGCAACATATTCTCCCAAGATTGCGCCATCCGATAACCGCTCTATAAAATTAGAGTTCTCGATTGGCATACTAGGGTAATGAGCATGGTCGGGTGGATAATGATTAGAACTTACTGCAACTTCCCAGTCGCAACCGCTAGCCACCATCATTTCTTGTGGTGTCATATCGTTAGAGACTGGATTGCCTAAACCGTGCCAAGGTGTTTCATTAGCGAAGGCCATTGTTTCAACTTCATGTGACATATTGTTTCCTTTCCTATGTCGTTAAGGCGTTAGTGCCTAGTACTGTTTTAATTTTGGTTTGCGAGATTGTCAATAAATAATATTGGAACATAAGGTTCTAATAATCGTGGAACATAAGGTTCTAGTAGCGAGAATGGAGCGAGGTTTTTGTGGGACGGATTTTTTGGTGGTCGGGGCTGGCGAGGCGCAGAAGGCACACGCACTGGCTTTGGTACTTTATCAGGCCAAACGAAGTTAAGGGCTGACAAATTAAATGCTGACAATTTATATGCTGACAATTTTATTGCTGACAAGTTAACAATAAAAAGCTTTAAGGCTGACAACTTTTTCTCTGTCATAGTCCTCATACAGATCTTTTGCTGTCTCGTAATATTCGTATACTGGATCATAATATCCTTTCCCCTCACATTCACGACAAACTTCCTCAAGTTGCAACGCATCCTCTGGATTACCGTAAGCAACGTGACGTACTGTCATACCCTCGTGACAGCTATCACACTTTAATGTTATTTCCCATCTCATGTGAACGCCACCGTAACCTTGTCATTATCCTTGAAGCAGTGACGACCAAAGCGTCTTCTACAGTAGTCCACCGCCTCTGATTTCTTATCACATACCATTACAGGAACCCACTTTTTGTGCCAAGCGTGACCAGTCATTCTGACCATGATATATTTATGGACAAACTCCCAATAGCTCTCGTCACCCTTATCTGGATGGAACTGTAAATCGGCTGACAATTCTGTTTGGTCGCCAGCCAACCACGGCCACATCCTTTCCCATACAACGTAGTGTTGGTCGAAGCTACGTTGTTGTATGTCAATATGCGCTTTCTCAACCATTCTAAGCTCCTAATGTTGTGATCATATAAAACAGTATTGCAATAACAGCAACACCAGCTAGTAGTTTAACCCAATCACTAAGCGGTGGCATATTGCACCAGATCAGGATTGTCAGTACTTACAATGTACCAATAAGGTGCTTCACGCCTTGTCCATTTAGCAAAACTAAGTTTCTCACCAAGATAGTATCTCTTGTAAGCTTGTACTGTACAGTGCTTGGCTACATACTCTGAAGCTTTACGATCTAATAATTTTTTAGATGGCTTGTACTGGTCTGGCATACACATTGGCGGTGCAGTATGACTGTCCACTAAAATGTGGAACTTCCAATGATCTGTACCGAAAGCATCAGGCGCTACCATTAACATAGTTAATAGCCCACTACGTTGTACTTTATGGTATTTGTTATAACGGAAGGTATATTCTTTACATAAAGAGTACAGTAGATCATAAGCCCATAAGTAATTAGCATAGCTTTCTCTAACCCATTTTGTGCTAGGATGATTAACGTGAACTTTTTTGTAAAGTTTCTTTTCATCTGCTAACTCGTCACCATCTAATACACGGTGAGCAGTAGATAGCATCTGAGCAGTTTCTAATATCATTTTAACAACGTGTTTGTCGCAATGATAACGAGCGCACTCATCTGTATTTGTCGATAAATAAAAAATGTTCATTGGCTTTCCTTTTCCTTTGTTGAACCCTTAATATAAATGACACAAAAACTATGTCAAGTATTTTTATTAGAACATTGTGTTGCTAGCATCCTTCTCTATTATAATACAACGATCTAATTTCTCTCTCAATTCTTTTATTCTAATGTAAGCATTTTGTAGCTGTTCTTGTAGTTGAGCAACATTATCTTGCAGTATGCCGATCTCAACTACAAGCACCCTCATATCAACTGGAACCTTTTCATCGCTGACAATATCATTGCTGACAATATATCCATTGACAATTTCATACTTGACAATTTTACTTCTGACAATTTCATCTGTCATACCGCTATCCCCCATGATTGGTCTGGTATCTTAATCAAGTTACCATTTCTGTCATAGACAAGATGTGGCGTTGAAGTAATAGAGATGACACGATGCAGTTTCTCTGTAGCTATTCTATTCTCATAATAGACTGACAATGGTGGTGCTGGCGGTACTGGCGGTAACGGCTCAATCATATCTGTATCCTTTTCCATTTCTTTCGTTTTCAATACTCGTTAACCATTCATCGAATAGTTGTTCTAAGTCGCTTGGCATATCGTAATGAACAGTTTCCATTTTAGGATCGTCATTCCATTCAATGAGAATTTTTGATGATACTATATTGTATTTCATGTTCTGCCTCCTTCGTGGTCTGGTACAATCTCGGCTAGAGGTTGCGCTCTAGGATAGAAGCCTTCATACATTTCAATAAATTTTATATCACCTACAGCGTTCCATTCCTCTGGTTCATCATAATGTTCCATGCCAAACTTTGTTGTATAGCTAGTAGGATTTGCGTCCGACTGTTCAACATACTCAACTTCATATTTGTATATAAGAACATCACAATACTTGTGGCAGTATCTATCCAAATGTCTGTAAACTTGTTCCAACGTAGGTTTAGATTTATTCCAATACGTTGTTCCAGTAGGTTTGGATATAGTCATGGCTTGATAGCGGTACGTTGCATCAGTCATTTCCATTCTCCTTTAATGTTACATAGTAAATCGTCCACAGCAAACAAGTCTTTCAGACCAAACATATGTTGTATGGTTCTTCGGTATTCTGTGTAGCAATCATCACAGAGGAGTTTGTTAAACTCATTCTTCATATCGTCTAGTGATGCCGTGACATCAAAATTTTCACATTCTTCACACCTCATCTTGTTCCCTCCTAGATACAGGAAGATCATCAGGCACTACAGTAACATACCATGCGTACTCCCCTTCATCACTCTCAAAATCTTCTATGAATTGTAGTTTAACCCTTAGACCATGTTTTTCTAATTGCTTGTCAATAAGCTTAACACCATCCACAAAACCATCGCTCTTGTGGCTATCGTTGAATATCAGTAAATTCTTCATCCTCTTTCCTTTCCTTTGGTAAGTAAACATCTACTATGCAACCACACTCTAAACAACTGAGGTTAGTGACCATTTGA
>VTLG01006639.1_pt1 | contig 12143 bp, 15 predicted proteins | sample 4694571 | NCBI WGS metagenome assembly VTLG01 (sample SAMN12604809, study PRJNA352737) | marine metagenome | biome: ENVO:00000447; feature: ENVO:00000209|ENVO:00000569|ENVO:01000036; material: ENVO:00002151; isolation source: viral sequences binned using virsorter ... | reverse complement strand
CCTCTTTACCAGCAGTAGAAATCTGTTCTGATAAATCAGCAGCAGGGTAAACCTTCTCACCTAATTTTACACTATAATTTGGTAGGAATACTACACGCAACTTACCATCCATATCAGGGTCAGTATTGACAACCTCTGCTATATGACATATAAATTGAACAATCAACTTTGCCATATAATATCCTGGTGCTGCCTTACCACCAAATATTAATGTGCGAGGAACAATATCAACTCCATTTTTAACCCTCAAATATTGTGCAACAATCCAAAGAGCCATTAAATGCTGTCTCTTATACTCATGTATACGTTTAACCTGTACATCAAATATACTAGAAGGATCTACAGCTATACCCAGATTGTCAAAAATATATGTTGCTAGATGGTGCTTACCAAGTAACTTTGTTTCTCCTATTTTTCTATTAAGATCTGGATCATATTGATGATCTATCAATTTAGTAAGTAATTCCATATTACTTACCCAATCAGAACCAATATATTCATCAAGAACTTCAGTAAGTCCTGTATTAGAAGATGCTATCCACCTTCTTGGAGTAACACCATTGGTTACATTAGTAAACTTATGAGGCCATAAATCATAAAACTCTGGCATCAATTGTGTCTTAACCAATTCAGAATGTAATGCTGCAACACCATTAACATGATGAGATCCTACTGTAGCAAGATGTGCCATACGAACTGCTTTATTACCACGTTCATCAATGATAGACATCTTCTCTAACATCTTATCATCACCAGGATAATGAAGTCTTACTACCTGTAAGAATCTACGATTAATTTCATAGATGATTTCCATGTGTCTTGGAAGAAGAGTTTTAAATAATTTAAGATCCCACTTCTCTAATGCTTCTGGCATTAATGTATGATTTGTATATGCAATAGATTGAGTTACAATCTCCCATGCTGCTTCCCATTCAAGATGCCTTTCATCTACAAGCAATCTCATCAACTCAGCAACTGCAATAGCAGGATGAGTATCATTTAACTGAACCTGCCAGTGATGTGGAAAATCTTCTATATCATATCCACGTTTATCTAAACTTCTCAGCATATCTTGAAGTGATGCACTCACAAAGAAATGTTGTTGTTTTAATCTCAACATTTTACCTTGATCTGTTCCATCATTAGGATATAGAACCTTAGAAATAGTTTCAGAAGAAACACTCTGTTCTACTGATCCCATATAGTCACCTATATTGAATGCATAGAAATCAAATGTTTCCGTAGCATCTGCTCTCCACAATCTAATCCTATTACAACTATTAACCTTATATCCTAACTGAAGGATATCATAAGGAACAGCAATAACCTGTTCTTCTGGAACCCATCTTACTCTATAATTTCCTCTATCCGATACATAATTTTCTACCTTACCACCAAATCCAACATGAACTGATTCATCTGGGTGACAAAGTTCCCAAGGCCATTCTCCATGCAACCAATTATCAGTAACTTCTATTTGCTGATTATCTCTTATCTGCTGCTTAAATATACCATACTTATATCTTATACCATAACCAGTAGCAGGTACCTGTAAGGTTGCCAGAGAGTCCATATAACATGCTGCAAGTCTCCCTAACCCACCATTACCTAAACCAGGTTCTTCTGCTACATCTAAAATTTGATCTAATGTATATCCAAATGATGTTAATGCTTCTTCTGCTTCATTCTTTATACCAAGACTTATAAGATTATTACCAAGTTGTGGTCCAATTAAAAATTCTGCGGATAGATATGCAACCTCCTTTCCAGTAGGTGGTTCCATAGATAACCAGTAATTCATCATCTGATCTCTTACAGCATAACTTAATGCCATATAAAAATCATGTGTAGAAGCAGTATCAGGACGTTTTCCTAAAGTATAGAAAAGACGTTCATTAATACCGTTATAAAGACTATTAGGATTCGTCAACTTTTTTCTTTTTGCTACCTATATTATACTTTGTTTCTAGTATCCAATCACCTTTATCTCTATATGCTAATACTTTAATTTGATTTAAAGGTGCAATATCTTGTATTTTGGTTGCATCTACAACACCAATAAGACCCCAATCTGCAAGAAGTTGAGCAATACGATTCCTACGCTGAACATCATTACCAGTAAGGTTAGCATGTTTGCCATCCAAAGCAAAAAGTTCTTTGAAATGTACAAGATAATACTTTCCTTGCTTATGAAGTATATGGCATGACTGATATATTTTCTTTTCTTTTCTTGATGCTACACCAATTCTTGTTAAAGTCTCACGGACTTTTAAAAAATCATCAGGTTCGTTAAGTGTTACCTCAACCATTTGATCAGGTGCCCACTTCACCTCAGGCTCTTGAACCACACTCATTGTCTTCCTCCAGTTTCAAATTTAGATCTTATAAAATTAAGTTGTTCTTTTGTTAGGATTCGTAGAGCTTGTTTTGCCTTTTCGTTACTATAACCATAATAACGTTTCACCAAGTCAAGATCTTTAATCTCATCTTTACGTAACCAAGGAGAAAATCTCTTCTTAGTTCTCAGTGTATTTAGATAAAAATCATATTGAAGTCTTTTTGGTAGGAAATGATACCTATTCATCTCATTGGAAAACATGATTGAATCAAGATGTCCAGAGAAAATACGATTTACAATATATGGCGAATACTCCTTTTCTAATGAAGGATCTTCATCAATTAGATTTTTCTTTGTTTGGTTTATAGAGTTCAACCAATCTTTCAGTTCCATAATTAAGTAAAAGTAATTCCTTTCGTTGCTGTTGATCACGCATATATTCGCCAACAGATCTCATTGTATATGTAAGATCAAATTCAGTAGCAGTCCATTCCTTAAAACGATCCTTGACTAACTGGGAAGAATTATATGATACCATCATGTGAGAAGTATGTCTATCACAATCTTCTGCAAACTTATCATGATCAAACTTCTTATGCATAGCACCTTTTTTACCATAAAGATTATCCTTAATATCATAAGGAGGATCTAAGTATGTAAATGCACCATCCCAATCAGTTAGAAGATCTTCATAAGATACATTAGTAATTTTCCAGTTCTCAATTATTTGTTGGTATCCTGTAATCTTTTCAATTCCTCTATAGGAGAAATTAGATTCACTGGCTTGGGCTGAAAAAGAACTCGACTCAGTGAGACCAGAAAAGCTACACTTATTAACAATATAAAAATACGCTGCACGGTCTCTACTGGATAGTTCTTCATCGTTAATCTTTTCTTTTGCATTATTAAAGAGTTCCCTAGCGGTATCTCTATCGGGATATTTATTCTTCAAACTCCATATCATGTCTTGAAGATTCTGTCCATCATCCTGTATGTTCTGCCAAAAGTTTACAAGAGGTTCATATAAATCATTAACCCAAATACTTAATTCAGGATACATCTTGGAGATGTAAAGTGCTACACTTCCACCACCAAGAAATGGTTCACGAAACTCTCTATACTTATTGAAGTCTGGAAAGAACTGTCCCATCTTTGTACAAGCACGAGACTTACCACCAGGATATCTAAGTGGAGTTTTTAGTGCTTTCTTGCTCATAATTTAAATGCAACTGAATTGCGTTATCAAATTTAATATATGTTGGTCCATGTAAGGCACAATACTCATTAAAAGTAATCATCATTTCCTTACGTGTTAGATTACAGTGTTTTGCTGCCTGTGGAACATTCCATTTTGCACAGAACAACATCTCCATTGCTTCTCTAGTTTCAGGTCTCATTAATAAAACCTTTCATAATCTCTACCAACTTCTACTTCAATAGTATCAAAGATTCTATTTAAAGAACCAGCAAACATTCTATATCCAGAACCAACATATAATTGTCCTAATACAACTGATGCTGTTGCTATACCCCAAAAGATGTAATAGAATTTAGACTTTACTTGGTTTCTTTGTTTTTGTCTCAATGTTCCCCATTCAGGTATTGGAGTACTCATAATTAATCCTCATGTTTATGTTCAAGTTTACCAGACATTTCATATGCACCTTTGTTTCCACCGTGTCCGTGTGCAATGCCTAGTTCATGCATTTTAGCATGTTCGTCAATAGGATCACGTAAATCTACTTTACCTGGTCCTACGGTGAGATATAAACCATACCCCATGATAAAGAATAATAAACCAACTATAATGAATACTAAAATCATTTTTTCTCCTCTAATTGTTTTTTCCAATGTTCAATTAAGAGTTGTAACTCTTTAATTCGCTCTTCAGCTTGTTTAATTTTATCTTGCGTATTCATTTGAATTCACATTCCACCATTATTTCGGTGAGACAGGCTAACATATTTATCTCTTGGTCAGCGACGAATGCCATTTGATATTGATACTTAGCAATGACAAGAACAGCAGCAGGTATAGTAGTCGGAACCAAAGATTCGTAAAGACTATCATAAATCCTACGGAATAAGACAGAAGTATCGTTATCCATATTACTGTTGACCCACTTACGTACTTCAGGAAAGTTTTTTGTCTTAAGGTTTTTAATGAGATCATTGACTGCTACATCTGAAAATGCTGCTAATATTCCACTATCTATTTTACCACTAACTGAGTATCTCTGACACTCATTTAATACTCTTCTCCAATCTGGAAAATGCTTATTAACCAATTCTACTAATACTTTCTTATCAGCTTCAATCCTTTCTTGTTCCAAGATAAAGTTGAGTCTTTGGAAGAAATTAGCAGCGATTTGTTGCTTCTCTTTTCCTCTGATAGAAAAATCAACCACCGCACATCTGGAATGGAGTGGTTCGAGGATTTTATTCTTGTAGTTGCAAGTGAAAATGAATCGACAGTTCCCTGCAAACTCTTCGATAAATGCTCTGAGGAGCAACTGTACATCATTTCCTGTGTTATCTGCCTCGTCAATGATGATGACCTTGTGCTTCGCTTCCGATGCGAGAGATACAGTTGATGCAAAGTTTTTTGCGTTGTTCCTGACTGTATCAAGAAATCTTCCTTCATCGGATCCGTTAATGACATAGAAGTCTACTCCAAGTTCATTACACAATGCCTTAGCAACAGTAGTCTTTCCTACACCTGGAGGACCAGCAAGAAGCATATTAGGTATTTCTCCTTTATTTAGAAATTCCTTAAACGTTTTCTTTATGTTATCGGGTAGAATACACTCTTCAATTGTCTTGGGTCTGTATTTTTCAACCCATATAAAATCACTCATTTCTTTTTAAAAAAACCAAGTTTATGCAGTAACCACATTGTAACTATAGTCCAACCTATAACATACCACATAATTTATTTTTTAGTTGTATTACTACGTGTTCTATTAATGATAGAAATAAACTTATCTCCTGCAAATGTGCCTCCAAGACACACATCAATTTCATCACCATCCTTCCAATTAACTTCACCATTCATTTTGGTGTGTTGCATTAATACTGCAATCTTGTTAATTACATCTTCGGTTAGTCTCATTATGAAAAAGTAGAATCAGGTTCTAATGCAATGAAATACTTAAGATCACAATTAGTATTAGTGAATTTAGATAGAAGTTTCTGTGATACAACTACATCATAGGCACCAGGAATAATTTTAATATTTTCTACCTTAAAATTGAAAGAAAATTCTTTATCAGTCTCACCAACTACAACAGCAAACTCATTAGAAGTGTCATTCTTCTTATCACGTACAACAAGTTTAACAACACCTGCTTCACCAACTGCTGATAAATCAGGTAACTGATAAACTGCTGCTGCCTTAAGTAATTTTTCTAATGAACTACTTTCTAACTGAAAATGAACGTCCTCAGAAGGAAGTGTAATTTCTTTTTCTGGAGGAGAAACAATTACATTAGGATCTGCATAGAAATATTTTACTCTACGCTTACCTTCCTTAATAGAGATATATGAATCTGGACTAAAATCCAAATCAGGATCTTGATGTAAACTCAATCCATTTAAGAACTGATTCAAATCATAGACTGCAAAGTCACGAGGAAAATCTTCATCAATTGCTGCTTCTGCAAGGATGTTTTTAGCAACAGATATTGTACGAAGTTGTGTTCCTTGCTTTACTAAAATAGAATTATTAATTCCAGCAAAGTTTTTAAGAATGTTTAAAGTTTGATCAGAAAGTTTCATAACCACGGTTAGTTGTCTCTTTTAGTTGCCCACTGAAGTGATAAAGTAGGAGTGAATAATGTAATGCTTTTAGTATATCACGTTTTGCTTGTCCCTTCTTATCGTAACGACTTAGATACTTAATTGCATTAGAACGACAGAATGATTCTGCATCTCCTACGGACTCAATAAGATCAAGTGTCTGGACGTTATTATTGTCAGAAGTATAATGTCCACCATAAGTGGTAGAAATATAATCCTGAAGAGCTTTGATGGACTCATCTTCTTTATACTTTCTAGGATTATCTGATTCTATTCCAGGTGTTGGAGGAGGAGTTTGAAACTCTTCTGGAATATTTAAAGTAACACTACCAACATTAGCAGTTTCAAAATGATGTGCTACTGCATCATCATTATCTGCTAAGAAATTTTGTGCATATGGATAAGAATCACCAAAGTAATCTCCATGAATTACCTCTTTCTTTGTATAATCATCATCTGCTTTTCTTCTTGTTACTGTAATTCCACCATCAGGAGATTCATAAATGTAATTATTAGATTCTTTTGTTGAAATGTGAATAGTATCTTCAGTATGAGCACTTTGAGGAACATCAGTTATAGTTATTCCCTCTGGACATTCAGAAGTATTAATTGATATGTTTTCAAAACTATTAAGATCTACTCCATCATTATAATCCGTAGTAAATAATTTAGTTGCGGCAGTATTTCCAGTACCAGTTATTATATCATATTCATCACTTTCTAATGATGTTATACGAATGTCATCAGTCATTGGTTCATCTCCATAAATTTCATCGTAAAGTAAACTCCATGAGTTAGTCATAGCAAAATAAGAAATCGTTTACAAGACTATCTGCTTTTTCTTTTCCAAACTTACCAGCAAGATATCCTCCCACAGGATCAAGTTTAGTCATATAAGCATCAAAGTCCTTATAAACACTGGTATCATTACCAGTCGGTTTTTCACATTCTAGCATATTTTTGTACTTAGTCAAGTAAGTCGTGAACATTTCTAGATGTTCATCAACCTCAGACATCTTACAATACTGAATGTATATGTTTTCTGAAAAATGATTTCCAGGTTCAAAGAATCGATAGTCACCTCTTCCTTTTGGTAATCCATCGACAGAGAACAAATAGTTTTCGGTGGGATGTTGAAAATCAAATACTATAATAACTCTGTTATCAGTAAATCCCATGAGATCCATACCAAAACAGGGAAGGTTACTTCCAGTTTTAGGATAGATGATGTTGTTGTAAATACAAGATTTTTCATTCCAGATTTCTACCTCTCTTGCTTTAATTATGTATTCATTGATGTAAGTTCTGGCTAAGAGATGTGTACCTTTGCCTTCCCAATTTGCCCAAACACTATCAACCCCATTATGAAGATTGATAGTGTTGAATAAAACATCCTTATAATTTTTCCAAAGATTCATTATGCATCCTCATACATTTTATCTTCTACATTCTCAAGATCTACATCTGCATCTACTTTATCATACAATTCTAAGAATGATTGCTTTGTTTCATCATCGAAACGATTAACACAAACTTGAATTGACTTCATCTTATCATTAAAGATGCTATAAGCACGTAGAATGTGAACAAGACGACGAGTGCTAATAATCTCATCTACACCACCATCATAGAATGTTTTACGGATGATGTCAGCCCAATCTACAAGTCTCTTACAAAATTCACTATCAGTAACACCTAACTGGGCAGCAATACCACCTAAGATTCTATTCTCAGTAGATGGTGCTGGATAATCTTGCTCAAAGGTTACAGGAAATCTTTCAAGGAATGCTTCATTAAGTACATTTGTACCAATAAATCTACCATCATCAGAACCTTTACCCTTAGTATTAGCAGTTGCTATTACATTAAAACCTGCTGTTGGTTGGATGAATTTACCAATCTTTTTAAGGAACAATCCTTTACCCTCAAGTATTGGTTGAAGACAAAGTATTTTATTAGATGCTAAATCAATTTCATCTAAAAGCAACACAGCTCCCCTCTCAAGAGCTTCCACCACGGGTCCGTTATGCCAAACAGTATTACCATCAATAAGACGAAACCCACCAATAAGGTCATCCTCGTCGGTTTCAATTGTAATGTTTACACGAATTAACTCTCTATTTAGAGCAGCACATGCTTGTTCTACACCAAAGGTTTTACCATTTCCTGATAAACCAGTAATGAAGGCAGGGTAAAACTGTTTAGACTTAATAATACTCTTAACATCTTTAAAACTACCAAATGGAACAAAAGTAGAATCTTTTGCAGGAACTAGATCCTGTTCTAATACTGGTTGAACAGCAGGTGCATTGAATGATTTTTCAATATTCTCAACTGCCTGTGTAGTTATCTCAAGATTCCACTTACCTTTAGATACTTTATATTTCTGTATTTTTTTAGTAACTGTTGCATAACCAATGTCATTCATAGCACAAAATGCCTTAACATCAGCAGTAGTAAATTCAGTTCCGTATGTTTCTCTTAATCCATCAACTGCTTGTTGTTCAGTCATCTTTAATTCAAAAGCCATTGGGTTGTTTGTTTAATTGAATATATTATAATTGAAAAAGGGGGTTAATGTAGACCTTAGTAGACACTTTAATTATTGTACCCACCAAGGTTTTCTGGAAGGATCACGAAGATAATTAGATGAAACCCAAGGTTTGCTTCTAATATATTCCTTATAAGCAGTAAAAGTACTCATGAGTGGATTTTTAAACTCAATAGGCATTGCTCGTGCAAATGATTTTGGTCTTTCCATAGTAAATGGTATCATAGCACCTGCTTCTAATATAGTTTTTTCACAACTATGAACTTTTTCATAGCGATAAGTATATTCATCACATAATGCCATACCATGAGCAACTAACCACCAAGCATTGATATTTGATTCATTTGCCCATACGGTACAAGGGTGATTGCGAAAAGCACCCTTCTCTGTTTTGTATGGTGTACCATCTGCTTTATGCAGATCACCATATCCATGGCCCCATTTATCAGAACAAACAATAGCAAGCATCTGACATGTTTCTAATGGCATCTTGACTATATGCTTATCAGGTAAGCATTGAGCAGATACAGTTGGTGATGGATCGGTTACAAAAATGTTCATGCTACTAATTCAACAAATTCACTTAAAACTTTCTTATTCATTTTCTTATTCTTAAGACTCTTTACAAAGGCACGTTTGATCTGTGCTTTTGTGGCATCTTGTTGGACTTCAAACTCATCATCATTTGCTAATGCTGCTGAAGATAATCCAAAATAAGTATCATATCCAGAATTCTTAATGGCAAATGCCCTGTCTTTTTTCCAATCTTTTACCAGTTTATCAAACTCTTTATTTTCTGTAAAGTGATATCTACGAATAAATATGTTTCCATCTCTTGGTGAAAGAAGACGAATTCCAATTAAATTCATATCAGCAAATCTATCCTTTAGATTACGAAGTAACACATCTGTTATTTGTGACCATCCTTCAACATTAAAGGTATAGGTAGTTCCTAGTTTACGATCTCTCAATACAGTATTGCGATGAACGTATCCACACCCAAGATAAGGAGAATCTTCCCAGTGTCTCTGAACTTCTTTGTGATAAGTTAGTTGTCCTGCCTCACCATCAGTAAGTATTACACACTGGACTTTCTGTAACTTATGCTCTTCTTTAAATCTTGGAAGTATTTGATGAAGTGCCATTATAGTATCGTTCAATGGAGTTCCAGATAAATCTAACCCAAGTGGAACTTTATATTGAGTATAATTTCTAAATGAACACGCAATACGATAAATGTTTATCATCTGCTCTTCTAAAGTTTTAGAATTTACATTACTTGTAAAGAACTGCATCAATGAAAAATTATCAACCAATTGAAGAACTCCTTCTTTTTTCTCATAGACAGAATGGCGAACACCATCTTCTTCTGTCCATAGTGGATAGTTGAAAGTAAATGCATATACTTCAAATGGAATATTAACTTTCTTACAGAACCAAATTAGATTATAAAGTTGCTTTAAAGTATCTTCTATCACACCCTGCATAGATCCACTCCAGTCAAGAATGAATACTAATCCATGATTCTTACCATCAGGAATAACTGTTATCTTCTTAAATAAATCTTCATTGAACTTATATGTGTGAAGCATAGAAGTATTCAATACACCAGTCTTAGAAGTGGTAGCTCTAGCATAAGCATCAGCAGATTTCTTACACTCAAACTCTTTAACTAAGTAATTAACTTCTTTCTGTGCATTTCTTTTAAACTCTCTATACTTTGAATCAACCTGTTCAAAAGATGGGAACATATCACATCCTTCTGATATATTAGATTCTTCCCATTCTAATCTAATTCTTTCATGAAGAATTTTATTATCAACAATTACTTTATCTAAATTAACTTTTGGAATTTCAACATATACATTCTCTGAAGTACTATTCTCAGCAAGTTCTCTTAATTTTTTATCTAACGCATTAACAGTTTGAGTTTCTGGTTCAAGATCTAAAGGAGAAACACTATCGTCGCCCCTAGAAGGATTATTAGAACCACGGTTCCCACCTTCCAAAGTATCATCGCCATCAGTGTTAGAAATGGGAGAATCAACATCGTTAGTAGTATCAGTGTCACTATCCCCAGTAAGTGAATCACCACTTGGAGAAGATTGTTGTTGGATAGATAACTGTTGATTCTGTCCAGAAGATTCGTTATCGGATTCTTCTTCGCCTTGCTTGCAGAAATTATATAACGCTTCTGCTGCGGATACGGCTTCTTCAAACGTTTCTGCATTTTTAATTAAGTTGACAATCGGAATTTCAGTAGGTGAAAAAGAGATATTAACGAACGAACCAATCTTGAAATATAAGTTAACCCTATCAGCAAGGTTAAGAAGATCAACATTTTTACCATCTATTTCAAAGAAATCATTATCTGCAAGTTCATTATATCCTCTATAGAAGGTTTTGGCAAGTCCCATGTACTTACGCTTCATCAACTTCTCAATTCTTGCATCCTCTGTGATGTTTATAAAGGTATGAGGAACACTCTTAGGAGGATCTACATCAGGTGTGAACAATGCATGTCCAACTTCATGAGCAACCAATGAATCATAAACACGATTGCTTGTATTCCAATTAGGAAGTTGTAAAACACGAGTATGAACATTGAACTGTGCAGTTTCAACATTCTTATGCTCTACTACCAAATCTTCTGTTGCCAGAAGTTTAGCAAGTTGGGATTTGATTTCGTGCTTTACTACCATTGAGTTTGTTGCTTATGAACCTATTATACGACGAAACCCCACGCTTGGTGGGGTTCAGTAGACGCTTTATCAACTGTCTGCGTCTTTCTCTTGAAGCACGTAGTGCCTGTGGTTTAAGTTTTCGTTTGGCATCCTTCTTAGAGTGATGCTGCCAGTTTGGAGTGTTCATTTGCTTTGGACTTCCGTTGTTATCATACGTGAAAATCCTTTAACTTTGTCAAAGGTTATGACACTTTCAAATTTGTCATGCAGATCGGATTTATGGGATATAACAAAAATGTTAGCACCCTTTATTATATATCTAATGATCTTAAGAAATTCTTCTGTTCCAAAACCATCAAGGGAACTATCAAATACCTCATCCATGATAAGAAGATTTGTATTTACAGAGTTCTTAACCCTAGCAACTTCTCTCCATGTGAAGAGTAATGCTAAATCAATTCTCATCTTTTCTCCTTCACTGAATGATGAATATGAGAAATCTTCGTGAATCGGTGATTTTACAGTTTCATTAAACTCTTCATCCAATGTGAAATTGATATAAAAATCCATCAACTGTAGATAACGATTTACCTGCTGATTAATGAATGGCAAATACTTCTTAATTATTTTTGTCTTTACTCCATCATCCCTTAACAGAGAATAGGCAAAATCGTAATGATTAATCTCTTCCCGTTTATCTGCTAAGTCTTCAATTGTTTTTTGGAGGTTCTCTTTAAACTCTGCTAACTTCTCATGCTCAGTATTTCTGTTTT
>VTLG01004911.1_pt1 | contig 12143 bp, 21 predicted proteins | sample 4694571 | NCBI WGS metagenome assembly VTLG01 (sample SAMN12604809, study PRJNA352737) | marine metagenome | biome: ENVO:00000447; feature: ENVO:00000209|ENVO:00000569|ENVO:01000036; material: ENVO:00002151; isolation source: viral sequences binned using virsorter ... | reverse complement strand
AGTATTAAAATCTCCTGTGGTCAAAGCAGTTCCTGCTTCATCACCAATAACAGTATTATAATTACCACCACTCGCTATAGAGTTACCTGCGTTAACACCCAAGCGTAAGTTTGATGTACCTGAAGTTGCTGATGAATAATCCCCTGTAACAGCTACCGCACCTGTAACAGCAAGATCGCCACCAATTGAAGCATCGTCCGTAACAGTCAAATCGTCTTGTACCTTGAGGTCTACAACATTTAAAGAAGCAAAAGCATCTACAACAGCAGCACCACTACCTGCACCATCTAAATAAACAACCTTAGTATCTCCCGGAGGAATCGTTACATTTGCACCAGAACCTTGGCTTATAATAATATTCTGAGAACCAGAAGTGCCATTTTCAATAAAATGCACCCTAGATAAAGTATTTGGAGCTATAGTAATAGTACAAGCAGAATCTAATGTACCTGTGTATTTAATAAACATAGAACGAGCAGGGTCTGTTGCTCCATCAGCAACTGTAGAAGTATGCGTGTCTGCATTTGTCGTTATGGCTTCTGTGCCAAAACTAAGACCCTCTGCAATCAATTCTAGGTTCGTGTTGGTGGTATCCCCCCACGTTCCTGATTGCTCTCCAGAGCCTATTTCTTCTAATCTTAAATCATTTGTATATACACTTGCCATGTTCGCCTGTCCTTATGCTGCTATGTTTTCCCAAGACGGTGTTTGACTTGGAGATATTGCACTAAAATTTGATGTTTGACTAGGTATAATCTGACCCCACGCTGGAAAAACTTCTCCTGTACCTGCACCAACTTCTCCTGTAGCACTTACTCCTGTTACCTCAATATTTGCCGTTCCTGATGTTTCTGCTGTAGCACTGTTAATTGAAGCGGTGGCACTTATACCTACATTTGTCTCAAATGTATTGCCTACAGCAGTAGTACCTGCAACTCCTGTGACAGAAACATTTGCAGCTCCTGTAATTCCCACAGCAGATGAATCTACTGAAGCTGTTCCTGCAACTCCTGTGACAGAAACATTTGCAAGACCAACAACCGTTGTAGAACCAACTCCTCCTGTTGCACTCACTCCTACATTTGTAGAAAATATATTACCTAATGCAGATGTTCCTGCAACTCCTGTGACAGAAACATCTATACTTACAGCACTTGTTGCAGAACCAACACTACCTGTAGCGGTAACAGAATAAGCAACGTCGCCGTTCCAAGTGCTTGTGTTCCAAGCTCTGTTAGAACTATTCCAACCTTGAAATGCTACGACATTGTTTATCGACATTAAGCTATCCTGATAATCGCATTACTTGCATCAGCCGTTGGGAACACTATCGTAAAGTCTCCAGAACTCGCTGCTTTATCTGCACCAAAGTCTAAAACACAAACAGCAGGATCACCTGTTGCTGTATCGTTAAATATTAATCCACCTCGAACAGATGATATTGTTACGTTGCTAAACACCTCATCTGCAAAATCAACCAACGCTGTTGTTCCACTTGCTGTAGGTGTAACAGGACTTAAAGCTCCTCCTTTAGCAGAATAGTTTGTTCCAGATATTTCATTGCTTGTAGTATACGCAGTAGTAGCTGCTGTAAAAGAAGCACTATTGGTATACAAAGCGATGTTAAATGTGTTACCTGTGGTTGCGGTAAAGTTATGTGTTCCTGTCATAAGCTCTGTTTTAAAAGAGGTACACAGAAAGTTTCCAGTAAAAGCCATTACATTCTCCTTATATATTCAGCTAGTTTCGGGTTTCCTGAATCTTTAATAGCATTATATACAGTAGTTCTATCACTTTTAATAGCCTGACGCATATATATTGCAATAATTTTTTCCATTTCTTTTCTGTAGGCATGTGCTTGGTCTCGTATTGCAGGATGTGCGTTATCAGATATGCCAATAATCTTATTAACGCAGCGTATCGCTGTTTCTTCTGGAGTAAACCCTCTGTTGTCTGTTGTCTGAACTCCTACTGAGCCAACTGTCATTCCTAATGTTTCTGTTAACATTAACTTTTCTGCCTCATAATTTGACCTGTTCTATACTCGTCTGAAATTTCCTTTGCTTCTCCTATATTCTTTAGCCTAGATAAAGACTCCATAAATCGATTGTTATAGAGAGTTAGCATGTCATTTTCTCCCTTCATAAATGTGTATGCTTCTACTAAGGCTGCATATAACAACGTTAGTTCAGCATTTTCACTTAACCAAGTTACTCCTGTATCTGCTCCTGTAGATGTAACGGTGGTTGTTGCTCCACTTGTTGAACCTGTAATAGTTTCGCCGTTAGTAAACGTGCCGGAAGGCACAACAATAGTCATTGTTGTTGACGTAGGCAAAGCACTAATCGTTGTGGTAACACCACTTGTTGAACCTGTAATAGTCTCCGTTACTGTAAAACTGCCACTAGCTCCAACGGTTAAAGTCAATAATTCTTGCGTCAAACTTGTTGGTCTGTAAAAGTAACTTAAAGTTGTTGTAAATCCAGCGTTCGGAGTCGGACCTAAAATAAAATTATTTACATCAAACTGACCATAATATTTAGGAATACCTGTTGTTGCAGAGTTTGGAGTGTAGGTCTGAACGAAATCAGAGTCTTTAAACAACAGATACTCAAGAGAGCTACTGTTTGTTATACTTAAAGAAAGAGGCGAAATAAAATCAGAAGGAACGGCTAAAAACTGATTTCCTGAAGTCATAGAGCCAGATGCGTTTTTTTGAAAAACCGTTAACTCAACCGATTTTAATATTCTTTCCTCTGCCATTCTAACAAACAGGCCAATGTTAGAAACAAACGTTGCTTCATCGTTTTGTGTGTACTCTTCAACGGCATTTCTTAAGGTGGTAAATGTATAGCTCATGATGTCACCGTAACTGTTCCTACAGAGCCCGTAGCAACAAGATTATTAGGAATAAAGTCATTATAATCATTGTAACCGACAGGATTAAACCCGTACTGTATTGTTCTTTCAATAGCTAGACTAGACTCTGGTCGAGCTTCTCGTAGTGCTTGTGGATCCATAGGAGCTTTTGAAGGAGTTAACTGAGGATGTTTAGGTTCATACTCATCTGGTCCAACAAGTAAGCCATTCCATTCTTTCTTCATAACGCTTAACTTGTAACGAAATCCAGACCTATCTGAAATTCCGTAAGCGTTTGCATCTGAAGCATATCTAGCCATTACACCCTCAAGTATTGTATATCAGGTTGTAGTTTAAGAGCAACTCTATCTTCATCTTCATCTGCCGCACGTTGAAACTCTTCTTCATAGATAACTTTTAACATCTGAACTCTTTGTGGAGATTTTTTCAAAGCAATGTAATATGCAAGACCAGCTATCATACAAGGATAAAACCTAAACGGCATATCTGTTGTGTCAACAAGAGCATCTACGTCTTGTATCCGTTTAACATAATAATACCTAAGTTCATCCGTGCTATTCTCTGGAGTCGGCCACAAATTAAGAACAGGTTCTATCTGTCTATCAAAGTAATACTGTGTTGGTCTGCCCGTGGTTGCTTTGTTTGGTATAGCAAGATAATCTCCTCGTGCTAACGTTGTCATTGAAAGATCTGTATTATCTCGTCGAATAACAATATCAAGAAGATCGCCAACGGCTCTAGCATTTTCAAACGAGAGTGCAGCAGACACAGACGTTGAAGCACTGCTCGTGCCTCCAGTAATAGTTTCTGACGCGGCAAATGTGCCAGAAGGAACGTTTAACGTCATTGTTGTACTTGTGGGTAACGTTAGAATAGAAGCCGTAGCACCACTTGTTCCACCTGTTATAGTTTCTCCAACAGAAAAACTAGAAGAACTGGAAACAGTCATGGTAATTGGAGCAAGAGGATATTCGACAACTCCAGAAGCAACAGTCTGTGTAGCAAACTCTACTGTCCAAAGATTGAGACCACGATTTGCCCAATCAGCAAACATAATGTTTAGTGATCGACGAGCAGTACGAGCATCGTATCCAGTGCGGACCTCTAATCCGCACCGTTCATACGCTTCCTCAATGATGTCAGCGACATCTAACTCAAAATCTCTGGATCCAGAAGTTGCCATTAAGTCATTCTACCCTTTTTTACTGCCATAGGTTGTGGACGCATACCACCGCTAGACATCTGCGCTCGTTTCATCCGCATCGCATCATCCATAGCTCTTTCGTTCATCCCTGTAACATTCATTCGAGGTTTCGACATTGCTGTTGGATCCTTCATAACAGAACGAGTAAAATCAACTGCTCGTTTTATATTCATCGGATCAATAACTTCTCCACCATCTTGGAAACCCATTGCCATTGCTTTACGAGGGCTAACCTTGCCACCCATTGCATAACCCTTAGATTTTTTCATGCCCTTGACCTTACCGCCATTTCTCATGCCTTTAGGCTTCACTTTACCTCCAGCCCTATATCCTTTGGTCTTTATCTTACCTCCGGCTCTATAGCCTTTAGACTTCATTTTCTTTTTCATCATTTTCTTCTACTCCATCGTTATACAAGTTGTCGAATATCCTATTCACATCTAGTGTATAGTCTAAATCTGATTTTGAATAGTGTATATGTTGAGACGGTTTAAAATCAGGTGCTCCTTCTCCAGTTTGAAACCATGCTGGATGTGTAACACGAATTCGATTATTAGGCAATGCAACTATGTTGCCTGTCCACTCTCCTGCATCTAAAATCTGTAAAACATGAGATTGTTTATGTTGTGCAGGATCTTCTCCTATTTCACTTTCAGCATAATCTACAGTAAACAAATACTTAGCCGGAAACATTTCTCCGTTTATTTTAGCAAGCCACGGACAAGGTGTTGCTCTATCTAAAACATAAACAGAATGATTATACGAAGAACAATCCCAAGGTTGAGCATCATATGTCTGCATAGGTTCAGGCCATTCTTCTAGTGGTATATCTGCAACTAACCCCGTTATAGGCATTCTTGCCCACATCGCACCGCCATGAACAGTGTCTTCATCTTCTCCGTCAGCTTCACTTCCTGTAAAGATTACTTGAAAACTAAGACACCTATTTGGAATTGTTGTTACAGCAACCACCATAGCGTGAAGAAACTCACCGTGATACTTCTCATGATTATACGTATATTCCTTACGAACCCAACATTTAAAATAAGGAATATTACTTTGAAGATACGGCATATTTCTTTCTAACCTTACCCTTATCTGATCTAGGCTTTCTTGGTTTTACGCCTTGCCGCTTTGACCCTCCTTGGTTTGCCTTTTGGTTGCCCGAGACTTTTCTTTTGGGCGATGCGACTGCTTTTTTCTGAGGAAGACATTTCTTTAGAAGTTTTAGGAGTTTTACTACTAACCCTTTTAGTAGGTCTACAATACGGGACACCACGTTTTTCGCCCTTTTTACGACCACACGGTTTGCCAGTTTTAACATCTTTCCAATCCTCCTTGAACCAACGTTTTAATGCTAATCCTTTTTTTGTTTTTCTAACTGCCATCAGAATATTCTAGTTTGTTTTCGTTTGTTTTCTTGAACGGAACCACAGCCCATAGCAATAAATCCACCATTAACTAATTTCTTAGTAACAGACCTTTTTCTCTTTTTAGATGAATTTCCCCAGTTCTTTGCTCCAACCTTTCGACATTTAGCAATAGCTCCAGAAGCATAGGCAGAAGGAAAAACTTTGTATCTAGCTTTTACTTTTTTATAACAAGCGTCTTTAGGCACTTTGGATCCCCCTTTAGATATTTGTTTGGACATCTGACCTCTGGATATAGCCATCTAACATTTCCATCTTTTTCGAGCTTGACGTAAACGACTATTAGGATCTTTTGCCGCTTTTGGAAACTTCTTCATCTGACCTGCGGAACGAGCACAGAAAGACTTTCTTCTCTTTGCATCTTTACTGCCTGGCTTAACTTTACCAGTAACGGCTGTTTTCAACTTTGATCCAGGGTTTTTTCTTCTGTAAGCCTTAACGCCAGCCTTAGTCATTCCTGCCCCTTTTTTCGTGGGACGAAAATTCTTTTTGTTACGCTTTGGCATTTCCCCTTTTTTAGAAGCCATTATATACCCTTACGAGTGAAAGACATTCATTAATGAAACAGTCGCAACGGTGTATGCAACAGTTAAACCATCGGCAAACAACAACCCCTCGTCGGGTATGGTATTATCTACTGTTGTATGATCTGTACCAATAGTTTGATTTTTCATTACAATAGTCCCACTTTCAGGTGTCCCATTGTAGAAATCAACCAACCCTGCTGATCCTGCGGAAACAATTGAAGTGCCCACAAGACGAACACGATTACCACCACCAACAGCCTTGGCACACAAACTACCAGAACCAACTGTAATGTTTGCAGCATACTTAGCAGAGCATTCTACCGCACTAACTGTCAAAAACAATTTTGTTCCTGCTACTGCTTCAGCAGATCCTGTTGAAGTTATGACTTCAGTCATTGCACTACCAAAGACATCTGTGCCTGTAATAGTACAAGTTTTTGCATTATCACCTGTGCCTGTAGTCGTTACAGTTACATTTCTAGCCCCACCACCTAAAAAGGTAGTCGCTGCCATAGTCGCTGATGTATCTGGTCTAGCTGCTGTAACTAAACGGTCTGGGTCTGCTGCGTTTTCATCCGTTATAAAGGCGACTTGTACGTCTGATCCTGCCATTTCAATCTCCTATAATAAAGGTGGGACAAAAGCCCCACCATATTAATTACGCAATTTGAACGTACTCAATAATGAATGTGAACGATCCTGCTGTTGTAGCATCAACTGTATTGGTGATGTTGCAGTAAATAGTTCTTTCTGCGTCTGTGTATTGAACAGAAGCTGGAGCAGTTGTACCACTCTGCGTTTGAAGAACCAAACTGGTCACAGTTACATTGTGTGCAACAACAGTTGTACCGCCATCTAAAATCTCATCTGTTACGGCAGCAACAATCTGAGCACCAGAAGACGATGTACCAACCTCGTAACCAATATCACCTGTTCCAATAACAGGAGATGTGTCACAAAATATTTTAATATTTGTAATGATAGTATTGGCCGGTTGAGTGAACTCCCCAATAGTTGGGCTATCACCTGCTGTTGTGTTTACTGTAACACCGGTAGCAAAGCCAACATGCTTTACATACTTATTTGTAACAATGCCTGTTGAGGCTGTGTTTGCTACAGTTGTAATTGCGCCTGTAGTGGCATTTTTAGAAACAACTTGAAATCCGTTTTCTGAGCGTACTGGACCGCTAAATGTAGAATTACCCATTTTTAATCTCCTCGTCTTGGGTTAAGTCAGTCGCACCATGCAACTGTCGGGGGAATAATTTTTTATACAACAGTTTAAAACAAAAAGAAAGGGGCGAATAAATCGCCCCTCTAAGTTTTCTGCGAGGCAGAAGTTAAGCTCCTGGAGAGCCGAACACGCACCGTGGGTCTGAGAAGCCAAAAGAGTATCTTTCTCTAGCTTTAAACCGCATGTTACCTGTATCAAAGTCTGCTTCCATCTGAGTGGATAGTGGAGTTCTTTCAAAATGAAGGAATCCTCTAGGAGCATCCGTCATTAAGAAGAAGGCATCCGTATCTGTTAAGAAATCGTTAACAGCGTATCCATCTGGCAGCATACCCATCGAACGAATTGCATTAGTATCGTTGTCTGAGGTTGCTGTTCGAAGGTTGGAAGCCATCAAACGCTCTGCAACAAATTGCAACTGTCGAGGAATTACTAACTTCATTCCTCTGAGAGCAACTTTTAAGCCTCTTTCATCAACAAATCCTGCAATTTTAATCAAAGCATCCTCAAGAGATGTTTCGTTTAAATCAGCACCAGTTGACGGCTCATTTGCAAACGTACCACCATTTGTAAGTGGGTGATCGGTAGCTAAAAGTGCTTTACCGTCTCCACCTGCAAAAGCTCCAGCCGAAAATCCATTGTTTAGTATGGATGCAGCTTTAACCTGCTTAGTGTGAGCCATTGAACGAGCAAGCGCACGAGTATATCGCGAAGATAATCGATCATAGAGATTATCCTCAACAGCTTCTTCTGTAATAGAGAAAGCCAATGCGATTGTCTCATGATTATACCTTGCAGTATAAGCTTCGTTTGCATCATCAAAGTTAATTGAAGAACCTTCCGACTTAGTCGGTGCGGCTCCGAAACCACTCAACATAACTTCTTCTTCAAAGGCTCTGTCTGAAGATTCCGTTGTAAAAATCTCTGAGTGTTGATTTTCGTACCTGGAGTACTCCATGCCAAATAGGGCATTAAGACCAGGCTCTAGCTCTTTCGCTAATTGCGCTCTTGATATAGCCATTGTCTAACTCCTTATACGCCGGTTGTAGAAACAGTGCCAGCAGCAATAGAACCAGTTGGTGCATTGAAGTGGTTGTTTATACGAACGATTAATGGAATACCAGCAGCAGTGAAATCAGAGTTATCGGGGTCATCTTGAATACCCATAATTCTTAACGCCAAAGTGTTGGTGGTTGCGATAGTATTTAAATCCGCTGTTGCAGAGGAAATACCAGTAACTGTAGAACCACTGTTACCTGTTGCAAACGCAATGTTTGCAAATACCGCTGCACGAACTTCTGCTTCAGTGTTTGCCGCAGCAACAACATTAGATGTTGCAATCGTAAACAGCTGATTTGGATCATCATACAAGAAAGCTTTGACGGGGAAATTTGAATCCGCACCAGAACCTGGCCATTGATTTGACCGTATAGTTTCACCTGTGGTCGAAGAAACGTACTCACAGCCATTGAAAACACCAACGATAGAAACGTTACCACCAGCCGCAGCTTGTAGATCGTCAATAACACCAGCAGCTAAAGGTATAACTGCCATGCCCTGAAAAATAGGGTTGGAATTGTCAGAAGCTATGCGATATTCCGTCGTACCAGTAGTATTGGCTGATGAGCCAATCTTACCAATCGGTCTAAGACCGAAAGAACCGTTGGAATTTGCCATTTTTTATCTCCTCTTAAGATAATAGCTTTTGATTTATTCGGAGTCGCGTGGACGACCTCCGAAGCTAACACGACTTTGCCTCTCATTACTGATAGGCATTGAAGGATGTTGTTCCTTCATTAAGTCCTGATCCACAGCTGTCATTTGATCACGGGTGCGGTCCCGATAGTACGCATTTCTCTCTTTTACTGTCTCTTCAGGCATTCTAGCAAGCATAAGCCCACCATTTCCAATAACTCCTTGATGTTTACCCTCTTCAATCGTTGCAAAGTCAGCATCAGGATACTCGTCTGCTCGAACCGGTTCCCAACCTTCACGCAACTTAGCATGAACATTCATGGAATCATCTTCTCCTCGACTCGAAGTCCTTATCCAACGATGCTTAAATCCTTCGGGTGGATCAGGAGCATCTAATCTACTTGGGGGAGCCCAAGGTTTTCTCCGCGCTGTCTTCTCACGGGTTTGTGTTGACCGTTCTGTTCTATTTGTCATTTTATTCTCCTCAATCTTTGACATACTTGGCATACTCCTCTAAGGGAACACCAAGTTTTTTAGCTATCGCGATCTGCGAAGGGGACAACTTGACGGTCCTGCGCCCAGACTTTGAATTGCGGGATGCGGAAGTGTCTGCTGATGCGACCTTGGCACTTCCCCCGTTTTTACGAGAAGTCGAAAAGCGTTGTGGAAACTCTTCTCTCATCTTCTTGTCAATTTCACTATAATACTCATCTGCCTGTGGGTCAAACCCTTCTTCTTCAACTAATCGTCGATGAATCGTAAAAGCAGCCTGAGTCATTATCTCATCATCACCAAACCACGTATTGTTTTCTGCCCATTTTTGAGCTTTTGGGTCTGGATCTACTGGTTTTTGTTGTTGAACTGGTTGCTGTGGCGTAGATGCAACAGGTGCATTTAAATTTTGTTGTTGAGCAGGTTTTTGCTGTTCCTGTCTCTCTTTTGCCATTCTATGACGTTCTTTTTCAATAGCAATCTTAGACAACGTTTCCTGTGCATTGAACAATGCGTCAGCATCTCCAGCCTCATGAGCTTCCTTATATAGCTGTTTTGCCGAAGCAAGTTGAGACTCTAAACGAGAGCCATACTCAGTGATATAGCCTTTGTCCAAACTCTCCATTCGTTGTTTTAGTTTATCGTTTTCGTCCTTAACTTGTTGGGCGTAACGAACAGCCTCTTCTCTCTGCCTCTCTTCAGTTCGATATTTATCCGTTAATGTTTTGATTCTTTTCTGAACACGCTTGCTATAGTCGTCCAACTCGCCATCTTCTTTTGGCTCAGAATCGCTTGCAACTTCCACTTCAGACGAAGTGGAATCATCACTTTGTTCACCATTAACCAGTGTTTTACTGTCATCGACAGTAATCTCAACCTCTTGAGCATCGTCTTCTATTACCTTTTCTGTAGTTTCTTCAGCCATTTTTTGCACCTCAAACATGTTTTATATCATCCGGTTCAAGAATTTTAGCGATGACTTCATCATCATTAATGATGCGAACTTCACCTCCTTCTATTCTGAACCGAGACCCAGCGTAGCGACCGATACAAACCCACTCTCCCTCTTTACACCAAGGGTCAGGGTTATCTCCAAACTTATTTGGATCTTGATAAGCAAGCGGTCCTACTTTTAAGACATAAGCTACAACAGTAGCCAATGCTTCTCTTTCACGAATGTGATCTGGTATAAGAAGTCCACCATCGGTTGTGGCTTTACCTTGATATGGCATAACCAACACTCTCCAACCTGTAGGTTGTGGTAGTCTTTCTATTAATGGCTTTTCAATTAATGTTGGATCCAACACTTTATCGGTTGAATCTACGTATGCGCTACCAACTGTTGCGGAAACTGCGCCTTTCGCTGCTTTCTCCGTTTTAATTTTTTGCGCGACATGGTCAGGAACGTATAAGGTCTTCGACATCGTCAGCGTTTCTTTCTAGCAAGGACTTCATTTCATCTTTAGCAAAAGAGAGTCCTTGTGCCTCTCCTACCAGATGACGGTACTGCTCATAATCTTTTGCAGCACCTGTTATCAACAACATAGAAATATCTTTTTCTCGTTGTTCTATTTTCTTATACACATGTTTTGCAAAGTCTACAACATCCATTATAGTAATACTTTGTTTTTTTTCTCAAACATTAAAAAGTACCTCTGTACTTCGTACCAGTAACTGCAATACCGCCGCCTTGACTAAAACCTTTTACTCCACGGCCTCTTAGAATATCTTTTTGAGTTACTTTGCCATCACCAGTGAGATCTGGAAAACCACCATCTTTAAATTTTTGAATATCATTATCATCAGAATCTAATGGCTCCATTGTAGAAAGTATGGACTCTAGCTCTTGAACCTTGTCCGTATCTCCTTCGGATCTAGCTTTCTCTAACATCTCCATTACGTATTTATAGTCCATTTTAACTCCTATTTAGTTAGTCCAGATTTTTTCTCGTATGTTCTAAGTCCACCAATTCCAAGTAATCCTCCCAAAGTCGTGAGAAGGGTAGACATATCAAACTCAGGCAAATCAGGAATATTTACATCAAATACAATTAATACAAAAATTAAGGACGGTTGTAAAACAAAATGGTATGCAAAGGCAATCCCACACACCCAGCCAACGAAAGGTCGCCAACCGCCTTTAAACAAACTACCGGAGGAGGCCTCTGCCTTGTTTATCTCTAACTGAGCCAGTAAAGCTTGCTGTGCATGGGTATCAGACATAGTGGCTATCTCGTGTGCGAGTTTAGCTTTCTGGTCCTTGTCCTCAATAACCTTATCAAGAATGCCGGTTACTGGTCCTATAAGGCTAGTTATTAGACTCATTTGAAACTTCCTTTGGTGAGGCTGCAATTGTAAAGTTTACACTAAAAGAACGTCTTTCTCCAGAAGTTTTAAAAGGATATACACAATGATGCAAATGTGCAGGAAAAACAATAAAGTGGCCTACTCTTGGTTTCATTAAAAAGTTAGATCCTGTATGATTGGCAGCGTGACCATAAACAAACTGTATGTGACCGTGACTTGGGTGATGGTTTTTATCGTCATCTTCCCACTCTTCCTCAATACCATCAGGCAATTGTAGATAACCAACACAAGAAAGCATTGAACCCAAATGCACATGAATAGGATTATATTCATGCTCATACTGACGAACAAACCAACTACTAGCTATTTCTAGCCTG
>VTLG01012562.1_pt1 | contig 12144 bp, 5 predicted proteins | sample 4694571 | NCBI WGS metagenome assembly VTLG01 (sample SAMN12604809, study PRJNA352737) | marine metagenome | biome: ENVO:00000447; feature: ENVO:00000209|ENVO:00000569|ENVO:01000036; material: ENVO:00002151; isolation source: viral sequences binned using virsorter ... | reverse complement strand
GCTGCTGCTGGTTCATCCGGTAACGCTGCATTCTAAGCACATGTTTATATGGGAGGCTTCGGTCTCCCTTTTTCTTTATTAATATTATGCCTTTTCCAACCACTAACGCTACTCAAGAATTACCCGCTATAAATCAAATCCTGTCGTCATGTGGTCAGGCACCTGTAACTACGTTGGACACTACCAACCCTGACGTTGCGATTGCATACGATACGTTGTTACAGATAACAAGGGAAGTACAATCTGAAGGATGGACTTTTAATAGAGAGTTTCATTATGACTTCATACCTGATGATAATGATGAGATTCTTATACCAAGTAATGTACTCCAGTTGAAGTTAACTAAGAATACTTCTAATATGGATTATGATGGTGTAAGAAGACAGGGTAAACTATACGATAGATTTAACCACAGATACACATGGCCTAACCATGAGAAAGTAGAATGTGATGTCGTATGGGAATTTGACTGGATAGATATACCAGAACCAATACAACAATTTATAGTAGCTAGAGCTGCATCTATTACATCTCAAAGAATAATAGGTGATGACTCTCAGTATGAAATGCTACAACAACAAGAAGCGTTTGCTAGAGCGACTGCTTTAGAGTACGAAACACAACAAGGTCAGTTCACTATATTTGGTCATCCAAATGAACAGACAAATTACTACCCAGCTTATCAACCATTCCATGCACTTAGAAGATAATGCCAGCAATAACCCAACGAATAGATAATTATCTAGGTGGGGTATCCAGACAATCAGATGATAAGAAGCTTCCAGGGCAGGTTACAGAGTGCCTTAATGGGTACCCTGACCCTACCTTTGGTTTAACTAAAAGACCAGGATTAAAATGGATTGCTAACTTAGGTACTGGTACTACTTATGATAATTGTAAATGGTTCTATATAGCTAGAACTTCTGATGAAAAATATATAGGATGTATCAAACCTAAACCTGATGGTGATTTTGGTGATATAGATATATGGAATATTGATGGTACTGTATGTACTGTTAATATGGATACATCTACACCTGTTAATGCAGTTAACTATTTAACAGGAACAAGAACTAATTATGATGTACTAACTGTACAAGATGTATCAGTTATAACTAATAACTTACATACTGTAGCTGCACAAGCTACTCCTACATTCAATGCTAATAGAAAAGCTACTGTAGTATTAAGTGGTACTCCTTTAAGTAATGACTACAAGATCATTATGAATGGTACTACATTTACTCATACGTCTAATACTGGATCTAGTTATACTACTATCCTAGCAGCATTTAAAACTGCTATAGATGCAGCTGGTTTCTCTGGTGTCACAACTACACAATATCTTGAATCATTACATATAACTGACAGTAACTCTGATATAGTTATTGAAGCTAGTGGTGGCGATGATGGTGCTTCTATGAGGGTCTTTCAAGATCAAGTAGATAATGTAGCTCAATTACCATTAGAATCATTTAATGGGCACACAGTTAAAATACAGAATACATCATCAACTAATGATACATATTTTGCTAAGTTTGTAGCTGATAATGGTACATCTGGTCCAGGTTACTGGGGTGAGACGAGAGATCCACAAGTATCTCCTGGTTTAGATGGGTCTACAATGCCTCATGAATTAGTTAATACATCGCTTAATACCTTTACATTTAGACAAGGTACATGGATAGATCGTGAAGTAGGAGACGACAAGACTAATTCACATCCTAGTTTTGTAGGATTTAAAATAGAGGAAAGCTTCTTCTATAATAATAGATTAGGATTCTTATCTCAAGATAATGTATCTATGAGTCAATCTCAAGACTTCTATAACTTCTATCATACATCAGCTCAGATAGTAACAGATGCTGATCCAATAGACGTTAGTTGTTCTACTATTAGACCTGCTGCTTTACATGCTGTATTACCTACTGTTCAAGGTTTAATCCTATTCAGTAAGAACCAACAGTTCCTACTATCAGCTGCTGATGGAGTGTTAACACCTAGCACAGCTAACGTAAGAACTATCTCTAACTATGAGATGTCTACAGATGTAGACCCAGTGGATATAGGTACTAACATACACTTTATAGCTAAGACACCAAGTTATACTAGAACATTCTATATGTTCACTAAAGGTCAAGAAGAAGCTCCTACTGTATTAGATATTGGCAGAGTAGTTAACGAGTGGGTACCAGCTACAATAGATACTTTAATAGCTAGTCCACAGAACCAATTCATAGGTATGTCTAGTCAATCATCTAGAGATATTTATTTCTTTAGAACATACCATGATGGTAAAGAGATGTTAGTTGAGTCTTGGTTTAACTGGAGAACATGTGGTACTGTACAATCTATAGCTAGTGATTCAGATGAATTATATGTTGTTACTAAACAAGGTAGTCAGTTCACTTTATCTCAAGCTAGTATGAGTCAAAGTCCATCAGACGCTATTATTGTTAATAATGATGGAAACTCTGTTAACCCATGTATGGATCTATATGCTACAGCAACTTCAGTAGTATGGGATTCAACTAATGAATTCTCTAAGTGTTATATACCTTGGAATAATGTAACTGGTTTGAAACCTGTATTAGTTATTAAAGGTACAGCACCTGCAGGAGCATTAGTTGAATCTGGTTTCTATACTAATCCAACAGTAGATACAGATGGTAGTGGTACATATTTCAAAGTACCTAGAAAGAACCTAACTAGTGTAGCTAGTGATGTAATTGTAGGTTGGAGATATGATTTAGATCTAATCTTACCTAAGACATACTTCAGACAAGATGAAGAGCAGAAGATAACAGACTATACTGCTAACTTAACTATCAATAGAATGAAGTTTGCTGTTGGTCTATCAGGTGGTCTAGGATTTAAACTTAAGTCTACTGGTGTTAGACAAGGTTCTAAAACCTATACTGGTGATGGTAGTACAACTGTATTCTCATGGATAGAAGATGACATATCCTACACAGATAACGATCAGATAAAAGTTAAAGTAGATGGTGCTGAAGTAACAGCATTCACGGTATCAGGAGATACACAAATAACATTCACTTCAGCTCCAGCTAACGGTGCTGAAATTGTAATATACTTAGATGAATGGTATAACATAGAATCCACAACTATAGCAGATACATATCTAGCTAATGACGTAGCTTTATCAAGTAGCTCTATATTCTCTGTACCAATACATCAAAGAACAGATAATTTCCAACTTAGAATATTTAATGACTCACCATTTCCAGTGTCTTTAAACTCTATGATGTGGGAAGGTCATTACTCACCAAGATTCTATAGGAGGCAATTCTAATGTCATTAGCCGCAGGTATGGCTATTGGTGGAGCTGCAGTAAGCGTTGTTGGCGGTCTCATAGGAGGCAGTAAAGCAGCCTCTGCAGCTGCCGACCAAGCAGAACAACAATCAAAAGCAACCCATGCTAGATGGCAATATGATCTAGATGCATGGGACATGAAAAAGTCTCAACTTCAAGCTCAACGGCAAGAAGCTGTAGATCGTATCATGGCTGAAGCTCGTAACGAAGGAAAGGTACGGGCATATAAAGATGCAGCAGCTCAAGATCAATATGACTATGCATTAAAAATAAGGAATGCACAACAAACATCTAATGAGATGGCATTCAAGAGATCAGATGATATATTCCAAGACCAAGTAACTCTCAATAATATGGCAGCTAAATCTGCTATGGATAGTGAAATAGTCAGATTAGAAGAATCAAAAACTGAAGCAAGATTTGATCGTAATGAAGCTTATCTTGAAATGCTTCAGGCTGAAGGTGCTTTAAGAGCTAGATCAGCTTCTGGTCGAAGTGCTGTTAAAGGTATGCAAGCAACCATGGCAGACTACGGTAGGCAAATGGAAATGTTGAATGCATCTTTAGATAGTAACGAACGGAATGCTTATTCAGCTTTACAAGAAATTATAAGAGACAAATCATCCGCTGATTTAACAGCCTTCGCAAGTAAGATGTTAGATCCTGGTGTATTACCAGAACCAATCAAACAACGTCCTATACCTGTAGCAGAGTATACATTACCAAGGATACTCGTTGAATCAGACTTCGGACCACAACCAGTTAGAGGTTTCATGGCAAGCCCAGGAGCTGCTGCTGACGCTGTATGGGGTCAAACTATATCTAGTGTAGCAGGTGCTGTAGGTGGTGCTATGATGTCATATGGTATGGCAAATGTAGGCGGTTCAGGTTTAGGAGGAGGAGGTGACTTTGTTAACACAGCTCCAAGTGGACAACAATATGGACCTATGGCTTCAGATATAGCATTAAAAGAAAATATTAATCAAGTAGGAGTATCTCCATCTGGTCTTAACATTTACGAATGGAATTACATTGGAGAAACTGATAGGTATCGTGGTGTTATAGCACAAGATCTTATAGCTAAAGGAAGGCGAGATGTTGTAACAGAAGCTGATAATGGTTATCTAGCTGTTTACTACGATAGAATTGATGTCAACATGGAACATGTTTAAACAATGGCAAAAAGCAGATACAAGCCTGGCGGTGAACGAAGAGGGTTCAAACGTCTAGGCGAAGGCTTACGAGCCTCTGAAAGTAGAATACAAGAGCAGCGGCAGATTCAAATAGATTCTTTGAAGTTAGCTGCTCTTAGACAAAAAGAAATAGACAATCAGTTTATCTCTGGTTTATCAGACAAGCATCGTTTTGAAGAAGGTGTACTACGTGAAAAGCAAGAACTAGAAAACAAAGCTAGAACACGTAAATACGAAGCATTTCAAAAGTTTGCTGATACTGATGTCGCTAGAATGGAAGGCGAAGCTAAAGCTTTGAAAGAGAAAGCTGATTACTGGAAAGAGTTTGCACCTAAGTTTGCAGATAATCTAAGTAAATTAGCTAAAGGTATATATGCAGGTCAGGATAGGCTAAGAGGTGAAGCTCAACTAGAGGACTTAAGAAAATCTGGTGTATTAAATAAGATTACTGATCAAGCTACACTAGCTAATTTCCAACTAGGGGAACATGTTAAACAAGATACCTATAAGTTAGATCCAGATCAAGCTAATGTCTTACATGATAAGACAATCAAAATTAGTACACATTGGGCTGCAAAGAAAGTAGCTCAATGGTATAAGGAAAATAAAAGTTTAGTTAGATCTGATGCTATAGCTGCATGGGAAGCTAGAGGTGATGTTAAGTATGGGTATGATAACGCTCTTGAAGTACAAGAGTTAAGTGCTCGTCTATTATTAGAAAGATTAGGTATGAGTCCTAAATCTGAAGGTGGTAGAGAAATACTTGACATGGCTTCTGCTATGGGTAGAGAAGATAAGAAAAAGTTCTGGGATTCTCGTCAATATAAATTAACTGATGAAAGAATACAAGGTCAAATTGCAACTTTATCTTCTTTGAAACTTAGAGATAATACACCTGGAGCTGATGGTAAACCTAGTGATGCAGATCAGTTTAAATCAGGTATCCATATATTAGCTCAACAATATAAAAATGGTTATCATAAATCTGGAAATACTATAACAAATCCTTATGATAATCCTATAACTGTAGCTGATTCTCTAGAAGATGCTAAAAGAGCATACATTAATCACAACATAAAAACTTTAACTAGAGAAGATGTTGAGTATATATTAGCTATAGATATACCTGATACTGGTAAAGGAGGGAAAATTGTACCATTCGATAAGAAACATCCTGTTAGAGCAGAATCAATCTTAAATGATTTTGATGAAGCAAAAGCTAAACAGCATAGTAACCTTCAAAATGTACAAAAACAAAAAGGTCTCACAGCACTAAATAAATTTAAAGATAAAGTAGAAGCATACGAAGCTAAAGAAGGTCAAGAAAAAGGAACTAAACCTTGGAATGAGCAAAGATTAGAATGGATTAATGAGATAATGGAAGATTCATCTCATACTCCTGAGACTAGAAATCAAGCTTTATCTCTTATTGATTTTGATCCTACTAACCATAAAGTAGCAGAAGTATATGTAGACATTCAGAGAGCTTTAACTGATGGTGATACAAAAGAAGCTATGAGACTTCTACGTGGTATTGAAAGTAGTGAAAGAAAAAGAGATATACAAGAAGAGATAAAACTTCTTGATGAATTAAATGCTCATGGTGAACTACATCAAACTGGTCAGAGTGGAATTTATGGAGTCTCTAAACATCATAAAAATCTATTACAACAACAAGAAAAAGCTAACCCTTTAACTGGAGCTAGAGGTGCAATTTCTTCATCTGCTGAAAAAGCTGCACTCCATATGGATTCTATATGGTTAGCAAAGTATAAAGAGGCAAGAAAAAAAGATGTACCTATTGAAGAAGCTATAAGACTTGCTGATGACCATGTAAAAGTACTTTGGAATGAAGGTGAACCTGTTGGTGATAAGCCAGGTAAAGGAATATTTGCTAGAGAACGAGGTGATGGGATAAAAAAAAGTAATCAATGGATATATACTCACTGGCAAGATCCTGATTCAAAAATTTTAGCTGATTATAGTAAAAGAACTATAACGGAAGAAGAAGCTGATCAAGGTAATTGGTCTACTTTAACTAAAGATACTATTAAATCACTATCTACAACTAATCCATCTTTAATATCCAATTTTGAAGATATAGATGATATAATCAAACATCCTAGATTTATCAACACAGAACAAGCTCGAAGATTATCAAATCAAATAAAGAGGTTAAGTCAATTAGGTGATTATGAGAATATTGATATTGATGTACCTGAAGCAATATTAGTAGCAGCTGCAAACAGTAAGTATTCAGTTACACAAATTGTTAATGCTGTTATTGCTGCTAAAAAAGAAAAATGGACTTTCTTGAAAGATACACCTAAACTACTATCAGGTAGTTCTGAAGCTGCTCTTCTGAATAGTGATAAATATAATAAACCTAATAGTAACATCCTTCCTCAAAATGAGAATGGTAGTAATTATTTTAACGAAGCATTTGCTGAGACAGGAGAAAGACCTATGAGAAGACAAGTCCGTGCAGCACTAAAAGAAGGTAAAACTACGGAACAGATCTTCTCAGAAATTACTGGTGTACAAATAGAGCATACTGAAAATGGATTCGTTTATAGTGATTCTGAAGGTTACTTAAGAAATGGTGGTTTAGATATGCCACTAGGAATAACTCCTTTTGAATTGATAAAAAGTTCAGGGTTAATGAGTATTCTTTATGAAGAACGTCTGAAACAAGATTTAAAGAAAATAAACGATAAAGTAGAATTACCAGACAGATTACCTAAAGGAGGATAATGGAAGAGGAATTAAACACTAAAGAAGAAGATTGGTCTTTATTAGATCAGTATGATAAGGAAACACCTGAAGAGATTCCAGTTGTTACACCAGAAGTTGTGCAAGGTTCCTTTGCTGCTCCATTTCGTAGTGAAATAGGTAACAGTACTGTTGATCTTACTCAGGGTAATAACGAAGAAACCATGATGGATGAATACCGAGAATGGTTCCATCTTGGTAGAGATAGAAAATTCGGTATATTCCCTTATAACAAACCTGAATTCAAAGAGCAAAGAAATCAGTTAAGAGATAAATGGTATCAGAAATATCATGGAATGGATTATGCTGGATACTTAGAAGGTAAACAAGCTAATGCTAAAACTATCTATGGTCACTCTCCTGGTCTAAAAGGAATGGCTGATCAATTAGATCAGAACTTCCAAGCTCTATCAGTACCAGGATTAGCTTATGCTGACTTTGCTAACGATGCTTTAGGAACAGTAGTTCCAGGGTATAATAAGATAGACGACAGGTGGGATGAAAAGACTAAGTTAGATGAACCACTCTATCAAAACTTGAGGAAAGTTCTTTCTGTTGTCTTACCAGCTATCCATGCTGGAGGTAAAACAAGTCAAGTATTACAAGCTAGAGGTGTTAATAACTATCCATGGCTACAGAAACATCTAACTAGATTAGGTGCTTTTGGATTAGCTGATGGAGCTGTTGCTTTACTTAGTGATACAAGTGAGGATCATAACGCATCTAAATTTGTAGCTGATATGTTACCTGGAGTATTCGGACCTAAAGGAAGAGTACCACTACCTAGCGGACTTGTGACTTTAGAATCTGATAGTCCAGCTGTTAGAAAGCAGAAGAACTTCTACGAAAGCACCGCATTAAGTACAGTAGGTACAATAATAGGTGCATTTGTAGACGGCAGAAGTGCTATTAAAACTAAAGTAGATTTCATCGAACCACTAGATGCTAAATCTGCAGCTTATAAACAACTTGAACTATTTAAAGAATCTGATGCTGATGATCTTATAGAACTACAAAGACTTAATACTTTAGTTAGTTCTGGTAAACTCAACAGACAAACAGAACGTCAGATTATGGACGAGATCATGAATCTTGAAAATAAACTGGGTATGGATAGAGGTTTAGAAGCTAGACTACAGAGACAAGAAATTAAGTTCCAAGCTGAACAAGATGCTGCAGCTAGACGTAAATTAGCAGGTAATCCAGATCAGTTAGAACTAGAATTAGATCCTGATATATCTCCTGGTTTATTAGATCCAGCTTCAGAAGTAAGACAAAGTGTACCTCCAGCTAATGTAGCTAGGAATATGGCAGATACTACTGCTATTAAGAATGGTACATCTGAAGGTGATCCAGCTCCTATTATAACGGAAGCTATGAGAGAGAAAGGTCTAATGGTAGGTAATACTTCTAGAGATGCTGTCATGGGTGTTGCTGAAGAGACTAGAGATATAGGACGATTTAATGCTGTCGTGGATGGCATTAGGTACAGCTCTAAACAGATGAACGCTGCTGCTTGGGATATATACACAAGTATCATTGCTGCTGAAAACTTAGATGATGTTAAAGCATTATTCTATGAGAACAGAGATGTTAAGAACTTCTTGATGGGAAGATTCAAAGTTGATGTCATGAACGAAGAGCAAGCGAGAGCCGCTGCATTCGCTCTAAGAGACTTGACTGATAGATTCCTCGGAAGAGAGGTTTCGGAGGCATCTGCGAGGGTTATGGACACGTTAGGGAGAGAATCTGCTACACTAGCAGAGGCTGTTCAGAAAGGTGGTTCATATGTAGATGAAAATAGGGTGATGGATCTTATTATTGATAAGATGCAATTCCTATTAGATGAGTATGCTCTTAACAAATATCTATCTGGTTGGAGTTTAAGAAACAAGAACTGGTTTGACCAAGTTCCTCCTAAAGAATTAGATACTGTTATCGAACAGTTGACTAAAGAGTTTACTGATGCAGAGAATGCTATTCATGCTAGAAACCTAAGATTCACTGAGACTTTAAGAGAAACTAAAAAACTAAAACCTCATTTCTTACGTCCATTAGTTGATGCTTATGCTCATACTAATGGAGATGTAGATACTTTAGCTAAACTAAATAAGTGGGCTGCTTCTCAAGTCACACCTCTGGGTATGCTTAAGAGTCCAGATCCTAAAGAAATGAACCTCTTTGCTAAAAGTGCTTGGAGTGTTGTCATGAACAACGTGCTAAGTGGTCTATCAGCATTTAGAGCTGGAGTTGGTAACACATACGCTCTAGTCATGAAACCTATTACAGCTGTATTAGGTCATGGTATATGGGGTGTAGCTGATGACTTTGAAGGGTTAAAGAGAACAGTATATCATTATGGTTCTGTATATGAAACCAATCGTAGAGCTTTAAGCGATGGTTTCCAGATGATGAAGAAAGCTCATAAAGATCCAGACATGATGATCAAAGCTTATCGTAAGGACTTTACTTTCCAAGCTGATAAGAAGTGGGATATTATGGATGAGATGAGAAAAGGTTGGGAAGTAGAAGGTGATTATGGTAAAATCATGCAATATGATTTAGCTAATTTACTGAAAGATTTAGGAAGACATCCAGCTATGCGTTATGGTATGACTGGCCTAGTATTCCCTGATGCTTATACTTCTACTATGTTAGCTCACTATCTTTCAAGAGTTAGAGCTTATGATGATGTATTCAGTGAATTTGGATTTGCTGATTGGACTAAGATCCATGCAGCAGAAGCTAAACACTATAAGAACTTCTTTGACGCTAATGGTCTAATTAAAGATGATGTCTTAAGATCAGTAGCTGGAGAGATTCAACTTAACTTAGATGATGGGTTAGCTAACTGGATTAATAAAGGTACAAATGCTTATCCTGTAACTAAGTTCCTAGCTATGTTCCCAAGAACATCTAGTAACTATATTAAAGCATCTGCGTCTTGGACTCCATTAAGTCTAATACCTGGATTTAATAAGTATAGCAAGACTATCTATGCTAGAACCCAAGATGATATAGCAAGAGCTTTAGCTGAACATGGTATAGACATGGCTACTACACCTAATGCTCAAGTTATCTTTGAGAACCTTAGAGCTGAATATACAGGTAGATTAGCTTTCAGTACTCTATTGGTAGGAACATTACATCAATATGCTATGGGAGGTAATATTAGAGGTAATGGAAACTACAATGCTTCACGTAGAAAGAAAGAACGTGACCAATTTGGGTACGAACCTAAGACTATCAATATAGGTGGTAAGTGGGTTAGTTATAAAGGTATATGGGGTATTGAACAGGTACTTAGTATCATGGGAGATATAGCATACTACTCTAAAGACTTAAATGAACCAGCAATGGCTAATTGGCAAGGTAAACTAGCTTGGACATTAGCTTCTAGCTTCCTTAACGAAACTCCATTACAAGGTTTTGAACCACTGATCGCTGCTACTAATGGTGATATGAGTGGTTGGAATAGATTAATTGCTAATACTTCAAGATCATTCTTACCTCTATCTGGAGGAGCTGGTGTCTTAGCTAATGCTATAGATAGTGCTCAGAAAGATATTGATGGGGAAGTCAAGGATTACATAAAGAATAGACTACCTGGATTCAAGAATACTTTACCAGATCAAATAGATATTTGGACAGGTCAACCTGTTAATGATATTGATAACCCATTCCTTAGAATATTAAATGCTATAAATCCACTTAAAATTAGTGGTACTAGAGAACCATGGAGAGTATGGTTACAGGAAATTCAATATGATGGATTAAGTAGATTAACAAAAGATTCAACTGGATCTTATGAGTATACACCTACTGAAAGAGAACAGATTTATAAGTATATAGGTGAAATGAACCTCTCTAAACAAATAGAGAGAATAATGAAGAATCCTAAGTATAAAAATTCTGTTTCTGAATTAAGAGCACATAGAACTACAAATGCAGATTTAAAGAATGATAGTTTAAAACTTAAAAAACAACTACTTCCAGTTTATGTAGAGATAAATGCTATTGTGAGAGACGCTCAGAAAAAAGCAGAATTTAGGTTACTCCAAGAGCATCCAGAAATGGTTGAGACTATAAATAAACAAATACTTATAAATGATAGAATGAAAAAGGGTGATGTCCCAGGTGCTGCACAGATACAAAAACGAGACTTAGAAACAAAACAACTCCTACAAATGGCAAAATAAACAAACATTATGGCTGTTACAGAAAATTCGTATACAGGTAATGGCTCCACCACCAATTACTCATTCACATTTCCATATCTTAAGTCAACTGACGTAGAAGTTCAGGTTGACGCAACCGTGACTACTGCATGGACATTCCACAATGCTACCACGGTAAAATTTAATACTGCTCCTGCTAATGGAGCCAAAATCAAAATACTTAGAAAAACGAATGTTGACAATTTAACAGCTACCTTCTATCCAGGTTCAGCTATTAAATCAGAAGATCTGAATGATAACTTTACTCAGAACTTATATAGCACTCAAGAGACAAGTAATAGAGCATTTGAAACTACTGGAGGTACACTCACTGGAGATCTTACATTAGGTGAAGATGTAACTATTACATTTGAAGGTGCTACAGATAATGCTCATGAAACTAAGTTAACCGTAGCTGATCCTACTGCAGATCGTACTATCACCTTACCTAACGTAACAGGTACGGTGGTAACGACTGGAGATACTGCAACAGTTACTGCAACAATGCTTGCTGCTAACTCTGTTGATTCTTCGGAATTAGTAGATGGTAGTATAGATACTTCACACATTGCTGACTCTCAAGTTACTACAGCTAAGATAGCAGCAGACGCAGTTACTAATGCAAAGA
>VTLG01010145.1_pt1 | contig 12145 bp, 8 predicted proteins | sample 4694571 | NCBI WGS metagenome assembly VTLG01 (sample SAMN12604809, study PRJNA352737) | marine metagenome | biome: ENVO:00000447; feature: ENVO:00000209|ENVO:00000569|ENVO:01000036; material: ENVO:00002151; isolation source: viral sequences binned using virsorter ... | reverse complement strand
GAGCACATCATAACCTCCTCTAACTTTACATTTTCGAATCAAACATGCAACCTGAAGAATAAATTAGGTTCGAATACAATTCAAATAGTAAGTTCGTCAGGTGCAGTATTAAACGACAATATTGGAACTTATAATGCTATAACTGGATTAGTAACATTGACACAATTTAATCCTACAGCGATTGAAGGTTCAAGTATAAAAGTATCTTCAAAACCTATAGATCAAAGCACGATAACACCCCTTAGACAACACATACTTAAGTTTGATGCTGATTTATCACAAGCTATACCAACATTAGACTTTCAAAATACACCAAACGTTATTAGTTAATCATGCCTCATAGTTTAGAAGACCTGAATAGAAGAAAAGTCACACTAAGGACTTCTAAAGTTGGTGAAGTTGTACCTGAGTATTTTGAAGAAGATAATTCAAAATTTATAACTTTTCTAGAAAAGTACCATGACCATTTAGATAGTGATCAGACGCATGGATTTGGTCATATCATAAATGAATTGATTTATGCAAGAGATGTAGCACAAACAAGTACAGCAAACCTTGATGAGTTAATCAAGGAAATAGGTAACGGTTTACAATCATCGTCATTCTTCAAACAACCGCGGTTGATGGCTAAACTACTTGGTGATTTTTACAGAACAAAAGGATCTTTAAACTCTGCAGAAGGATTTTTCAGGGGATTCTTTAATCAAGAAGCTGAAGTATCTTATCCAAAAGAGAAGATCTTTATAGTAGGCGAATCACAGACAGGATTTGAAGCACAACGATTTATTCAAGATAACGCTCAGTTTCAAATATTTTCAATACTTATAAGATGTGGTATATCAGTAGCAGACTATGAAAACTTATATAAAAAGTTCGTGCACCCTGCAGGATTTCATTTTGCTGGAGAAGTTTTAACTGCAACAGAAGTTACTTTGGGACCAGATGCACTTGGTGCTGCAGCTGAAGGCATTGCAAAAATTGATTCTTCAGATCCATCAATAAAGCTTGTTCAAAGCGCCACGCTTTTACTCGCAACGCCATTCTCAGATATTACAGGTATACAAGATTCAAGCACAGGTGTTGGTATTAGAACACGTCTTGATCAAGCAATATCTGACTTTACGAGTGACTCAAGTACAGCAACAACATGGGGTAATTTCTACACCTCTATAAAAGAATTAATTCAAACAAATTCATTCACATTTGATGATAGCGCTAATCCAGGTCCAGATACGTCAATGACTTATGAGACCATGGATAATGAAATTTTTACATCGTATACGAGCGACTCTGCATCATAAGTATATAAATAACATAAACAAAATGAGTATAATATGACGAGACAAAACATTTCAACGGGCACATCAGCTAACGATGGGACAGGTGATACACTTCGTTCTGCCGCTACTAAGATCAATGCAAATTTTTCGGAATTGTATGATTTTTTAGGAGAAGCTGGAGATAGTTCTACACTCGCAACTAGCATACGTTTTCAAGACAGCGCTGTTGTATTTGAAGGATTAACTGCAGATGCAAATGAAACAAGATTATTTGCTACTAATCCTACAGCTGATAATAATGTTTTTATACCCGATGCAGGTGGCAATATAGTACTAGATACTGCAACTCAAACTTTGACAAATAAAACTCTTACGTCACCAATAATAACTACTGGTAAGATTGCAACATCGATAAATGATGCAAATGGAAATGAATTATTTAAAGTGACAGCCACAGGTTCAGCCGTTAATGAATTCACTGTTGCAAACGGGGCTTCAACAACTGGCCCAACACTATCTGCAACTGGCAGTGGTACTAATTTAAATATATTCTTAACGACGAAAGGACAAGGATCTGTACAGCTTTCAAAAGCTGCATTTACATCAGTTGTTATATCAGCTAATGGAGATGCATCAGATACCGCAACTTATATTATTTGTAATAAATCAACCGCTCTCGCTGTAGGCTTAAACGATGGAACAACTACAGGAGAATATAAAATATTTACTAACAAAGGTACTGGTGTCGCGACGGTTACACCAGACAATTTTGCTGGAGGAACATCATTTGCACTAGCTCAAAACGAAGGAGTCACATGTGTATGGGATGGGAATAATTGGTTCTTAGTTGGTAACCAATCAGTGATGACAATAGCATAGGAATTATAAGATATGGTAGCAATAGCAACAGATCCACTTAAGCTAAAATATAGCGACTTACTATTCAACGAAATGATTACCGCTACTGATGGTAACGAGTATTTCATTGGCATTGGAAAGTCTGATCAATATGATAGCGCTAATGATAATATTATTACACCTCTTAGACATATAAAGGACGAGAGAGAAGCAAGAAATAATTTAGAATCCATTATGAAAGTTAGTTCTGGAAACTTCTCGTTTGTTATTCCTAGACACAATTGGACTGCTGGTGCAATATATTCTGCCTGGTCAGATCATACGGTTGGATATCCTACAAATACTTATTACGTTTTAACAGAAGATAATCAAGTTTATATTTGCTTACAGGCAAGTAAAGATGCTGCAGGTAACGCCAACGTTTCGACAGTAAAACCATCTTTCTCAGACGCAGGTGCAGGATTTGCTGAAGCTTTTAAAACTTCTGATGGATATATCTGGAAATTTTTATATGAGATCTCATCTACAAGAATTACCACGTTTTTAAGCTCAGGATTTATGCCAGTTGAATTCGTAGATTCAAGCAATGATATTACTGCTTCGCAACAACAACAGGCGAATATAAGAACACAAGCATTAAATAACAAAAAAGGTCAAATATTTGGTGCAGAAATAATAAATGCAGGATCTGGTTATACTTCGGCTCCTAATATTACCATAGTCGGTGATGGGACTGGAGCTGCTGCTACATGCGAAGTTGCAAACGGTGAAATTGTAAAAGTTGAGATGACAGGCACAGTTGGAGACTCAGGAATGGGTAGTGGTTACAATGTTGCAAGGATGGAGCTCTCTGCAGGGAATGCAATACTAAGACCAGTCATTGGACCAAGAGATGGAATTGGAGCAGATCCACGAGTTGATTTAAAATCGTCATCAGTTATGGCAGTTGTGAAACCGGCTGGTACTCAAGATAATGATTTTAATATTACAAACGATTTTAGACAAATAACATTATTTAGAAATCTTGAAAAGAGAGATAGCGCAGGCGGAGCTGGACCAGTGTTTACAAAAACATCAGGTCAAGCGAATAGACTATTACGTTTACAAGGTAGTCTAGGATCTTTAGTAGCAGATCAAAAGATAACAGGCGATTCAGGTACAATAGCATGGATCGATCAGGTTGATAGCGACGGTACTGGTAAAGGATTAGTTTACTATCATACAAATAATCAATTTATATTAACGAATAAAGGTCCCGGTTTCTTTAAGCAAGCAGAAAATATAACTGGAGCAACTGCAGGAACTGGAACTGTAAATAGTGATTCTGCCATAGAGGTCGATCCATTTAGTGGAGAACTACTATACATAGATAGTAGAGCAAGGATCATACGAAGTGCAGACCAAACAGAAGACATTAAAGTAATATTAACGGTTTAAACCATGGCAACAACAGTATCAAATACAACCTTTTCAGGCGTATATAAAGACGATTTCTTAGATAGTGATAACTATCATAGGATATTATTCAACAGCGGAAAAGCATTACAAGCTCGAGAGCTTACACAATCCCAAACAATAATAAACAAAGAAATCGAAAGGTTTGGATCTAATATATTTAGAGAAGGTGGTGCTGTTAACGGCGGTAATATTACTTTAAACAATAAAGTAGAATTTATCAAGTTAGCATCAAACCCTTTTGCTGGATTTGATGCATCAACGATAGTAGGAAAAGAGTTTACAGTACAAGCACCAAATCCACAACTTAAGGTAAAAGTTTTAGAAACCATAGCTGCAAGTGGAAGTGATCCAGATACATTAATAGTTGAATATACAGATACATCTTCCGGAACTTCATCTGATACACCAATTAGAGTCGGCAACTCTAACGTCTTATCAAATTCAACTTTAGGTTCTGGATTTAATATGACAACTGTATCCTCTGGTGCAACTGGAGCGGGGACACGAGCAAGTATTACTAAAGGTAGCTTTTTTGTACAAGGACACTTTGTATTTGTTGCAGCTCAAACGGTAACTATTTCAAAGTATTCTTCAACACCAACGGATGATGTAGGATTTTTAGTAACAGAACAAGTCATAGGCATTGCAGATGATACTGCGCTATACGACAATCAAGGTGCATCTCCAAATCTTGCTGCTCCTGGTGCTGACAGATATAGGATAAGATTGACACTTACTACTCGTACTGCTGCTGGGTCAAACAACTTTGTATATCTTGGAAGAGTAGCAAATGGTAAATTAGCAGATGAAGTAACTGTTACGGAATCATATAATCAACTTAGTAACCTCTTAGCTCAAAGAACAAAAGAAGAATCTGGTAACTATGTTGCAAAACCTTTTAATATTAGTTTTACAAATATCGACACAAATAATTTAAAGCTACACGTTTCAGATGGGATCGCTTATGTTGATGGTTATCGATTAGAACTCGATGAACGCGATATCGTAGTACCAAAAGCAACTACAACCACTACTATAAACGCTGAAACTGCAAGTGCTGCATATGGAAGTTATGTATTAGGTTATGGAAATGATATAGTAGGAAACAATGGTGACATAGTTAATCAAGGTCTTCCAGATATTCAAACATTTGGTAGATTTAATTTAAGAGACGGCGTTTCAAACGGCCGTACGAGTACTTTTGGAGGAGCTACGATTGGTACAGCCAGATGTAGAGCCATTTATAGAGACGCGACAGGTCATTATAGATTTTATCTTTTTGATATAAGAATGAATCCAGGACAATCTTTCTCTTCAACCAAAAGTTTTGGAACATCTCACACAGATTTCGTAAATGTTGTATTAGAAGGTGGTCAAGCTGTACTAAAAGAAACTTTAAGCAATTCATTATTATTTCAATTGCCAAGAACAAGACCAGCTTTTGATGGGATAACTGGTGTTTCGATGTTAGCTCAACAACGGTATTCGATAGCTAGTGCTTCTGGAACTACTATGACTGGTCAAGGTACATTAACAACTGGTATCAGTGCATTTAGCGGAGGTACAAATTGGGTTGTTTCAGATACAGACTCAGCTATAATACCTGCTACTATTTCAAATGTAGGTAATACCTTTGATATTTCTGGCCTTACGGTTGGTCAAAATTACGATATATTAGCTCAAGTATCACTTGCTGGTAGCACAAATATGTCTCAAAGATCAAAGACATTGACAGAAAGCACTATTACAAAATCTTGGCCAACTCTTGCAGACTCTGATGGAACTGGATTTAAATTTTTAAGTTTAGATCAGCCAGATATATTCGCAGTAAAATCTATTAAAGTAAATGATTCAGCAGGAGCTGACTTATCTGAAAACTTCACTTTAGATAATGGTCAACGAGATAACTACTATGGAATTGGAAGGCTGCTGCCAAAAGCTGGTGTTGCTATCCCAAGTGGTAATATCTTTGTAAGATTTCAACACTTTAATCACGAGCCAACTCTTGCTTCTGGTTTAGCAGGTCGAAGAGCTTATTTCGATGTCACATCGTATAAAAATCAAGAAACACCAGCTAATGGTGGTGCTGGGGTATTACATACAGGTGTTACATATGACACCATTCCTGATCATACTTTAGCTGATGGCACAGTAGTAAGTCTTAGAGATGTTTTAGATTTTAGACCAGTTGCCACAAAAGAAAATTTTGGTAGAATTGGTGAACACGACTTTGATATTACCTTTGATTCTGATGGAAATGCAAGTAATCCTTTAATTCATCTTTTACCACAACCTGGTGCAAACCCAATAGTTAATGTAAATTATTTTCTTCCAAGAAAAGATAGACTCGTTGCTGCCACTAAAGACATAAGAGGTCGAAGGATACCTACTGGTGAATTAAGATACATTCAAGGAATACCATCTTTAACACCTGAACTTCCAGCGGTTCCAGCTGGTGCAATGGCACTTTATAACATTGATCTTAATCCAAAAACAATAGATGCAAAAGACTTATCTGCACAAATAGTAAACAATAAAAGGTTTACGATGGCAGATATAGCAGGTCTTGAAAATAGAATTGATAAGATAGAAGAACTTACAGCGTTAAGTTTATTGGAATTAAATACTTCATCTTTGGCTGTATTAGACTCAGCAGGAAATACAAGAACAAAGGCTGGTTTCTTAGTAGATAACTTTGTAGATTATGCATTTACAGATGAGCAAAACTTAGAACAAAGAGCGGTTGTCAACACTGAAGATGGCACATTAGGTCCAAGAAATAGACCAAAAGCTACAAGACTACTTTATGATTCAGCAAGTGGTGATACCACAACAATAAGAAAAGCAGATATTGCTTTGTTACCAATCACCAATGATGCTGTAAGTTTCATAAAACAAGACTTAGCAACGACTACAGAAAACATAAATCCATTTGCAGTTATTCAATCTCGAGGCCATATTGATCTTTCACCTCAAACAGATACATGGGTTGAAACAGAATATTTAGCTGATAATATAGTTGCTGGTGGTACTGAATTTATTGATAGAAATGCTATTAGAACATCAAGCTTATCACTTTGGAGAAATAACTGGATTGGATTTCCACAAGGTAATAGAGTTCTTGTAAGAGGAAGAGTAACAACAAGACGTGATTTTATAAATGACAGAGTTTTAGATATCAGTATCTTACCGTTTATGAGATCTATAAAGGTATTTTTTAGAGCACAAGGACTAAGAAGAAAAACGCAACACTTCCCATATTTTGGAAATACTGATATTAGTAGTTTCACAAGGCAAGAAGATAGTTCTGCGTTTACAAGGTTCTCAACAAGGACAGATGATGCTGGAAACCTTTTCACTAATAATACTTCGCATCCAAGCGGAACAACTAATTTAATATCAGACAGCGCTGGTAAGATTATTGGATCATTTATAATTCCAAGTACGTCAACCACTAAATTTAATACTGGTGCGCAAACATTTAAACTACTCGATATTACGGGTGGTGTTGACTCAAATGCGATATCATCTGCTAGTGCAACTTTCTCAGCAAATGGTATACTTGAAACAAGACAACGAACATTCCAAGATGTGCGTATTGAAGAAAGATTTGTAGTCGAAGAGATAGTTCAAAGACGAGATCCACTAGCACAATCATTCTTCGTAAGTGATGTAGAGAATCCAAACGGCATACACATTACTAAGGTTAACGTCTTTTTTGCAACTAAAGAGGATAACTTCGGTGTTCCAGTACAGGCACAAATAAGAAGAATAGAAAACGGCGTACCGACAGACAGACCAATTTCAGGGGCAGTCAAATTTTTACAACCAGCTGAAATTACAAATGTAACTCCACTGACAAATTCTACTACAATGTCTGCGGTAAGAGCAGCACCTACTTCATTTGTTTTTGATGAGCCAGTATACTTAACACCTGGTCAAGAATACGCTGTAGTGCTTTTAGCAGAATCAACCGCGTATACAGTTTACGTTTCAGAAACATACGAATTTGTCTTAGGATCATCGAGTGAAAGAATTAAGAGACAACCAAGCTTGGGTTCATTGTTCTTATCGCAAAATGGTTCAACATGGACACCTGAACAAACAAAAGATTTAATGTTTGAAATCTTTAGAGCAGAGTTTAGTACGTCAGGCGTTGCTGTGTTAAAAAATGCACCAATTCCATCACAGCTTCTAAGTTCAAATCCATTTAATACTACTGCAAGTAGTTCTACAGTAAGAGTTACTCATGCTGGTCATGGTTTTGCCAAAGGAGATGCTGTAACAATATCTGGAAGTACTGCAGTTGGAGGGTTAGCAGATTCAAACTTTAATTCAAGTCATTTAATCACCGCTGTTGATCACACAGGTTATACGTTCACCGCTAAAAATCATGACAGCGCATCAGCACCAGCACAATTGGCAACATCAACTGTATTTGGTGGTGGATCAGCTGTAACAGCAACTCAAAATAGTGTTGTAGATATATTTGTCCCACAAGTACAGACAATGATTGCTCCAAATACAACTGTATCTGGTCAAATTAAATTATCAAACGGAGTATCATATGCAGGATCTGTAAAGAGAAGCGCAACTACTTCAGCTGGTTCAACCTATACTGCTGGAAGCTTTATAGACTGCCAGTTAAACGAAATTAATTTTAATAACGCACCTGGTGTAATATTATCAGATTCAAATCAGGCTGCAGCTTCTATAAATCCATCTGCAAATGTAAAACTTACATTAACGACTAACGACACTAAAGTTAGCCCAGTTATAGATTTACAAAGATTAAATCTACTTGCTTTCGAAAATATAATAGATCATCAAGATTCAGCGGCAGGAATTTCAGTACTGAGAAACGTTCCAATATCAATAGTTGATGAGACTGATAATCAAGATGGTACTGCAGCTGCAAAACATGTTACAAAACCAGTTGTGTTACAAGAATCAGCAGTAGGGTTGAAGATACTTTTTGCAGCTAATAGGCCTGATGCAGCTAGCTTTAGAGTTTACTTTAGAACCGGAACTGCTGATGATGATTTAACTGCACAAACTTACACTGAAGTCAGTCAAGAAGGTGATAATCCTGCAGATGATGATAAGAATACATTTAGAGAATACGAGTATTTGGCTGGTGGACAAGGTGGTGGCTTACAATCATTCACTAAGTTTCAGGTCAAGATCGTAATGAATTCAAGTAACAGCTCAAAAGTACCAGCTATAAAAGATCTTAGAATCATAGCGTTGGTGACATGATGAGTAGACATGTAAAAGTTGAAGGACATCCAGATCTTGTAAGAGATAGAAATTCTGGTGCAATATTAAATATAAATAGTAACGCGATGACTGCAGCAAGAGAAAGAAAAAAGCTTTTTAATGATAGACAAAAAGAAATAGATGAGATAAAGAAAGATGTTTCAGATATTAAAAACATCTTGATGCAATTAATAGAGGATAAGAATGGCAACAACGATTAATTTAAGTGATCCAATTGCAACATGGGTTACCAAAACAAATACCATATCATCTGATCTTGGTACTAAAGCTTCTTTAAATACTACGAATAAATCTAACTTAGTTGCAGCTATAAATGAGCTTAAAACACAATCAGATAAGACTGACTCATCTACTATACTACAACTTATTGACGCTAACAACTACTTAGATTCGTCTCGAGTAGATGCATTAATACCAAAACTTGGCACTGATTTTATTGATTCAGGACAATTTAATGCTATATTAGCTGCAAAAACAACAGCTGATTTAACTGAAGGAAGTAATCTATATTTTACAAACACAAGAGCTCGACAAGCAATATCAGCTTCTGGAAGTATTTCATACAATAATAGTACTGGTGTTATTTCATTTACACAAGGAAATACAGATACAGTATCAGAAGGAAGCTCAAATTTATATTTCACAGATACGAGAGCTCGAGCTGCAATATCAGGTGGAACGGGGATATCATATAATTCAGGTACTGGTGCTATAACTAATTCAGGTGTTACGTCAATAACTGCTGGAAGTAAAATAGGAGTAACTGCTAGTACAGGTGGAATAACTATAAGCAATTCGATTCAAGCTGGTACTGGTTTAAGTTTTTCTGGAAACACAATGAATTTTACTGGACAAAATAACTATTTTTCTAGTCATGGTAATGTTGTCTCGTCAGGAACTACACCAAGTGCTTATACGCCTAGCAGCACTTATAGCACATTTGTTTCCGGAAGAAGTATTGATGATGACGGGGTGAGTAATTATAACGTAAGAATCGGCGGCGAAGATCATACACTAAGGATGGGAGATGGTGATGATGACTCTTTCGATCCATTTGCGTGTTTCTTACCCCCAGGTGGGAGAATATCTCTAAATAGTCCAGGTTTTTACTACGTCGCAGTACAAATGAGACCAGCTTAGGAGGGAAAATGGCTGCTACTATACATGACGCATTAATCGCGATGAATGTCATCGGCTATCAAATAGATGGTTACAATATTACTAGTGAAGATGAATTTATAAATCATTTTCGTAGGGTAACACACTTTGATTCTGATGGCGTGGAACAGTTTACTTCAGATCCTGATCGTTTTGGGGTAACATGGGATCAAATTCAAAATAAAAAGAATGAGTTAGATAATGCAGAACCCATGTTGGTTCTAAGAATGAGAAGAGATAAGTTTTTAAAACACACAGATTGGATTGTGACTAAAGCAATGGAAGAAGGAAAAAGCGTTCCAACTAAATGGAAAACTTATAGACAAGCTTTAAGAGATCTTCCAGCAACTGCAGAACCTAAACTTGAAGATGGTGTACTCACAAATGTTACTTGGCCAATTAAACCAAGTTAAGGACAAACATGGCTCAATTCGAAGAAATTACCATAGATCAAGGAGCTGATGTTACGATAAAACTTGAACTCGTTGATGTAAATGGATCTAAGAAAAACTTAGCTAATCACTCTCTTGCTGGTAAGATTAAGAAGTCTTACTCTGATAGTTCAGGAGAAGCAACTGCTTTCACAACTGCTATAGACACTCCAGCTGCAGATGGGATCGCGACTTTATCCTTAACAAATACACAGACAGATGCTTTAAAGGCTGGTCGTTATGTTTACGATGTTGAGTTATCTTATACTGATAGCGCAGCTAACACAATTATTGAAAGAATTTTAGAGGGTCAAATAACAGTAACTCCTTCGGTGACAAGATAGGAGTAGTTAAATGGTCATAAAAGTAGGTCTTCCAACAACACGCGTTAAAAAGATAACCGTCGGGACACCAGTATTTAGAACAGCGTCCTCTGGAGCTACAACTTTATTTAATATTGCAGGCGCAGAGACTTCTAGTAGAGACCGTGGTCATATATTAGTATTTGACTCTGCTGCTGCTATTGGCGGAGCATATACTACTACAAGCGTTAAAGGTGTTAACGGCATTACCACTGCTTTTGACCGTGATAGCGATACATATACATTTACGCTCAACGCTCTTACCACAAATATTCCTGAAGGCACTAACCTATACTATACTCGTGCAAGGATGGATTCAGACCATCTGAACGTGCGTACTGACTTAGTACCTCTTCGTGACTCTGAATTTTCTTTAGGAACTCCTACCAAAAAATGGAAAGCCCTACATATAAGTGGTAGCACTATTAATTTAGGTACTCTATCATTACATGATTCTGGGGGCGGTCTTAGAGTACTAGACTCAGATGGATTACCAACTCAACTTGATGTTGAAGGTAGTAGAAATCAAATTAGAGGGTTCTTTTCTGCTCAAGGAGATTTATCTTATGACTCTGCGTCTGGTGTCTTTAGCTTTGATGTTGAACAAGTTTATACTAAAGCTAACTTTGATTCCGATTTTAATGCTGCTTTAGATGAAGCCATACTCGGTGGAAGTGGTATTAAGTATGACGCAGCTACTAATACACTCGCTATTGACAGTGCGGAGATTAAAGATGAATATCTGAAACATGGATTCTTTGTTAATGATAATAGTAAGATCACTTTCGGAAATGATAGTGATTTAAAAATATTTCATGACACAAATAATTCAATAATCCAAGACGCTGGAACTGGATCGTTAGTACTTGCTACTAATAACTTAAACGTTAAGAATGTAACTCAAACAGAAACCGCTGCTTCATTCCTCTCAGGTGGTGCTGTTACATTGAGGTTTAACGATCAAACGAAATTTACGACCACTGATTCTGGTGTAACGATAACAGGCTCTTTACTCACTGATTCTGCTACAGCAACAAACATCACACGGACAGGAACAACTGTAACTGCTGGAACTTATGGTAGTACTACGAGAATTCCTAAATTTACTGTCGATTCTTCTGGCTTTATTGATAGCGCTGGAACTGTTAGCGTCGCAAGTGTTTCTAGTGTTGCATTTGACAGTGCATCTTACAATTATACGATCAATACTACAGATGGTGGTGTATTCACAAAGATGATTCATACCAGAAAGCCTGGTCTTGCAGCAGGAAGTCATGGTACTGCCACTTTAATTCCTACCATAACAATTAACCAGTTT
>VTLG01006638.1_pt1 | contig 12145 bp, 20 predicted proteins | sample 4694571 | NCBI WGS metagenome assembly VTLG01 (sample SAMN12604809, study PRJNA352737) | marine metagenome | biome: ENVO:00000447; feature: ENVO:00000209|ENVO:00000569|ENVO:01000036; material: ENVO:00002151; isolation source: viral sequences binned using virsorter ... | reverse complement strand
GCTAAAGAAGACTACTTAACTGAATTTGCACAACAAATAGGTGCAGAAACAGACCCACCGATTATAGGAGACCTTGAGCCGTCTACTGTAATTGACTCAACTTACTTTTTTTGCTAATGCTACAATCAACTTATTCACTATTTGATTCATTCTTTGCACCAATGAGGGTTGTTGTTGTCTCTGAAGAGAGGTTACAGCAAGCTGAACGTGAAGCAAGGGAGAATCAACTGAAAGTCCTTGATCATCGTATTGAGGAGCTGACTAAATATCGCACCTCTCTCTATAATCAACTTAATCCTGCTAAAGTTAACGAAGTTAACACTAAGCCTGGAGCTGATCTTGATTCTATGGATGGAGGAACTCACGATGGCTAGTAAGAACGTACATGTAACTGATATTGTAACACTAGAGGGATTTCAAGCTATACTAGAACCTGGTAAGTTTGGATATTCTCTATCGGCTGTTGTTAACAAAGATGTTGTTGACATGCTAGAAACAGAGAGGGCAGATGTCCTTAAATGGGCAGAGTCTAAGCTCAAGAACCCAAAGAGAGCTACACTTAAACCAACACCATGGGAAGAAGTAGCTGAAGGGAAATATAAATTAAAGTTCTCCTGGAATGAGGAGAGAAAACCACCAGTAGTAGATACTGAGGGTTCCCCTGTTACAGATACAAAGACACCACTCTATGGCGGATCTACTGTTAAACTTGGTTTCTTTCAAAAGCCTTACATACTCAAGGATGGAGTTACCTATGGAAGTAGCCTTAAGCTGGTTGGTGTACAGGTTGTTTCCGTAAAAGGTGATGCCGGTGTTGATACTGGTGATTTAGATGAAACGGAAGTAGCTGAACTATTTGGTAAAACAGATGGATTCAAAGCTGCTGAATCACCACCAGATAATGTCGAAGACGAAGACTTCTAACGAATCTCTTGAGTGGGCTAAGAAAGCCTACGCTAAGTTGAAAAATAAAAAAGAGATTAAATTTAAATCTAAACTAGAAGAGAGGGTCGCTGATCTTCTCACTAGTTTAGGCATATCATATGAATATGAATCTACTAAGGTTCCTTATACCATTCAACACAATTATCACCCTGATTTTATTCTCCCAAATCATGTCTATCTCGAAACAAAAGGCTATTGGGATCCAAAGGATAGAAGAAAGGTGCTCGCAGTTAAGCGGGACAATCCAGATATAGATTTAAGGATGGTATTCCAAGCACCATATAATAAAATATCAAAGACTAGTAAAACGACGTATGCTCAATGGTGCGAGAAACATGATATTCCATGGACGTCGTTTCATAATATTCCACTCGACTGGTTAGTATGAGCGATAGCGAATTTGTGGCACATGAACCATGCAGTAATTGCGGGTCATCTGATGCCAATTCTGTGTACTCAGATGGCCACAAATTCTGTTTCGTGTGCCAAACTTACACACCCGCTGAGGGTATAAATCACAATCACACGATGACCACCAATGAACTACTCCAAGGGTATGCCCAAGAACTTAGAAGGAGAGGTATTTCTGTCAAAACTTGCGAAAAGTTCAAAATTTTCCGAGACGGAGATACTTTACGCTTTCCTTACTTTACAGAAAGCGGGGTACTACAAGGAGTCAAAATAAAAAATAAACGAAAAATTTTCACCTATGAAGGAGTTTCCACTAATACCTTATTTGGTCAGCATTTGTTTCCTAGTAGCGGTAAACGTATTGTTATTACTGAAGGTGAGCTAGATGCCGCCAGCTGTTACGAAGCTATGCCCGGATGGCCAATGGTATCTCTACCCCATGGGGCAGCTGCTGCAAAGAAGGACTGCCAGAAACAGATCCCCTTATTTCAAGGCTACGATGAGATCGTACTCTTCTTCGACGGCGACTCTGCTGGCCGTGAGGCGGCGGAGGAAGCGGCAAGCATCTTACCACCTGGCAAGGTCAAGATCGCTCGTCTTGAGGGCTACAAAGACGCTTCAGACGCTCTCCAAGCTAAGGATGCTGAAGCGATTCGAAAGGCGATATGGGACGCTAAGCCGTTCAGACCTGATGGAATCATTGATGCAAAAACTCTTAGGGATCTGGTAACTACACCACAACAACCTTATGATCACGAATACCCATTCAAAGGACTTAATGAGAAGCTACACGGGATCAGGTATGGAGAACTTACAACATTTTGTGCTGGCTCTGGCTCAGGAAAAACCAGCCTCGTACGTCACATTGCAGCTGACTTGTGCTGCAAAGGGGCCACTGTTGGGGTCTTGGAGCTTGAAGCAAGCAATAGAAGAACAGCACTTGGATTGATGTCCACAGCTGTTGGGAAGAATCTACATATCGGAGAACATGACAAAGAAGAACTTGACTCCGCCTTTGGGGATAGTATTGCCAATTGGAATCTTTATTGTTTTGATGGGTTTGGAAGTTATGATCCAGATATCATCTATAATAGAATCGAATACATGGCTACAGGACTTGAATGCAGAGTCATTTTTCTAGATCATCTTAGTATATTACTATCTGGTTTAGAAGGGGATGAGAGAAGGATGATAGATGTTACAATGACTAAGTTACGTTCTCTTGTAGAGCGTACAGGAATAGCTTTATTTTTAGTCTCGCATTTACGGAGGGCGAGTAATGACAAGCACAGCCATGAAGAAGGCGGACGAGTTAGTTTGTCCAGCCTTAGAGGATCTCACAGCATCGCTCAAATATCAGACCAAGTGGTTGCCCTCGAGGTCGATCAGCAGAGCGGAGCTGAACGAAAGCTTACGACTGTGCGAGTCCTTAAAAATCGCTATTCAGGCGAGGTTGGCGTCGCATGTCAACTAAGTTATGATTTATCCACTTGCCAATTCACAGAACATGAAGCTGAACCCGAATTTAACCCAACCACCGATTTCTAAACATGAAGTGGTACACCACTCGGAGACAACAAGGGTAGATATATATCAAAAGTATGTACATCCATGGTATAAATTTAATAATAATGAGAATAATACAGCACAATTAATTAAACCTAACCCACCTAGTAAAGAAGCAGTAGAACGTGCCAAATTCGTCGACAAAACCTACCATTGGAGAGGTGGGTCCGATAGTATTCGATCTGGAGACAAACGGACTACTAAATGATACTACCCGGATCCACTGTATTGCACTCTATTGGCAAGACCTTGATCACACCCAGTCTTACAATGATGAACCGTATACAAAAGCACCTAAAGAGTTACCGATGGGCAGTAGCTACTCTATTACCACAGCTATCAGTTGGCTCGAAACAGCGGATGTTCTTGTTGGTCATAATATTGTCGGTTTTGACATACCTATTATTAAAAGCCTCTACCCTTGGTTTAATCCTAGCGGTATTATTGTGGATACTCTTCTTCTTAGCAGGTTATATCATCCTAACTTATTGGATATAGATAAAAAGAGCGGAAAGATACCACCTAAATTATATGGCAGACATTCTCTTGAAGCTTACGGTTACCGATTAGATGAATATAAAGGAGACTTTGCTAAAGAAACTGATTGGAAAGAATGGAGCCCAGAGATGGAAGCCTATTGTATACAAGATGTTGTTTTGACTAATAAATTATGTCAACATTTCCACCCTTACCTGATTGGGTCAAATTAGAACATCAGGTAGCACAAATACTTACACAACAGGAGATCCATGGATGGTATTTTGATGAACGAGCTGCACGGGAACTTGAATCTACTCTCAGAAAAGAGTATGAAAATACTACTGAAGTATTACTCCGAAAACATCCTTACATCGGAGGACCTAGATTTTGTCCGAAACGATCTAATAAGCGAACAGGATATGTTGAAGGAGCACCACTTACAAAGCTTAAGGACTTAAATCCCACTTCAAGAGACCATATAGCATGGATACTACAAACACATTATGGTTGGATGCCGTCATTAATGACCTCGACAGGCAAGCCAGTCATCAACGAGACAGTATTGAAAGATATTGGGACGGATATTGCTCTTCAATTTCTGAAACTACTGGATCTGACGAAGCAGTTAGGGATGATATCCGAAGGCGTGAACGCATGGCAGAAGCTTGTTACGAAGTCTAGGATTCACCACCACTGTTCAGTAGCTACATCTACATTTAGATGTGCTCATAGAAAACCAAACTTAGCCCAGGTACCTAGTGATGAGAGGTTCAGGAAATTATTCCGAGCCAGTCCCAGTCTTGTCATGGTTGGTGCTGATCTTTCTGGGATTGAGTTACGTATGTTGGCCCATTATCTTGCACGATATGATGGAGGCAGATACGCTAAGATCCTTACCACAGGAGACATTCACCAAACAAATGCTGATAAAATTGGAATCACTAGATCGCAAGTTAAAACGGTAACATACGCCTTCCTTTATGGAGCAGGCGATACTAAAATAGGCCACTCGTATGACAAACAACTATCAGATGACAAAGCAAGAGCTAAGGGAACAGAAATTAGGAAAGCTTATGTTGATGCCATTCCGGGTCTTAAAGAACTCCTGGAAGGCGTACACAAGGCTAGTGAGAGGGGTTATGTTTATGGACTCGACAACCGTCGTATCCTCGTTGACTCGCGGCACAAATCCCTCAATTATCTCTTACAAGGATCGTCAGCGGTCCTCGCCAAAAGATGGATGGTATTAGCTAATGAAGGGTTATCTAGACATACTCACCAACTTGCATTCGTTCATGATGAACTACAATTTGAAACGACAAAAGAAAAAGTAAATGACCTTAAACTCCACCTTGAACAGTCGGCAATTAGAGCTGGCGAGTTCTATAACACAAGGATTGAAATTAACGCAGAATCCAAGTCGGGAAAGACCTGGGCGGAAGTACACTGAGTGTATTTACTGCGGGCATGAGACTAGACCACCTTCTTGGTCTGAAAAGTATCAGAAATTCTGTCATCATAAGACATGTCATACCTGTCAATACATGTGGGATAACCACAAATTTCGACTTACACCTGAAGATAGAGTTCTATTAGATAGTGCTCCTTGGTGCCAAATATGTGGTACACAGGATAACTTACATATAGATCACTGTCATGAGACTAATACAATTAGAGGTTATTTATGCAGCAACCATAATACAGCTATAGGATTACTAGGTGAAAATATAAATCTTTTTCACTTAGCTATTGATTACTTAACACCCACTTATGAAAATACTTTGTGATGCAGATTTTATCGTCTACAAGGCGTGCGCTGCCGCTGAGACTGAAATTGATTTTAACGATGATGTCATTCTTGTTACCTCTAACTTTAGTGATGCATATGGAGCCACTCAGAGAGAGCTTACCAAGCTTAAGGACCAATTTGGGTCATTCTCTACTTTAATACTGTTCTTTTCCGACAGTAAAAATTTTCGGAAAAAAATTATGCCCGAATATAAAGGCCACCGCAATCGGAAGAAGCCGTGTGGCTACAAACGTGTCATCAATCAACTAAAGAAAGAGTATGAGGTTATTATTAAACCTACTCTTGAAGCTGATGATACTATGGGTATTTATGCTACAAAAAATCCTGGTAATATAATAGCTTCACCTGATAAGGATATGAAGCAGATACCAGGACAATTATATAACTTCGATGAAACTTTCACAATCACGCCTGAGGAGGGCGCTAAATGGCATCTTATACAAACTTGTGCCGGAGATTCCACTGACGGATATAGTGGTGTTCCTGGAATCGGTGTTAAACGTGCTGCAGCTCTTTTCGATAAGAAGGGTTATTCGTGGCAAACGGTAGTCGAAGCCTTTGAAGAAAAGGATCTCACAGAGCAAGATGCTTTAATTAACGCTCAATTAGCTAAAATATTAACTTCTGACGATTATGACTTCAAAAAGAAGCGACCCATCTTATGGTCTCCCACCGCCGATTACAGAATTGACGATGGAGCAAGATCTAAAGATGAGAGTGTTGCGGGATAAATTAAATGAAAGTTACCATGATAAAAAAGAAGATATTATTACTTTAATAGAGGCACTTCAACACCAGAATTTTATTCTATCTAATTCGATAACAAATTTAGTTAAGAAATGGCCACCACCACCACAGATCCTTATGGACCAAGCTACTATAAACGAGGCAGCAGCGATGTTTGGGATTTTATTAGAGACCAAGGATTAAATTTCCACCTCGGCAATGCTATTAAGTATATCTGCAGAGCAGGTTACAAAGATAGCAAGATACAAGACTTAGAAAAAGCAATCCACTACCTACAGAATGAACTTGACAATGAGAAAGACTTTTATTTCAGAGCAAGCCAAGGAATTCCGTGGCCGCTACAACATCAAGAACAGCCCAGCAAGACCACAGAGGTCTTACCAGAAGGACTTGATAGTTGAGGAATTTAAAGAGTTTTTAGAAGCAGATGGGTTCTTATTTAAACACGGTCAAAATGTTCAAGAAGAAACTTTAAAAGAACTTGCTGATCTAGTCTATGTATGCTACCAATACGCTGAGAATATGCATTGGTTTCTTGATGAAGCACTAAATAGAGTACATGAAAGTAATATGTCCAAACTCGGAGAGGACGGTAAACCCATATACCGAGAAGATGGAAAGGTCCTTAAGGGACCCGGATACAAACCACCTGATCTATCTGATTTAGTTTAATGACTGCTGAACTTATTTCCCGCACTGGTCGGGTCCAATCTTGGTTGGATAACCCAGAATCACGACTCCCAGTTAGCTGCACCGTTTTCGTCGTAGAGGATTCTATGGAGGGAGAAAATGGTATCGAAGCAAGCTGGAGGTATGTCTCCCATGGACTCCGATTTGGAGCGGGAGTTGCTGTCCATTTATCAAAGCTCCGTCCCAAAGGAGCAGAAAACGGCCGAGGTCTTACAGCTTCTGGCCCTGTATCATTCGCAAAAATCTACTCACAATTAAATGAAACACTCTGAAGAGGCGGGGTCTATAAGAATGGCGCCGTTGTTATACATCTCGATATTGATCACCCCGATATTCTTGAGTTCGTGCGCACTCCTAGGTCTGAACTTGCCTGGGTTAAAAGATGCGTCGACATTACAGAAGAAACTTGGCGCAACACCAGAGACGAAGTTAAAAACGATATACTCTATGGAATCAAATCCGGCGACATCTGGCTCAATAAAATAAAATACGATGACAACAACAACAGAATCTATGGCAACGTCTGTCTTGAGGTTTACCTGCCCTCACGTGGAACATGCTTGTTACAGCATGTCAATCTCGCAGCCTGTGAACTCGGATCACTCGAAGAGGCTTTCGATCAGGGTATGTCCCAATTGTGCGAGCTCCATAGTAGGACAGGTGTTGGAACAACTGGAGAATACTTGCCACCTGATATCGACCGCCAAGTTGGGCTCGGAGTACTCGGGCTCGCCAACCTCTTACGAAGGTACAGTGTAACTTATGAAGAGTTTGGTAGAGAGCTTGAGAACGTAAACAAAGGCGAGTACGGTACTGGTATAGCTTATCAGTTAGCATTCAATTTAATGTTAGGCATACATAGAGCTGCTGATATCGCCGAAGAGAATAAAATGGTAAGAGCTTTTGCTATAGCTCCTACTGCCTCCTGTTCATATAGGAGTCAAGATTTGAGTGGCTTTACTGCTACTCCTGAAATAGCACCACCTATAAGCCGGAAAGTTGACCGTGATAGCGGTACTTTCGGTGTACAATCTTATGATTATGGCGATGTAGAAATCGCTAGTGAAGTCGGTTGGGATGCTTACAAGAAAGTAGCAGACGAACTGATGAAAATGTATGATAATACGGGACTTCTTCATGGATACTCATTTAACTCTTGGAGTGATGTGGTAACCTACGACAATGCGTTCGTGGAAGAGTGGCTGGCATCGCCTCAGACCTCCCTTTACTACTCCCTGCAAGTAATGGGCGACGTTCAAGATAAGACCGATGCGTATGCAGCATTAGATCAAAGTGAAGTCGATGATTACTTACAGGACATTCTAAATGAACCTGTAACCTGTGATTGTCAAGAATAATGAGAAAACATCCGTATGAAATTTTACTGGACCGAAAACGCAAATGGTCCCCCGTAAAACCCACCGTTGGAGTATTGAAAGATGGATCAGAAGACACTATTAGGCGTGCGCTTGCAGCACGTCATCTGGAGCTACCAGTGGGTGCCTTTATTAAGGAAGGTCTTGAAAAAGATGTTCCCGATAATGCTAGAAAACTACTAGAGGACAATGTTAAAGATGAAGAAAGGCATGATCTTGCATTGGGATACTATGCAGATGCCCTTGGTATGGATGAGAAAACTGAAAAGGAGGGGAAGTTATTAAGAGATGCATGGGTCAATCACCCTGATCACACTATTACAAAGGCTCTGGTCGCAGAGCGGGCCATCTTCTTTGTTCTACTCCCTTTCTTTAGGTTTAATGGGGATGCTCCTCTTCGTACAATATCTGCTGACATTAGCCGCGACGAACAGATCCACGTCGGAGCTAATAGTCTTGTATGTCGTGAGTTGGGCTTACGTCCTTCTCCTTCTTTGGATAAACTTAGGAAAGCCACCATTAACTGGATTGTTCAACCCCTAGGTATAAATACTGCCGATAAATATTTAGACAAAAAATTTTGGCTGGATGCCAGCGATCGCTTAATGTATGAAGGGAAAGCACCCGAGTTTTCTGACACACAGCGAGCTCGTATGCCAGCATTCTTCGAACATGCAAACACAAATTTACCCAAGTACGCTTAACATATACTCTGAGAAATTAGAGAAACTGGTTGAAGATTTAGAAAGTAAGTTCCCTTTTCAACCAGTCCATCCTAAAGAGGAGCTTAATGTAATCATGTATCGCTCTGGTCAACAGAGTGTGGTACAATATGTCAAACAAATACTAGACGAATAAAATGTGCATATTTAAAGTACCTAAACCTAAACCCCCAGTTATACCTCCAGCTATTACACCAACAGTAGATACAGATACTTCTCTGCCATCTTCAAAAGATGTACTTGATGAAGATGATACAGCTGATGTAGAATATGGATCTAAGAAAAAGAAAGAAGATCCTACATTAGGTACAGAGAAAAAAGGAAGTGATGCATTAAAGATATCACTTAACCAAGGTGCAACTGGTTCAGGAACAGGAGGAGTTAATCAACCATGATAACTGCACGTGAAAGATACTCAAAGCTATCTGGAAATAGATCACAGTTTCTAGAAACAGCTGTTGATTGTTCTAAACTCACACTGCCTTATCTGGTACAACAAGATACAACTACAAGAAGTGGGAATAAAAATCTAGTACAACCGTGGCAATCAGTTGGCGCTAAAGCAGTAGTAACACTAGCTGCTAAATTAATGCTAGCAATGCTACCACCTCAAACTTCATTCTTTAAACTACAAGTTAGAGATGATAAGTTAGGTGAAGAATTAGATCCACAGATGAAGAGTGAACTTGATTTATCTTTCTCTAAAATGGAGAGGATGGTAATGGATTACATTGCTGCCTCTAATGATAGAGTAGTAGTACATCAAGCACTTAAACATCTTATTGTTTCAGGCAATGCCCTTATTTATATGGGTAAAGATGGTCTTAAACACTTCCCATTACAAAGATATGTTGTAGACAGAGATGGCAATGGTAATATAATAGAGATAGTAACAAAAGAATTAATCAGTAGGAAGGTGTTAGGTCTTGAGCCCCGACCACTAGAAGAGATTTATCCTAATGAACCGAACACATCAGGCTCAAATGAAGACGACGTAGAAGTATACACATGCGTTAAGCAAGATCCTAGCAGCGGTCGTTGGACCTGGTACCAAGAGGCAGATGATTTAATCCTCAAGGATAGCCGTAGCTCCGCACCAAAGAATGCTAGCCCTTGGTTAGTACTTCGCTTTAATACAGTCGATGGAGAGGATTACGGACGTGGTAGAGTAGAAGAGTTCCTAGGAGACCTGAAGAGCCTTGATGGCCTATCACAGGCGCTTGTAGAGGGCTCTGCTGTATCTGCTAAAGTTATATTCCTTGTATCTCCTAGTGCAACAACTAAACCACAGACATTAGCTCAAGCTGGTAACGGTGCTATTGTTCAAGGTAGACCTGAAGATGTAGGTGTTGTACAGGTAGGTAAACAAACTGACTTTGCAACAGCTGCACAATTAGCAGCAAGCATAGAGAAAAGAATCCTTGAAGCTTTCCTTGTCATGAATGTTCGAGACAGTGAACGCACGACAGCGGAAGAAGTTAGGATGACACAGAGGGAATTAGAAGAACAGTTAGGAGGTATATTCTCTTTACTTACTACTGAGTTCTTAGTACCCTATTTAAATAGAACACTTTTAGTACTACAACGTAGTAATCAGATACCTAAACTACCTAAAGATTTAACCAGAACAAAGATTGTAGCTGGAATAAATGCCTTAGGTCGTGGTCAAGACAGAGAAGCTCTCACTACATTTGTACAAACAATTGCACAGACTCTTGGACCAGAAGCTTTGATGAGATACATTAATCCATCAGAAGCTATCAAACGTCTTGCAGCTGCTCAAGGTATTGATATACTTAATCTTGTTAAGACTGAGCAACAGTTACAGCAAGAACAAGAGAATCAAGTACAACAACAACAGAATCAAGAGCTACTTAGTCAGGCAGGTCAACTAGCTGGAACTCCATTATTAGATCCATCTAAGAATCCTGATGCAGTAGAACAATTCCAAGGTATGGCAGCAAATGCCATGAATGCAATGCAACAACCACCTGAATAATTATGGCAGAAACATTAACATATGATCCTGGTACCGATACAGTAACAACGGGAGATGCATTAACCCCAGCTGAGCAGGAGTCCCTCGAAGTAGGTGAAGCCCTAGTAGAAGGTCAAGATCAACTATTAGCTGGTAAGTATGAAGATGCTCAAGCATTAGAGAAAGCATACATTGAACTTCAAAAGAAGTTAGGAGAAGATGGCAAAGAAGCGGTCCCACCTGAAGCTCAGACTGAAACTGAGCAAGAAGAAGTGCTGCCGGAAACACCTGAAGAAAAGCCTCAAGAGTTTAGTCAAGCAGCTGAGTTAATTACATCAGCATCAGACGAATTTTCTGAGAAAGGCACACTAACTCCAGAGACTATTGAAAAGTTTTCTGAAATGAGTAGCAAAGATTTGGTCAATGCTTACTTGGAAGTACAAGCTAATTTACCACAGACTGTTGATTCAAATGATATAACAGATGCCCAAGTAAATGAAATTAAAAACTTCGTGGGTGGTGAAAAAGCTTATGCAGATATTGTTAACTGGGCAGGTCAAAACTTAGATCAAGATTCAATAGATGCATTTGATTCTATAGTAGGATCAGGTAGTACCCAAGCTATACGGTTAGCACTTACTGGGTTACAAGCTCAGTACCAAAATGCAAATGGATACGAAGGACGAATGGAAACAGGTAAAGCACCCAAACAAACTAGTGATACTTTTAGAAGTCAAGCAGAATTAGTTGCTGCTATGGCTGACAAGAGATATGACAAGGATCCAGCTTATCGTATGGATGTCATGGAAAAACTAGAACGATCTGACAACCTAAACTTTTAAAATTATGCCAGGACATTACGAAGATCCTAATTTTACAAAATCTAATCCAGAGTATAAGAAAAGGTACAAAAAAGCTATGAAGAGTAGGACAGCACCTGACTCTGGCCCTGGACAAATAGGTAAGAAACTTTATAATCTTTTCTCAGGTAATAAAAAAGAAATCAACAGCCCCAATCAATAATGGGAAATAAAAAACCAATAGCAAGTCCACTTGATGATTACTACCAAGGTAGAGGTGCGAGGCCATCTGCTACTGATTTAGGTAAAGGTGCTAAAGATGCACCTGAAGCAGTCATTAGAGGATTAATGAAACAAGCTAAACATCATTTAAAACCTAAGCCTCATGACCAAAGTGTAAACGTATAACAATAGACTTAAATGACTACAGCCACACTAAATAAATCTCCCTTACAAGGATGGGATGAATTTTGTGACTGGGTTACGAGTACCGATAACCGCCTCTACGTGGGGTGGTTCGGTGTGCTCATGATCCCTGCACTATTAACAGCAACAACCTGTTTTATAATTGCGTTTATTGCTGCACCTCCCGTTGACATAGACGGGATCAGAGAACCTGT
>VTLG01015375.1_pt1 | contig 12146 bp, 12 predicted proteins | sample 4694571 | NCBI WGS metagenome assembly VTLG01 (sample SAMN12604809, study PRJNA352737) | marine metagenome | biome: ENVO:00000447; feature: ENVO:00000209|ENVO:00000569|ENVO:01000036; material: ENVO:00002151; isolation source: viral sequences binned using virsorter ... | reverse complement strand
CAGTAACTTGGGGTGGTGGCGGTGTCGGTGTTAATGAAACAAGCATCGGTCAGTTTGCTGGAATGAATGTTGTTATTGACTCTCAAGTTAATACAGTTCATCCTGGTACAACAGGTCATCAGAAAGAGTTCCGTTGCTACTTAATCAAGTCAGGAACAATTCTTGAAGGTGAGCAATCTCCTCTAAGCATAGAATCAGATAGAAACATCTTATCTAAGCAAGATGTTATGTCTGTTGATTACCATACTGCTTATCACGTTATGGGAACTAAGTGGACATCTGCCACTGACAACCCAACTAACGCACAGTTAGCTAACGACAACAACTGGGCAATCACATACGATGCTGACTTAATTCCTATAGTCGAGCTAATCGTCAACTCACCTCTTGATACAGGTACTAATCCTTAGTATTATTTAATTGGTGGTCATTAAACCTCATCAAATATTGGTGGGGTTTTTTCTTTACGCTACAATAAAACTAAAATTACTTAAAAATCGTGGCAGCTACCATAAATGCAACTATTAAAGGAGAAAATGCTAATAGCTATGTCACATTGACAGAAGCTAATAGTTATTTTGAAACAGTTCCAGATTCAAGTACTTGGGATAATAAAACTGTTGACCAAAAGAACAGAGCATTGATAGCAGCTACCAGATGGATCGACAGCTTCGTTTACTATGGCAACAGATGTGATGACGGACAGGCATTAAAGTTTCCAAGAAATAATTATCAAGTAGATGGAGTAGAACTAGCTTGCAGCAAAATTCCAGTAAACATCAAGTATGCACAATATGAATTAGCCAGAGCATTGGCAAATGATACTGATGCAATTACTGGCACTACTGGAAAAGAGGGAAATATTTCTGAAGCAAAGTTAGGGGATTTAGCAGTTAAATTTAGCACCGCTAGTCAGGGCACTGGATCAGTGAACAATATTTTAGATGTTTACCCTTGGCTACAAAGTTATCTTGGAGCGTATATGTTAGGTGGTGCAGGAACTTTCCAACTACGAGCAGTAAGAGGATAATATGTCATTTATAGACAATACTTTCAAGAGTTTACCAGAACAATTACTAGGAACTTTTGGTATTGATGTAACTTACATTAAAACCGCTACATCTCAAACTTATAACACCACAACAGGACAAGTCAGTGGATCTGATACTAATATTTCTATGAAAGCACTAATCAGTAGTGTGGCAGGATCAGTTTACGAGGGTACAAGTCAGACAAATGATTTAAAAATTATTTTTGGTAATAAGGAGTTAGGAACATATTATCCAAAAGTAAAAGATAGAATCCAATATGCTGAAGATGGGGTAAATAAAGTTGCAAGAATTATTAGTGTGAACACATCTAGAGGCAATAATCCTATACTTCATACAGCGATAGTACGACCACAATAATGGCAAGAAACGATTTAAAAAAATTTTTAAGAGATTTTGACAAGGTTACAAATGATGTAGCTTTCAACGCTCCAATGGAAGCTGCAAATACTGTAGTAAACAAATTGAAAAAAATTGGCCCATCCTGGACAGGTAGATTTAATAACTCATGGGAAATAGCTACCCCTATAAGAACTTTTAATGCCAAGGGAAGAAAAGCAAAAGGTGAAGCCTTACCTTTAAAAATTAGAACATTAAAATCAAGACAGAAAGCAAAAACACTAAGAGCATCTAACGAGGCAATATTTACTATTCATAATGTGGCTTCTTATGCAAATCAAGCAATAGACGTAGCAAACTTTACTCCATTAAAACCACCGCCAAAAGTAACAGCAAAACGCACCCAAACTGGTTTTAGAGAAAGCGGTTTTAGAGGTTTAGACGTAGTTACCAGCGAACCTGGAGCAAATGCTCGTCAAACAGCACCTTTAGATTGGTTCAAAACATACGCTAACGGTGGAGCGATGAATAAAGATGCAAAAATAGGGTATAACAGAATATATAGAAGAGTAAAATGAATTATCAAGGAATTAGATCAAAATTTGAAACACCTATCAATACAGCTTATGCTGCATTAAGTCCTGCTGTACCAGTATTTTTTGATAACTTTGGCGATGTAGTATCTGATGCTGATAGCGAATTTGTTTATGTAAATGTTCAATTTGGATTAACAACTGAAATTGGCTTAACTGCTTCTTTAGATAATGTAAGAGGAATTATTACTGTTAGAGCTTTTGCAGAAAAAGATAAAGGGCCAGCAAGAAGTCAAACATTAATTGATACAGCCTTTACGGCTATTGAAACAATAAATAATACTGGACAACCCACAAGTGGTATTTATGTAAGAACTGGAGAAGTAACTGGCCCTACATTTGATACTGATAGACCTTTCTTTGTATCAACAATCGAAACAAATTTTCAAGCTACAGTAATTTCTTGAATCTTTGTTGTAATTCACGCTATCCTATAGACATATCGGGTAGTACCCGTATGTTCAAACCTTAGAATTATTAATCATGGCTACAGTTCTATCGGGTACTTCGGGAGCGTTATATTATTCTCCTGCTGGTACAAGCTCAACACAAATTCCTGCGTCTGCTTTTCCTGCTGGCTCAGGTGGAGACACAACACAAATTAATGTTGGTACACAGTTGGGTTTCAGAGTAAATGACACAGTAACACTTGCATATCCATCAGGAGCTACAACTACAAACTGCATCGCAGCAGGGGATCATTTTGTAAAAACTTATGATTCTTCAACTGGAGAAATGACCCTATCTGCAACAGCAGGGGGATCAGCGTTAGCAGCTACAGGAGCACCTACTTTTACATCAGGAACTTTTGCAAGCATTACATTTACAGCACCATTAGTTGTCGGATCTGTAAGAGAATGGAGTTTTGAGATAACCAGAGCAGAAATTGATGTAACAAGTATTGGTCAGGCTGTTACTCAAACTGCACCATTTAGAACTTTTATCTCAGGTTTTGCTGATGGTAGCGGTTCTGCTAGTGTTTATTCAACAGATGATGACACATTATTATCTAGCAGAATGGTTGAAGATGTTATCCAACGTCAACAAACTGGTGCAAAGGTAAGATTGTATATTGATCGTCAGATGAGTGGTGCTAACGTAGATCAAACTGCAAGTAGATCAATCTTGGCAGATATCATTCTTACATCTGCAAGTTTTAACGTAAACCCAGATGATGGACAACTTGTAGAGATAGCCTTCAGACCTAGTGCTGCTCCAACATTTGATCTATCTAAGACAGCATAATATTTTACTAGCAGTTATTAATTATTATGAACCTCGGTCAATCCGAGGTTTTTTATTGCATAATGAAGTACACTAATAGAAGATAAAATTAATTTATGGCGACCCAATCAGCACTAGACAGATTAAGAAAAGCTGCAAATCTTGAACCAAGGAAGAAAGAAGTTACATTATCCGATGGTTCGATCTTTGAAATGTATGTAACACCATTAACAATGGCAGAGCGAGAAAGAGCACAGAGGGCAGCAAAAAGTGATGACGCTAACGCTTTTGCACTACAGTTATTACTTGCAAAAGCACAGGATGAAACAGGTAGAAAACTTTTTAATGTCGGAGAGATTGATGTATTAAAAAATGAAGTAAAAGATAAGGATTTACAGAGCTTGATGCTTGCCGTCATAAACTCAGATGAGGAGGATATAATCGACCCAAAAGATTAGCTGCTGAATTAAAAAGAGATAATTTAATGATGCTACAGTTTGGTGTAGCAAAAGAATTAGGAAAAACTTTGGCAGAGATAAGAAATATGACTCTTGATGAGCTACTTGGCTGGAGTGCTTATTTTCAAGTAATTAATGAAGAACAAGAAAAAGAATTTGAAAAAGCAAGAAGAAAAAGATAAGCTAGAATAAAGTAATCTTGTTGTTGTAATTAGTGGCATACCAGGCACAGATAAGAATAAAGACTACTGGTTTACAACAGTTAAATAAGGTTAATGCTGCGGTAGACAGAATAAATAAAAGTATTATTCAGATAAATAGAGGTAGTAGCAGAGTAAAAACAAACGACATAGTAAAAGTAAGCAAACAAAATTTAGCACTTCAAAAAGACATATTAAAAGTAGAAACTGAAAAAACTAAACAATTATTACAACAAAATAAACTTAGAAGAACTTCAGCTAAAGGAGACAGAGCAGGAGGAGGAGTTTCTGGAGGAGGAGTCTCTGGTAGAGGTGGAGGAAGCGGAATACTCTCAAGTGCGGTTATATCTGGTGCATTTCCACTATTATTTGGACAAGGACCATTAGTAGGTGCTGCTGGTGCATTAGGCGGTGGACTTGGAGCAGCATTTGGTGGTCAGATGGGGGGCTTTGCAGGAGGTTTAGCTGCTACTTCTGCTGTAACCGCAATACAACAATTTGCTGTTAGTGCTAGAGAAGTAGGAGATGCTTTAAAAGATCCCACTAGAGCTTTAGATGCTTTATCTGATGCAGGAATAAAAGTAGATGATGCTGTAAAACAGCAAGTTGCTACTTTATTAGAGGCTGGAAAAGAATTTGAAGCGTTAGAAGTTGTTAATAGACAATTAAATGAAAGTATTGGAGAATTAGCAACACAAAACTTAAAAGATTTAGATGCTTCTTTCGATAAATTAGATGAAGCAGCAGGAAAACTATTCTTAAAACTTAAAGCTGATCTCGCTCCAGCATTTATGACGATAATTGATTTGGCAACTAAATTTGTAGATTCTGTTAGTGGTCGAAGGATAAGAAATAAAGCTCAAGAATTAGATCCAGAAGCATTTAGAGAAGCTGAATCAAAAATAATTAAAGATTTAGGAGGATCTTTTGCTTTAACTTTCTCTGGAGAACTTAGAGATGAGCTTACTAAAAGGCTCACAGCAGCTTCAAAAGACATAATTAATGAAGCAATGCCTAGTTTTTTAGCAGGAGGAGATTCATTAACAACTGGAACTGGAACTGGAAGTAGTCCTGTTGGAGAAGTTACTGGTGATGCAGCTACATTTAATGCAGGAACTCAGATAGATGAAGCGTTAAAGAAACAAACAGATCTAGTTAAAAAAGTAAAAGAAGAAAGTGCTTTAACCCTTCGTATTAGTCAACTTAGAGCAGATGGATTAAATCCTGCTATTGCCAAAACTGTCGCACAAATCGAAAGAGAAGCTGAGTTATCAAAAGAAAATTTACAGACAGAGATAGATAAACTTTTACAAATTCAAGCTAGAGATGGAATTTTAGATGAAACCAATCAAAAAACTTTAACTGCTTTAGAAGCTCAGTTAGATAAAATGGATGAGCTTACTGATAGTCAAATTGAGTCTGTTACTGAACAAATAAAATTAGCCGAAGCTGCTAAAAGAACTAGAGATGCTTTTGATGAAATAAATAATTCAATAGCAACTAATATTAGTGATGGACTTACTGCTGCAATTCAAGGTACAAAAACATTAGGTGAAGCAGCAAAAGCAATTCTTAATGATATAGGCAATACTTTAATAAGGCTTGGTGTAAATACAATCTTAGGAGGTATTGCACCTGGTGTATTTGGAGGATTACTAGGATTTTCTAGAGGAGGTAGACCTCCAACTGGTAAACCTTCAATAGTAGGAGAACGTGGTCCAGAATTGTTCGTACCAAGAAGATCAGGAACAATAATCCCTAACGATAAACTAGGAGGAGGCAGTACAAATATTAACGTAAATGTAGATGCTTCTGGATCGGCTGTTGAAGGTGATAACTCACAAAGTAAAGAACTTGGCAGACTTATTTCTGTAGCGATACAATCGGAATTATTGAAACAAAGAAGACCTGGAGGTTTATTAAGATAATGGCTACTTTTCCTGATTACAACCCTGTTTTTTCTGCAAATAAAGCTGATATTACTAATACCAGAACAGTTCAGTTTGGTGATGGCTATCAACAAAGATTCACCTTTGGTATAAATCAAAAAGCAAAACAATGGACTTTAACATTTAATGTTGATGATGAAGATGCAAATGAAATAGAAACATTTTTAGAAGAAAGAAAAGTTGATGGAGCTTCATTTGATTGGTCACCTCCAGATTCATCTACTACTTTTAAATGGATATGCCCTACTTTCACTAAAGAAATATTTGAATTTAATAGAAATAGAATAAATGCAACATTTACACAAGTATTTGAACCCTAATGGCAAATCCTGTATCTGAAACCCAAGCAATAAATCCTGGCTCAGTCATCGAACTGTTTGAACTAACAACAGATGCAGCCTTACATGGATCTGCAACTACATATAGATTTCATGCTGGCACGAATGAAATAAACAATGGCAATATTATTTGGGCTGGTAATACTTATGTAGCAATTCCATTAGAAGCTGAAGGATTTAAATATGCTAAAGGTCAACTACCTAGACCTACACTGACATTTAGTAATGTTACTAATATTATGACAGCAATTTTATTGAACGTAAACACAGTAACACCAGGGAATGATCTTACTGGAGCGATAGTCAAAAGAAGAACTACTTTAGCAAGATTTTTAGACTCAGATAATTTTGATCCTGTCGCTACGACAAGCACAGTAACTTCAACTATTGCCGATCCATCTGATGTAGAAACTGTTACATATACTGTCACAGTGGTTCAAGATTCGTACAGTAATAATGTTTTTGCAATAAATGGAGTTCAAAAGCCAGTAATAACTATGAAACGTGGTTCAACTTATATCTTCAATCAATCTGATAGTTCTAATGTTGGACATCCTTTGAGGATAAAATCTGATGCTGGAGGGCAGCAGACAACAATTAATGCTGGAACTCTTGGGACAGATGCGACAGTAACTTACCAGCCAGCATATCCAACTGCTCCAAATGATTTGAGATATTACTGTACAATTCATGGAAATAATATGGGTAATACAATTACAATGAACGACCCAAATACCATACAGCAGCAAACAGCCGTAACTTCCACAAGTCAGTCAAATCCTTACGGAACACCAGATCCCACAGCAGAATATCCCCAAGAAATTTATAAAATTGATAGAAAGTCAGCGGAAAGTAGAGCAGTTGTACAGTTTGAATTAGCTGCGTCTTTTGATTTAGCAAATATACGAATCCCTTTAAGAGTTTGCACTAGGGAACTATTTCCTTCTATTGGCACGTTTTTACCATGATTGATTGGAAAGAAGCTGCTCTTAGTCACGCAAAAGTTGAAGATCCAAAAGAATCTGTTGGTCTTTTGTTGAATATAAAAGGAAAAGAGAGATATTATCCTTGTCGTAATTTATCCATGACTGATTATCAATGTTTTATTCTTGATCCAGAAGATTATATAAAAGCAGATAATTTAGGAGAAATCATAGCTATTATTCATAGTCATCCAATTACTCCTCCAACACCTAGCCAAGCTGATTTAGTTAGTTGTGAAAATTCAAATTTACCTTGGCATATTGTTAATCCAAAGACTGAACAATGGGGTTATTGTGAACCAAGCGGTTACGAAGCTCCTTTATTAGGAAGAGAATGGGTGTGGGGGATCACTGATTGTTGGGCTTTGGTAAAAGATTGGTATAAAAAAGAGAAAGATATAGATTTGATTATGGGCACAAGACCAGTAACTCCTCAAGAATTTATGGAAAATCCAATGTCTGAAGAAAATGGAGATGGACATAATTTTTTATTACAAGCAGGATTTAGATTATTAGAACCTAATGAAAAACCAGAAAATGGTGATGTTTTATTGATGTCTATTTTGGCAAAAGGTTTAAATCATGCTGCAATTTTTCTTGATGGGGATGTTTTACATCATTTAACAGATAGACTATCTTGTAGAGAACCATACTCACCTTGGTTATTAAAATGTACAGGAGGGCGGTATCGTTATGTTGCGTAAACTAAAGTTATATGGAGAATTGGCTAAATTTATAGGCCATAAAGAATTTGAAATCAAGGTACATAATTTACCTCAAGCTATAAGTTTTTTGGTAAATAATTTTCCAGGGGTTGATGCTTATATGACTCCTAAACTTTATCAAGTAAGAATTGGAAATTATGAGATAAATGAAGATGAAATAGATTACCCTATAGGGCAACAGGATATTCATATCGTTCCAGTAATATCTGGAGCAGGAAGAGGTTTTGGTCGTGTTTTAACAGGTGCTTTGTTAATTGGTGCGTCATTCTTCTTCCCAGGTGCAGGATTATTCGGAACAGTCAGTACTGCTGGTAAATTAGCTGCTGGAGCTACCAGTTTTGGAGGATTTGTAGCTGGTAGTGCTATTGGTACAGCTATTGGTACAGGTTTAAGTGCTATCGGTGCTGGCTTAATTCTTGGTGGGGTCAGTGAAATGTTGTACCCAAGCCCAAGCCCAAGTGCATCTTTTGAAGATAATCCACAAATATCATTTAGTTTTTCTGGAACGCAAAATACAGGAAGGGCTGGTACTCCAGTTCCGATTGTTTATGGTGAAATATTTACAGGATCAGTTGTCATAAGTGGAGATGTAGACACAGTTGCCGTAAAAGCATGACCGATACAAATAAGTATATTGCAGGATCAGGTGGTGGAGGTTGTTTTACTGGTGATACTCCTGTATCTATACCAAATGGCACAAAACTAATAAAAGAAATTAGTGTCGGAGATATTGTTTGCAGTTTTGATGATAAAGGTACTATTTATCATGCCAAAGTTTTAAAAGTACATGAGCATGAAAACGAACCAGTTGTTAAATACACAATATGGGGCGGTAAAACACTGGACGCAACTCCCAACCATTGGGTCTTAAATCAATTTAATGCGTTTGTTGGTATAGATACGTTAGGAACTGACGATTGTTTAATTGATGAATTTGGCCATTTAAGACCGATTATTGATCGTAAAGATATTGGAACGCATACTGTCTATAACTTAACTGTTGAGGGCCATCATACTTTTATTGCTAATACTATTCGTGTTCATAATGCAGGATTAGGGCCAAGCATTGCTGGTTCTGGTGGTGGTGGAAGTAAAGGTGGTGGAGGTGAACCACCAACTATTGCTAAAGATAATCTACATAGTAAACAATTTGCTACTTTTCTTGATCTTATATCTGAAGGAGAAATAGAAGGTTTTGCAACCGCTTCAAAAGAAGGAAGGACTAAAGGAACTGCTGCATATCGAAATGCTGCATTAAAAGATGTTTTTTTAGATAACACTCCTGTATTGCAAGCTAATGCAAATTCAAACAACCCATCAGATCGTCAATTTAATCATAAAAATGTAGGTTTTGCTATACGTTTTGGTACGGGAAGTCAAGCAAAAATAAAAGGTTTAAAAGGTAGTGGATCTATTTTTAATGTTGGAACAGAAGTAAAAAATGGTAATGCTAATGCTATAACCAGACAGTTAACAAATAATCCTGACTTAGATGCAGTAAGAGTAACTGTTACTGTGCCTGTACTACAAAATATAAAATCAGATGGAGATATAGTTGGTTCTAAGATTACTTTAAAAATTCAAATCCAAAATAATGGTGGTGGTTTTCAAACTAAAATCACCGATACTATTAAAGGTAGAACAGCAGATGCTTATAACCGAGATTACAGAATTGATCTAAGTGGTGCTCATCCAATAGATGTAAGAATTGTTAAGACCTCTCCTGATAGCACAGATAGAATATCGAGAGATTTAATTTGGCAAACATATGCAGAGTTGATAGACGATTCTAATAGATATTTGAATTGTGCATATACAAGATTAAGATTAGATTCAGAATTTTTTACAAGGATTCCTAATAGAAAATTTAGAATTAGAGGAATAAAAGTAAGAATTCCAGGTGCAGGAGCTAATGCTTCTGGTACTCCAACTGTAGATTTACAAACAGGAAGAGTAGTTTATCCAAATGGCTACATTTTTAATGGTGTGATGGGTGCTGCTCAATGGACAACGTGCCCTGCTTTAATACTTCTTGACTTACTTACTAATACTAGATACGGATTAGGAAATCATATTGTTGATAGTAGTTTAGATTTATTTTCATTTGTAACCGCAAGTAAGTTTTCAAACGAACTTGTTGACGATGGGTTTAACGGACAAGAAGCTAGATTTGCTTGCAATATAAATATTCAGACAAGCGTAGAAGCATTCGATGTCATAAATACTTTATCAGGAATAATGAGATGTATGCCAATCTGGGCACAGGGAGCATTACAGTTAACTCAAGATAGTCCGAGAGATCCTAGTTATTTATTTACGATGGCTAATGTTGGGCCAGAAGGTTTTAGCTATACAGGAAGCAGTTTAAAAACTAGAGCTACAGTTGTTGCAGTCTCTTATTTCAATATGGATATTAGAGACATAGATTTTGAAGAAGTAGAAGCAGAAACAGCATATAAAAATAAATATGGATTTAATCTTAAAAGAGTAAAAGCATTAGGTTGTACAAGTAGAGGTCAAGCTAGAAGATTTGCAAAAGCAATCCTTTTTGCTGAACAAAGAGAAACGGAAGTAGTGACATTTACTACTTCTATGGAATCAGGCATTGTTGTACGCCCTGGAACGATTATTAGTATTGCTGATCCTGCTAGAGCAGGTGTGAGAAGAGGAGGAAGAATTAGCAGTGCAACTACAACTCAAATCACTGTTGACGACTCAGATTCTACAGATTTACCTACTCAAAATAATCCTAAATTAAGTGTAATAATGCCAAATGGGACAGTAGAAGTTAGAAATGTAACTGGAATAGTAGGAAAAGTAATCACACTGGCTAGTCCATTAAGTGAAGCACCTAATTCTAATAGTGTTTGGATGCTTGAAAACGATACTATCTCTTCTCAAGAATTTAGAGTAATGTCAGTTGAAGAAAAAGATGGGATAAATTATGGAATATCTGCATTGGCTTATGTAAGAGAAAAATATGATTTTATCGAAGATGGTACACCTATACCAACTCAAACTATATCTAGTTTAAATCTAATAAAGAATCCACCAAACGGATTATCAGCACAAGAAACAATAGTTTTAATTAATAATCAACCTGTTTCTAAATTATTAGTTAGATGGCAACCCGTTGATGGTGCGTCAAATTACATGGTCAACTATAGATTTGAAGATAACAATGTCATTTCGACTATAGTGAGCAGTCCCGATTTTGAAATAGTTAACTCACAAGTCGGTGCTTATGAAATATCTGTTTTCACTTTAAACGCAGCTTTAAAAGCTAGTGCAACGTCAAGTGATATTACTTTCAATGCTGTTGGTAAAACTGCTGTTCCTGCTGATGTAACGGGACTTACTGGCGAACCAATAAATGAAAAACTTGTGCGATTACGTTGGAACTTATCAACAGATTTAGACGTTACTCATGGTGGCCGTGTTTATGTAAGACATTCTCCTAAAGTTGATGGAACGGGATCTTTTTCTAATGCTACTGACTTAATCCAAGCCCTTGCAGGTAATACGACAACTGCGGAAGTTCCTTACTTAGAAGGAGAATACATTCTTAAGTTTCAAGATGATGGAGGAAGATTTAGTGCTGGAGAAGCAAGTGTAATTTTAGATTTACCAGATAATATTGATGCCAAGACAGTTTTAACAAGAAGAGAAGATTTAGATGTTCCTAAGTTTCAAGGTACAAAAACCAATGTAGCTTTTGATGCTACAACAAATTCTTTGAATCTGATCGGAGCAGGATTATTTGATTCTGTCACTGATTTAGATGCTGTTGGTTCGTTAGACGACATTGGAGGTATATCTCCATCTGGTACTTATGAATTTGGTGGATCACCAGGAATTACTACTTTAGATTTGGAAGATGTATATAGCTTAGATTTAAAACGTCACTTCTTAACCGAAGCGTTTTATCCTAGTGATTTATTTGATGCAATACCAGACCTTGATGCTAGAGGAGATTTTGAAGGATTAACAGCGACAAAAGTAAACGCAACTATGCAAGTTCGTGTTACCCAAGATGATCCTAATAGTGGATCTCCTACATATACCGCATTTCAAACTTTTGCAAATGGAGTTTATAAAGGAAGAGGTTTTCAATTTAAGGTAAATCTGACAAGTGCTGATCCTGCACAGGATATTAGAGTATTTCAATTAGGTTATACAGCTACTATGCACAGAAGAACAGAACAAGCCCCTGCAACGATAGCAAGTGGAGCAGGAGCAAAAGCGGTTACGTTCCAACATCCGTTCTTTTCTGGAACGGCTGCTTTGG
>VTLG01008426.1_pt1 | contig 12147 bp, 24 predicted proteins | sample 4694571 | NCBI WGS metagenome assembly VTLG01 (sample SAMN12604809, study PRJNA352737) | marine metagenome | biome: ENVO:00000447; feature: ENVO:00000209|ENVO:00000569|ENVO:01000036; material: ENVO:00002151; isolation source: viral sequences binned using virsorter ... | reverse complement strand
CTGATTATGCATAAAATCGAGTCGAGTATTAACTATCTTCTCATGTATTTTAGCAATTTTTTTACGGGCTTTTTCTTTATTTTTGCTTCCTTTCTTTTTTTTGCTTAAATTTCTATTAGCTTTTAATAATTTTGTCTGATATTTTTTTAATGTTCTTGGATTCTGTATTGTTAATCCGTCAGATAATTGAGCAAACACACGCACTCTCATATCCACACCAACGGCCTTTTCAATTTTAGTTTCTTTTATAGCAATTTCTTTTTCAATTACGAAACAAACATAATATTTATTACTTTTTGTCTTGGTTATTGTACAAGTTTTAATTGTTCCATCAATTTCTCGATGTTGCTTCAATTTAATGTGTCCAATTTTTGATAGTTTTAGTTTTCCATCAACAATTTTAAATCCCCGTTGTGGGTAATGAATTGAATTAATTCTATTTTTGCCTTTAAATCGTGGGAATCCTGGAGTTTTACCTTTTTTAACCCTTCTAAAAAAATTCTTAAATGCCATGTCTAAAACCCGGACTTGGTAGCATAACGATCGTGAGTATATATCAGCATATTCTGGTTTATTAAGTTTTATTAAAGGTAGCTGATTTTGTTGATGATAATAATTAAGTCTTACCCCTTTTTTTTCGTATAAATAAATTCTTTGTTTTAAGAACTTGTTATAAATCTTACGCAATAAACCAAGTTGATAATCAATGGTTTTTTGCTGTTTAACCGTAGGATATAAACGATACTTATAAGTTCGATTAATTTTCAATCTTTATTGTTCTTCTAAAAAATGCGGGATCATCCCACACATCTTGCAAAAGTGAATCCGTACAAACATCTAGGTGACCACTATTTACTTTAGGTTGCGTTTTTAAATTTTTTTCTGCAAATAATACGCAAAACATTGTTGTTTTTTTAGGTCCTTCGCTTTGATTGATTCAGTAAAATTATCCAAACTCGTATAATCACCAAAACAGAATGTAGAAAAACCACCAACAGGCGGTCTAAACTTCATCGGCTCTACAGTTTTTAAAATTTCGTCATCTTTACGTTTTTGTGTTACCACTTTTTTTCTAACAAGTGGCTTTGCACCTGTCATGTCTGTTAATTTTGGCTGTACGCTTTGCATAATGTAACCTCGTTTTTTGTGTTGTGTTGTTATTGTAGCAAAATACTAGATGATTAGCTATATTAAGTTAGGCTGCCACTGAATCCACAAAATACATTTCTTATTAAGATCACAATTAAAAAAAACAAAGGGTGACAGAATATATGTGACAGCCTACTATATTATATCGCAATTCAAACTCATCATAAGTTGATTAAAGTGTATTTTTAGTAGAATGTATTTTTAACAAAGTTTTTTTACTTTATACAATAGAAGCCAGGTACTTCTTTGTTAAATGCAGTAAATATATAGCAATTATTGGCATCTTGCTTGCATATATAGGTAAAGTTTTTGGCCCAGTCATTATATCGCAAAAGCAACTATCTTCAAACTCTGGGCCAAGCCAATTGTGACTTAGTAATGATACTAAAATTATGGATTGAATAGAAGTATTTCTTCTTGATTTGTATTTCTACAATCAATATGCAGCCAATCTACTTTTAATTCCATGGCTTTGATATGTGGGTAAAGGAATTGGTTTTCTAAAATGTGCTTTCTTAAAGATTCAGCGGTATACGCCCCTGTTATAATATCCACTGCTCGACCGAACGTGTGTTGACTTTTTGGGTTGTAGTTTTTATGTTCTGGAATTCGTAATCCTGACTCCTGTCTATTACCACCATATGCCCAACTGTTAATGGTTAATGGAACTCTTAATATGTCTCGCAATGTTTGGGCTGATGATATTATTCTAGGATCAATAAACCATAAAGCTTTTTCGCCATACTTTTCCCAAGTTTTTTCGCAGACAAATTCTTTTAAACTAAAATTTTTACTGACTTTCATTAGTTCATATTTAGCAAGATCATATCTAAGCTAATTAAACGCCCAGACTCCCATTGATCCAGCGCAGCTTCTGCAATGTCTTCTGACTCAGCGTAAAAATCACTTTCCCCATTAATAAAAGTGACAAAACAAATGTGAATCTTGCTAAGATCGTAGTATTCGACATCTCCGATTTCAATCCTTGTCATACAGCTTGTATGTGGCCCATAATGCTCCGAATGCAGTAACAAGATTTTGTGCAACCTCATCAGGAAATACACTTTGGAGTAGTAGTAGTGCTATGCCTGCTGCTTCTGTCGTTTTCTTTTTACCGTGTGTAATTACTCTTTCTATGACTGAGTTAAAAATCTTATTTAAATTCATTTTTTCTTTCCTTTCTTTATTGAGTATGCAATGGCTAACGCTTGTTTTATTGGCTTTCCTGCTTTGATTTCTGTTCTAACGTTTTTTCCAAAAGCTTTTTTTGATTTTCCATAATCCAACGGCATATCTCTCTCCTTAGTGATTCCATTTATTCATTAGTTCTTTAGTCGCTTTTTCTGCGATGTCACGATGTTTTTGTGCCTGCATAGCTTCACGATGTTTTTTGTTTTTCTTTATCTCGCTGTCATGTTCACTATGCGATAAATACACGCTGTTTTCTTTTTTTTCTATATTGCGTATCTGTGCCATTGTTAAGCGGTCACTGCCACCTCTTGGATCAACAAATTCAGTAAACCCATGAACGGATACATTTGCATTTCCGAAATACTGTTTCATATTAGTAGACTTGCAGCTTTCACAATTAATCAAATGCGATTCATTTAATGTGAAATAGGCATCTTGTATGTGCCCACAACTTTGGCATTTAAAACTATACAGTGGCATGTTGATTTTTATAAATCCTTTCCATCAAAAACTGCTTTAAATCGTGTTTACGCTTATCGTTTGGAACGATCTCTTCTCCATTAATAATCTTATAAAACATTCCTTTACCAACCTTCAAAAAGTTACTTACCTCATCGGGTGAACACTCACTGAGTAAATACAATTTTTCTAATTCTTCAGGTTCAATTCCGTATTCAATGTATTTATCAGCCACCATAGCATCTAATGTTTTTTTAATGCAGTAAAAATCGGTTTGCATTTGCTGGAATTTTGTTGTGAAAACTTGCATTTGATCATATAAAGCGTAGTTCGTACTACTTGATTTTATATCGTTAATTTCAATCATTAATTGCCGATAAAGTTGTGTTAGTTGGTCAACACTTAAAGGTCCATCAACGGTTATATCTTCAATGGCCTTTTTTTTGGTTTGGATATGAAAATCCATGCTTTTAGCTAAGACTTGCTCAATAACCGTATTAATTCGATGGTCAATGCTTTTATTTTGACTTTTAAACATTTCAGCCACCTCTACCTTGAAACTTGCAATTGCCTGGTGTGTATTTGTATCATTCATTACATTTGCTCCCTTTTAATATTTTTTTGGTTTCTTTTTTTTCTTCATTTAAGCTCGTCCTTCCACGTAATCACGTAATGTTTTTTTATTAATATCTAATTGAAATGCATCGGCTGGCGACTTCACTTTAATGTCTTTAATGTGTCTATATCCGTATTGAACGGCATCAACAGAGTGATCATCTTTTTTTACAACTTCTTCGCGTCGATCTTCAGTGTCAGTTAACCCAGCACGTTTATATTGATATCGCTTATGCTGTTGAATCACATAATTTAAGTGATTAAATATAAATAATTTATTGGTATGGAATCCTTGATTGACCATTAATATATTCGCCGTCTTATCCTTTTTAGCCTCAATTAAACGTAAGCCATGACGTTTTAAGTCATCCCAAAATGATATGTGCCTTGTATCACCTGCCTTCATTGAATAATCAGCTACGATTGGCAGTCTACCATGTCGATTGCTAGCTTCTACAATCTCATGCAATTGGGCCTGCCTTTTATGCCACTCATCAAAAATGTAAACATTGTCTGATTCATCCTTACACATCCAAACTAATGACGTGTCATTGACCGTACCATGATCCATGCATATCATTGTGTAATAATAATTGTGTCGAGTGATTGGTAAGATAATGTGGTGGTCCATTAATGCTGTGTATACTCTATCACTCGTTCGATTCCAACCACCATAAAGATACCGATCAATGTAATCGGGTGGATAGTTTAGTTTTAAGTTTTCTATATAGTTTTCTGGTAAATTTGATTGATTGTCAAAAGTCGTTCCCTCTACGAATAATATATGATCTGGTTTGTTTTCAACATAACGTTCTTTGCACCAACAATCAGCAGGATTCCCTTCCGTAAAGATTAATGGCTTTGGTAATGAGTCACTACTTAATCGACCAAGTATCATTAAAAAAAGCGCTTCAGGTATCTCCTCTGCTTGGCAGAGTGTGGCCCCTGCGTATTCATTACTTAATATTTTGCTGTCACGATCGAATGCACGAAAATTGATTGTTGATTTGTTTGGAAATTTTGCTACTCGATCCGATGATTTGTATTCATAGCCATGATTTTCTGGCGGAAACAATTCTAAAAACTGTGGGATAACGGAGTCTTTTAATTCTGGATATGTTGCCCGACAGAATAACCAATTGGTGCTTGGATAGTTAACGACTATATAATATGCAATTAACATCATGACCATGGACTTACCACAACGAAATGCCCCAAAATATGCAATTTCATTTGGACAGTCTTCCTTAATAATCATGTCACTGTTGAAGACAGAATCAAATATTAATGATTGCTTAGGGTTTAGCCTAATTTTCATTCTTAATCAATTTGACCTGCATGTCTTTGAGTTCTCCCCACTTGAATTGTTTTCTTTTCCAGTTTTTTTCATCAACGAATGTATACGTGCAGTACTGATTTCCGTTGCTGGTTGTCCCAAGAAACGTCCACTGTATTGTTGATTGTTCAATATTATATTTTTTCTGAGGTTTGAAAAACTTGATCATAATCGATTCCCAGATATTTCTTCTTGCTCAATTGAACGATCGTATACTGACTTCAATGTCTCTTCTTTCTTAAATGCTCCAATAGGATCTTTAAAAGACTTAAAGAAAAAGCCCATTCTTAATGCCATGAGTATATTAATTAAAACGGTGCTTGTTATTACAGTACAAACCAACAATAAATTTATGACATGCCATAGGTCATTTAATATAGTTTCAATCATTTGAATTCCCCTCAATTTTTAGTGGTTCATGTGTTAATGTGATTCGATGCTCAACAGGCGTTCGCTCTTCACTTTCAATCTTTGGTGGATTGTACGCCATTCTTTCTTCTTCATTAGACAGAATCTTGTATAAAAATATACGTTCAGCGGGTGTAGACATGGCCGATCCAAAGAACTTGCGTAGTCTTTTTTTTACTTCTATTTTATTTTTGTTCAATAACTTTTTAATTGCCGTAAATTTGTCTTGATCATTTTCAAACTTTGCGTAAAATGTTGGCCTCGAAACGGGTAAATGACAACATAGATCCTCCATAGTGATGATGTCATGCTTCCCCAATGCATCAATGCTCAATTCATAAAGTTCGTGTGGGTCATAACTATTCATTCATCAATCCTGTGTTTTATCCTCTTTCGAATTTTACAAATAAAAATCTCGTCGTGTTTTTTTTTTATGGCTTCTTGCAACAATAAATCGCACAATTCTTTTTTTATTGGGTCATATGATAGCTCAAGTCTTTTGCTTACCAGCAATTCAAGAACGTCAGTGTAGAACCTCATTTTTCTATTTTGTAATTTAAGCATTTTTTTTGTTGGTTTCTTTGTGTTCATTTCAATTTGACCTCATAACCTCGATCTTGTAATTCATTCATTAATGCCATAAGTTTGTTTTGATCTTGTTCACTAACAATAATTTTGAAATCATCTTTAATTTGATTCGGTTCTGGTAATAATGATTCGACATCATCAACATTTAATTCTGGAAGTGATACGCCCCAATCAAGTAAATCATCAGAATTAAACATGTTAGCTAGTAAATCGTCATCGTTTGACCCATAATGTGAATTATCAGTAATAATGATCTTTTGATATATTTTTGGGTCTAAATCATCACATAAAACAAAACACTTAACGGTTTTAAATTTCAATTTACGGTAGACTCTCAAACGTTGATTTCCAGCCAATGTTACATATTTGCCATCGTAAGGAATGACTTGTAAGGGCTTGATGTCATTTAAGTCTGAATCCTCAATGGACTTTAAAAGCTTTTGAAATTCGACCTTGGTTATACGTCTGGGATTTTCTGGAATGCCCATTTCTATTAATTCCCCAGAATTATTGAGCAATTGTGAAATTGGTATATCTTCAATACATTGTAATATTTTTTGCATCTTGTTTTTAAAAATGCAAAAGCTTATCTTCAATCTAATTATGCATGGATTATAATCAAAAAGCAAACATCCTTGGGGCTAATTGCGAAGCCCCAGGATAATAAACAAAGGTAATCCCATAACTATTATACTATTTCTTACGCTCGTATGTGTAAGTAATAACCTCTTTAAAATTGTAAGCAATATATGATCTTATGCTGCTCTCAGGTATATCAAGCCTCTTAGCTATTTCCTCCCAGGTCCAGCCAATATTTCTATAATATGTGTACCTCTCAATGTCGTGGTTGTGTTTTCTCATAGATGCATATTAACACAAAATCTATTCCGCTACAACAGCGGATATATGAAGATATTTCAATACATTTGTTATTGATTTATACGCTCCTACCGCGTATTATATTAACATACCAAAAAACAAAGGAGCTTAAAAAATGAATAAAAAAATAACAATGTATGAAGCAAAATTAAACGAAAAATACAGCAATCAAATAAGTAGGGGAGAAGGGGTAACGGAGATTGAAGCTCTTACAATGCTTAAAGCAAGTTCAAAAAAGTTTGAATTATCCTTGGACCAACTTAAAAATGAGTATGCCATCATTGAAGAGATTGATATAACTAATGAGGTCAACAAATACAAAAAGAAAGCAGATAAAATATTGAATAGGCTTCAAGATATCCTCAATATGATATCCAAGTATGATGATAACATTTATGTATGGGGGCCATCCAATCAAAATAAATCTGCACAGTACTGTGGGATTGTTATAACCCACAACCTTAGAGATATGAGAAATCAAACAAACGAAAACTATAAAAAAATATTCAGCCAAAAAACAACAGAAGGAATTTTAAAATTTCGTCAATTTATATCTGACATCCATGAAAATTTTTTCATTAAATACAATAATTGGGAATATTACTATCCTGGCGGGGGAAATGCACAAAGCAGAGAACTCAAACCAATTGAAACCTATACATTTGTTAATCCTAGCAACGTCAGTGCCCATGACATGATCAGTGGTAATTGTCGGTATTTCGGAAATCTTGATCAAGATTTCTGCGTGGATTTAAAATCTAAATACGCAAATGAAATATTGGCGAGTTCCTTCGCAACAAGGGGATATCAAAAAAAATGGGAGTACGACGCGCAAGGGAATATTATAAATTAAAGGAGAAAAAAATGAATAAAAACAATAACAAATATGATGACTTGTTTGATCAAATAGATGTTTTAGATTACGGGTCTAAATATATTTATGAAGAAATGACAACTGAGTACAGAGCTACATTCTATGACAAGCATTTGAAAGATTATGATGGATTTTATTACGATGCGTGTAATGTCGAGCCGTTCAAAAATGTATCAACCGCAGATCCGGGTTGTGCTTTCATTTTTGATTCTGTTCAAGAAATTATTGATATATTGCCCGACGCTATTAATTATCACAAAGACACAACAACCATATTAATTGAGCGATCCGTTGCATTTGTTGATGAGAATGATGAAACAATTCTGTACCTGAATGTAGGTAGTAGAACTATAGAGATTTAAGTAAAATAGAGAATGCTTTTTAACTAACAAAAACAAAAGGGATGCCCACCACTAAACGTCCTACAAAACAAATTAAGGATGGGCTCCCTAAGAATAACAAAAAAGGGAAAAAAAATGAAAAGCACTTATTGAAAAAGGCTATATCGACTAATTGAATTATCAATCAAGGAGTTTAAAAAAATGATTAAAACGTTTAAATACACAACAGATTCAGAAGATACATATGGAAGTCAGCTAGGACTCAAAAAAGGTGACATTTTTCAATTGATAGACCAAAGACTTTCTTTTATAGAAAAAAGTTGTGCGACACATTCCTTATACCACTATGAGTTTCTAATAAACATACCAAATGATGGCTGTTACCCTCTTAATGAGGAAATGTGGAGGGAACTGATCATATGTAGTGAATATGTAGATTCTGAATAAAAAAAGGAGGTGAAAATTAAAGCATAGAAAAATAATAAAAAAAGGGTGTCCAATCGAGTTATCTGTATCTTCACAAAAAACAACAATCGGACATCTCCAATAATAATTAAAATTAGGAGAAAAAAACAAATGGAAAAAATATATTACCCAGAAATCATAGCGGAATATGATTATGATATACAAGAGATTAACCAAGGTATAATTACCTTTAAGAAGGTCAGAGTATGACGAGCGATCCAAAAATCAAAGACGTTGAAGAAGATCCATTGGATATCTTAAGAGCACAAGTTGAGAATATGAGCGCAATAGAATCTATGTTGTGGTCGGATGATAGAGTTAAAAAGGAAAAAGATGAAAGTTAAACTGTTAGAAATGCTTGATCAGTTGGCCTTTGGGCCTGAATATGCTAAAGAAGAAGCGCATAATTACTTATACGATTTTATTGTTAAGCTTAATAAGAATAAAAAATGAAAAACCACAAAATACAACTAGGCGTACTTCTAATAATTGTTAATCTGCTTTCAGCCTTAACAATAATAATTATCCATTATTTGATATAATTGAATGCGAAAGGAAGGTGAAAAGGGGTCCACGGCCTAAAGGCCACAATTAAAAAGTACCGGTTTTAACGCCGGTACTACCACGAAAAAAAATTATAGGATTCCCTATTTTACCCTTAAAACGTACCAAGATCAATCAATGTATACTGCACTTATTATTGTTGCGAACCGGTGCAAACCGTGTTATTATGAATAAAAAACAAGGAGGAAATATGAAATTATCAGAAATAAATAACATCGAAAATAAATTAAAGTTCAGCGTGCTGTGTTACGAGACATTGAAGCATGTTCCGAGCGATACCAGTTTTCGAAATTGGGCGAGCCAAAACAAGTCCCCTAGTCAGATATATATCCCACTTTTGAAAAAAGTTGGCGTTACAGATGTTTAGTAAGTGATGCCGGGGTAATCAGCCCCGACAAAGTATTAGAAAAGCAACCATCTTCTTAAAAGCTTTTCAATTTATTTCCAAAAATCGAAGGGAAAAACAATCAAAAATCGGAAAGGTAAAAACAAAATGATAGTAACAAATTATAAATTAAATATCAAATATCCTTATAATATATATATTGATTGTGAGGTGATGAGCAATGCTTAATGGATTGCAACCACTAGAATACGATCAGTCATATTGCTATAGAACAATTGAGTATCTTAACCGCCCGGATCAAGAATGTGACAACGAAATGTGTCACTTAGGGGGAGTATGCGAATGTTAATGCAACACCTGAAAAATCTCGAGCTTGATGAGCCAACGCCCGACCAAATCAAAATTATTGATCTGCTTAATGCAATTGAAGGAGTTAACAACAATGGATAACAATAAATACACATATTTCAGCAATGAATATGTAGATGTCATATACCATGAAGGCCGTGCATATGTGTACACTCCAACCCCTAAGCCAAACACAACAATATCGAGTGGTACTTGTGATGAGGAGGTGCCGTTCTAATGCAATACACATTTGGGCATACGCCAATACTAAACAGATGGCAGAAACAGGCACGGCATTTAATTGGATTGCAAGAACAATATAAGCATCACTTGCGCGCCGTGGACTGGCTAAAAAGCGAAATTGAAAATGCCCAATATCTTCTTACCCCACACCTGAAGAAAGGCACAAATGAAATGAGCGTATCTGGTCATGTTTTAAGGCTAAAATCGAAGCCTAAATTTGACCTTAAACGATTCAAAAAAGAACATCCAGACATGTACGCCAATTATTGCGATGAGAATTACAAAATCCAAATCGAGGTAGAATAAATGAGTAAATCAATCTATGAAGGGTTAGCAAAAATTCAGCGTGAATTAAAAGCCCCAAAAGGCCAAATGAACAACTTTGGAAACTACAAATACCGATCATGTGAGGATATCCTAGAGGCATTAAAGCCACATCTTAATGGCTATACGTTAGTAATAACTGATGACATCATTTTGATTGGTGATAGATATTACATTAAAGCCACTGCAACAATAAGCGATGGCAAAGAATCAGTTAGCGCGACTGGTATCGCTAGGGAATCCCAAACTAAAAAAGGCATGGATGATTCACAAATCACTGGAGCAACCTCAAGTTACGCGCGGAAATATGCCCTTAATGGCCTTTTTTGCATTGATGATACCAAAGACGCTGATTCAACTAACACACATGATCAAGCGTCCAGTACACAATCAGATCGACAAAAAACAGAATCTAAAAAAGTAGAATCACAAAATAACACTCAACAAGCCCAAAAACCCAAAAAAGAAGAAATGTCACAAGAAGACATTAATAAGCTAAAAAAACAAATCCACAAACTTTGTGAAAATATGTCTCCAGATGAAAAGCGTGAATCAATTAAAAAAGCGAGCCACTACGTAGCTAAAACCACAGGTAAAGAATCGTATATTGATGATATTAATGACCTAAAACGTGGCAATTATGATGCCCCATCGTGGCAATTAAAATTGACAATCCAAAAACTACAAGAAGCCATTTTATCTCAAGCTGACTTCGTAAGCGATGAGTTATGAAAGGAAATAATTAATGAATAGAATTCGTCATCGAAACCCATTTACTGCGATCCCAAATGAATTACTTAATTGTCATACCCTTAGTTTCAAAGCTAAGGGTATTTATTCTTATCTAATGTCAAAGCCCGACGGATGGGTTTTCTACAATGATGCCATCCTAAAAGAAACAAAGGATGGGTTAAGTAGTTTTCAATCGGGGATTAAAGAATTAGTTGCTTCTGGCTGGCTCAGTAAAAATCAAATTGTACTAGAAAATGGTCAGTTTGGGGGGATTGATTACGAACTAGAGACATCACAACCGTTAGCAGATAATGCCCCGACGGTTACGCACAAAAAGGATGAAATTATTAAGGATTTACCGTCAACGGATTTTCCGTCAACGGAAAACCGCCCTACATATAAAGAAAGACATAATAAAGAAAAAAATAATACTCTAAAGAGTATTATAAAAAAGTCACAAGAAGATAAAAACATTTTTAAGCAAATTGTAGGACTAGAGGATATTAATCATGTCCACATAACAGCTGACCAATACAACAAACTGGTTACAAGGTATTCCAAGGACATTGTTAATCAAAAAATTCGAGCTTTGGAAGATTGGCAATTGAACAAACCAAAAAAACAAAAAAAGACGGATCATTACTCCGCACTTAACAACTGGTGCGGAATTAGTTTTGTTGGAACACAAAACAAAAAATATGAAACGGTTGCAGACAAAAACAAAAAAATACTTATGCAAGATATAAACCAATCAATGGCTCAAAATAATGGAGTCATCAATCCTAATGATTTCGTTTGTTTTGGTATGGAGGAAAAATAAATGACAAAAAAAGAAATGACACTAAAAAATTCAATTAAAAAATTATTCTTAGATCGAAATATAGAAATAGACCAATACACAATCCAAACTTTTTGGAATGAATTGAAAAACGAATCCGATAAAAACTTAAATAAGCTGTTCACAAAATTGAATGACCGTAATTTTTATACAGATTTCACAAAAACAAAGGCTAGGATGCCTTATGTGATGGAAATTAAAGAAATATTAAAAACCGTTAAGTCTGATGCCTATGTTGTGCCTGACGAATTCTGTTTGGCTATGCCCAAACAAGAAAGAGAGAAAAAACGTGCCACGCATTTGGACATGAGCGAAAGGATCAAGCAATTTCTTAAAAATGGCGCAAAGGATGAGGAACTCGATGTTATTTTTGCGAATAATTAAATATTTTGTCGTTATGGCTATAATGACATTAGTCGGAGTGAAATTGTTAAATAGAAAGCGAAA
>VTLG01011922.1_pt1 | contig 12151 bp, 24 predicted proteins | sample 4694571 | NCBI WGS metagenome assembly VTLG01 (sample SAMN12604809, study PRJNA352737) | marine metagenome | biome: ENVO:00000447; feature: ENVO:00000209|ENVO:00000569|ENVO:01000036; material: ENVO:00002151; isolation source: viral sequences binned using virsorter ... | reverse complement strand
CCATGCCGCTTTGCAACGCCTCAGCTTGTTGACTAAGCATTTCTGGCATTTGATTTACGGGGCCACCATTTTCAAAACCTAACAAGCCCATTAAGCCTTTCTTGCCTTCTGGCTCTGCGGCTTCTGGATTTAATAACTGTTGAACCATATCAAAAGAAATAGAGTCTTGAGGCATATTCATAGCTTTTTCTTCAGCCCTGCTCCTTGCCACTTGCCTACTTAAATTTAATTGTGGCCTTAAAGCCTCACCTAAATAATACCTATTTCCATCATCGGTAGGCATTTCATAGACAGCCTGCATCATACCTTCAGGGGTTCTATTCATTCCGTATATACTACCACCATTTTCATAGCCTTTCATTTTATCCTTGACCACGCCACCTTGTTGAAATAAACCATAATCTTTCATTATTCTATATAATTCACTTAAAGAGTCTTCTCCCCTTTGATATACACCAGCAAATTCATCTTCAGCTTTTTCATACATTTCATCTATTGCTTTTCTAGCTTTTCCTTTTACCCTAGGAACCTTACCGGAAACTTTAGGTGCCAAACCTGATTTAACTCTTGAAAGTCTTTTTAAAACACCGCCAATAGGGGAAAAGTCTTCTGGGTTAAACTCGTAAGGTTCAGAAATCTTTTGTCCAAATATATTTGTTCCATAATCGGGGGCACCCATAGTATATTGCTGTTCTTGCTGTAGCCCCTCCATAAGCTCCTCTATTTTTCCACCATTTTGATAGCCGTACATTTTTTCTTCTACCATGCCACCTCCAGCATAGTTTGGCTGTACCATACCTCCGCCATACATCATTTTCATATTGGCAAGGGTCGCTCCCTGTATCAAGTTGTCTATGGCAGAATGACCGCCCTCTTCAGGCATATCGTTTAGTTTGTTCAGCATAGGAACCCCTATCATATCTACGGCTTCCTTACGGATAACAAACTCACCGGGAGTCAGCTTTGCTTTTACTGTATCTGTAGTGCCAGCCATTATTCTTTTATTTCAAAATGCGGAAAATCATCAAATCTATTATCTTTCACTTCCCACCTTCCTTTCTCTTCATACATATCCCAGTTGCCACCCCATCTTATCTTAATCCCCATGCTACGAGCAATGCCAATAACGAACCCTGCAAAGAGGGTTTGTCTTTCCCTGTCTTCCCAATCCACAGGATAAGGGGTAACGTCAACGGCTTTAGAAGGGTTAGAATTATGCCGGCCATTAGGATACTTGACCTTAGTACGTTTCTCATCATATAGTCTATTTTGCCTTTCCTTGCTTCTGTGACCTTCTAGAATTGAACAGTCAACGTGCTTAATGACCTCATTAAACACCTTCTGCAATCTTTTGTCACAAGTTGCTAATCTACTTTTTGATCTTGTTGAGTACCTTGGCATGTGTGTATTTTGCTATCTTATGTTACCAATAAAGTTATTAATAGTGCAATAGGTTTAAGCTCTTGCACCTGTCATCCAACTATATGTCTTTTTCATTGCACGTTTTACAGGCATATCATCATCATGCAATAATGATTCTTTCTTTGTTCTAGAACTCTTAGGGGGTCTGGCAAAGTAGTCCGCATAGTACAACGCATCCATCACATCATCATTCCTAGGCTTAGGATGTTCAAAGAACTCATCTACCAACTCTGTCATTTCTCTTTGTAGATACAGCTTCTTAGAATTGACAATAGGGCCAAGACTGGTTTCCAGCCTATCTTCTTTTTTGATTCTAGCCGGAGGCTTAACGCCTTTAAATATACCGGGAAGAAGTCTTTTCTCTTTTGCGGAAAGCCGTGTAACCATATCCCGAACCATCTCCTGTGCCGCAACTGTCTCGATCGTGACACGGCGTACTGGTGTATACTTGTTCGCAAGTCTGATAATTTCCTTGGGAACATCGAATGTTGGTATACGCTCACGAAAATATTCCAGTACATACCTATTGTTGCTGGAATCAATGCCCATGACCAGTATGACCTGATAGTCAGAAGTCTCTGAGGCAGTAGCCGCAAGGTCAACACCCATGTAGATATTGATCGGGATAGCGTCATCACCGTCTATAAGATAATTAAATTTATTCTTACATTCAACCCTTCCGTTATAATATTGTATCCGGTCTATTTTAAAAGAAGCACTGGATACATCCCTAGCATCATTCATGTACTCCTGAGCAAACTTATTTACCAGCCCAGCTTCAATGAACTCCCGCTTTTTTGCTTTTAATTTTTTATTAGAGAACTGCGATGCCCACAACGGTTTACCATCTTCAATAGCCCTGTAGAAGTTAACATCCCAAGGATACTCTCTTTTGTCCTCCTGTGCTTTCTTCCAGCCATCATAGGTCATTTGCAGATAGGAATCATAGTGTACAATAGTGCCAGATAGCCATATCCAGCCCTCATTGCCCGGTGTTTCCTCTAAGGCTGGGTATACTGTAGATACTATCCATTTCTTGATGTCAGCACGCCTTTCTGGTGTTTTGGTATTTAACTCTGATTCAAAGTCATCCAGTACAATACCTGTATATCGTACATCTACCTCTGCCCTACCTCTTAATCTTTGTGATGTCCCTTTAGATATCACCCTGTCACCTTTAGGGGTAACTAAATCTTTTTCTGTCCAGCGTTTACCTACACTACCACCGTCCATATTACCAAAGTAGTAGCGAATCATCTTGTTATTCTCGAAATGAGAGCGAATATATTTCAAATGGTCAATAGCCTGAGACTGTTCTTCGGACACCCAAGCAATAAAATGCTGGTCTCCCTCCTGTGCAAAGCACAGTTTGTGCATGATAGCCGCTTTTGCTATGACAGATTTGCCGTGTCCCCTAGGTATAATGTTACATATTCGTGCTCCGGGTGCAGTATCTATCATCTTTTCAGCCATTTCGTAGTGAAATGGTGCTGATTCAGATTTCTTTAGGAAATCATTAGGCAAGAACGCCCTACCAAAGTAAATAAGGTTGGTATACGCCTTGGCTAGAACCTCATCCCGCTTTTCCATCTCTGATGGGGGTGGAGTGATGTTAAAAGAACTTTTACTCATTAAATCATTGAATAGAGATTTTGTACAACGCCACCACTTTGATAACCCTTTATTCTGTCAAAGTAGTCATGGATAACCTTATCGGCTTTCATTCCCTCATCATAAGAATCATAAACCCCAAAATGCTTACCAATAAACGCTCTGCGTTGAGCGTCTTCGTATGAATCAATTTGCTTTCCTCGTATCATCGTTGGAAACAAATACCATTTTTTATCTTTTGGATTTATCTCCAACCCAGTCAAAATATTAGACAAATCACCTTTTTTAGCAAGGCCTTGATCAATTACAGATTGCGGACTAGGAACTTGTGGAAACATTTCCATCGTAAGAGGCAATGTACCCCTATAACCATCTACCATCAGACCATTTATATTGTCGTGAGCTTTACCATTTGTCATTTGTAGTAAGTTATTAGCCATCAGACAGTTCTTTTTGCTTCTCTGGTAACATTCCCTGCTCAAATGCCTTTAGCTTTTCCCTACTAAACCCACTGAACTCCTGTATGAGAGCTACTGAGTCCACTTTCTTTTCAGTAGAAAGTAGGCCGGATATCTTCATCAGGGTCTCTATAGCCCTTAATTTATCATTGTCCCTGACCTCTGTCTTATCTATTACATCTTTTGTGGTCTCTAAGAGGTATCGTTTAGTGATACCCACTTCTGACATTAAATTTTCTATTTCCTTGTCCACTGCTTGCCTCACTGTCTTGTTTCTAAGTAGTAATGTTGACTTCTTTTCTGCATAATCCAAACTTTTTGTAGTTGGGAAGGCTTTTTGATAAGCCTCTACGGGCTCCATGCCATGTGCTATGTACTTTGCAAAGTTTCTTTTGGCATCTGTCAAGTAACCTGTAGTGTTTACCATGTAGCTAGTCTTCTTTGTAAACCTGTATATCTCATCCTTTACCGTTCCAGCGAAAGGACTGCTACCTCTATGGTTGAACATTCCAATTACAGTTCTGATATAATTGTTATCTCTTTTCTTTTTATCTACAAAACAGCCTTTCTTTAATATCTGCACTATCTTACCATCATCGGATAAACACCAATCTCCTTCTTTTGCCTGTTTCCAATCAGTTATTAAAGGAGTATCAGGATGTGCCTTACGGAACTCCTCTTTGGATTCGTAAGCATAATGCTTCTTTCCTTTTATAGTACGGGTCAATGCCAAATCAATTAGGCTCTTTTTCGTTAAGGTTATTTAAATCCAGTATCTCTAGCTCCGGCATGTGCTTCATGCGGTACAATAATTCGGATAAGAGTCCTATCTGCCTTGAACTGGGGTCAATGATATCTGTCATCTTTAGTTCGTGCGATATCTCACGGCAACGCTCTAGGTTGTCATATACATTGCTGATCTCATAATCGCCACTTAATGCTTTTTGATACAACGTCTTGTACATATCCATGTTTTAATTTAATAAAACTTGACAACAATGTTTTGTATTATATATATTTAATTAAGTTTGTTTAGTTTGTGTGGGATTTATATAATAGTACTATAGTATATATAGTATAGTAGTATATATAGTAAGTAGTATGTATTATATATATATTATATATATATAGTAATATAGTATATATAGTAAGTAGTAAGTAGTATATATAGTATCCGCTCCATATTTTATAGTACCGGCTCGGTAAAACTTCCAAAAAATTCTAAAAAATTATATTAGTATGTGTGTTTCTCTTTTATTCTGCACGGGCCTCCCCGCAAACCGTTTTCAGGTTAGGATTATTGTATTGAAAAAAGCAAATCGGTCTAAGCCCGTTATAATTCATGTCGCAAATTATTTTAAGAAAGTTTAATTATTGTGGAACTTTATTGAACTCTGGAGCGTATACTAATTGTAATTAGTTTTTTGACAATTAGATATATTGGTTGCTACTCGTGAACTATCCAGTTTATGCGCGAGATACTGGAAGTAGTAACCGCCTCATAATGAACAATGTACTATGAGGTAATGACACAACCAAATTTCTTAATAACAAAATGGAGTATGCATTGAAAAAACAAGATAAGCTTGTTATTCAAGAGTGTAATCTGTTTGGAGATAGGGACAACTTAGATACGGCGTTCAAGGATGCTGTGTCTATGATTGATGCCAGTTGCAAGGACAATAGTGCCTATGCAATTACAGCATTGATGCTAGTCTGGAATACTTTGTCAAAAAAGTATGACATCTATCCTAAACAGGTAGACTCTAAGTAGCATGGTGTTTTGGGCCTGAGCACTATTACTCAATCAGGCCCACTTTCAAAACATACTCTAACAACAAATGGAGTTCAAAATGAACAACTTAGAAATATCATCTAACTGGAATAACATAACCAACCTAACTGACTCTGAGAAGGTAGTACCAGTTGTAACTCAGGATAGGCCAGTCATAGCAAACAAGTTTGACATAGGCCTCGATCCATTTACTGAGATCGAAAAGGTTCCATTGCAAACTGGTAACGGTGGAGGTTCCTCAGCCCATTCAATACGAATGATGCTGAATGGTAAAGATACAGAAGTTGGTGTAGTTGGTGAAAGATATCTTTGTGTACCTAACAGCAAAATAGCTGAAGTTGGTGAGACTATCCGAGCTAGGTCTGGTATGAACTGGACTGAATCTCAGGTATTTTTTGACGGTAAGGTATACAGAAGAACGTTTACCTGTAATGATGGTGGCCTACAGGCTGAAGTTCCTGTAGTTGGTGACATTGTAGCCTTAGTGATGGAAGAGGTCAATAGTTATGATTCCTCAGTTAAAGCCGGGATCATATGCTACTACATGAGACTAAAATGTCTTAATGGCATGAGGTCTAAAGCCCATCAGTTTGGGTACTCATTCAGACATTCACTAAACAATGTAGACTGGGAATCTGAGATACATCAGTCAGTCGTACAACTTACTGGAGCTAATCCTCAGCTTATGCTTAACCAGTTTTCTGAAGCTTGTGGTAGATTACAGAAGCCAATGGACTTTCAGGAATTAAAGGTAATTTCAGAAAACAATGACTATCTAGGAAAGCTACCTACTCAGCAATACGGTCAGATAGTGAAAAACATGCTAGTCTCAAAGGATTATCCGCAGGATGGAAATCAGTTCACAGCATGGGACTTGCTTAACTCTGGTACTGAAATACTCTGGCATCAGAAAAAGATAACTCAAGGAGCAATAAAGAACAATGCTCTGGTAGTTGATGGCCTTCTACAATATGGTAAAGATACATATGAAGAACCTTTTGTAGACCCTAACCAGACTGAGATGTTCCAGTCATAACACAAAACAGAGATAGGGCTCCATTTGGAGCCCGATTCTCACAAAGCAAAGGAATCAGAATGAAGTTTAAGCTTAAAAGTAAAAAAGAGGCATATTTTTTGCTTAGTGCAATATGTAGCCTACATGAAACAATAGCTAATGATACTAGCCGAGATAAGGAAACCATTGATAAATCTCAAGAAGACCTTACGGTAATTAGAGAACGCTTAATTAAGCTATGTTGTAAAAAAGGATGGTAATTATAGAAATGAGGATAGGGAGCATAAATGCTCCCTTTTCTCTATTTTTTTTTATTTTATATATTTTTTTATATTTTGTGCACGCAAGTAGACTGTGCACGCAAGTAGGTTTTACCTATATTTATTAAATTCTGTGCACGTTGGTAGGTTGTGTAGTCTAATATTATTATATATTGTGCACGCACGCAGGTAGACGGCTCAAATCCTGTAAATATGGACATATTGTGTAATATATGGGTGTTTATGTAAGTAAATATTTTATCCCTCTATTTACACTATATTATATATATTTCAAAGTATAACACAACCCCCACACACAACCCCCCAATAAAAAGATTAATTTATTTCATTTATTTTGAAACCTTTTTTAATAGTTGGCGTATAGTATACATAAACAAAAATTAATTTAAAAAACTTTGAAACTTTTGAAACTTTACACAGTATAACAAGAAACAAACGGAGAAAACAAATGTACACAACAGAAACAGCAACAACAAGAACAGCACTTGATAAATACAAACAGAATCTAAAAGTTGATTATCATAATGTATGGAGTTATGATACAAAAGTTGCAGAGATAGACCACAGAAACAGAACTATAAAGCCTCTTGGGTGGTGGTCTAGGACAACCTCAAAGCATATAAACTACGTTGGTTCTGAGTATAACTACGAAGTACAGAAAGTAAACTAACTTACAGAAATTAAAGGGGGTGTGTAATACATCCCCTTTAGGAGAAATTATGAAAAAAGAATATTACACAGTAACAGAAGATCTTGAGATAACATTGATTTTCAAAAAAAATAAAGATGGTGTGTTGAAATTACAAGAAACAGAAACTTTAGAAGGGTTTAAGAACGATATAAAAGAATTGAAAAATAGTTTGAAACTTTTAACGAATAGCGTAGTTAAATAAGTAATAGAGCCGATACAAGGTGAAAAGTAAATCTATGGAAATGTGTGAAAGACTCTAGAAGTAGAGTGTGTCAATTTAAGATTGGACAGAGCGTAAGGAATAGAGCCTTGTTGCCCCTCTTAACAATGGGTAAAGTGGTAGCCTAATAATCGGAGGTTCGACTCCTCCTCGGCTCACAAGAATAAGACAAGTTACACAAATGGAGTGAATCGTATGAAAAAACAAAGATACAAAAAGACCACTACTTTAGATGTGGGTACAATGGTGCAGGGGAAGATCGGAGAGAATAACGTATCCAATCTATTTCTGAAAAATAACTATATCGTGAGTATGCCCGAGGTTGATCTTGGTGTTGATATGGTGGTATGTAAGCCGAAGAAATGGGGCAAGAGGTTACTTATGAATAAGTGGCGATCCATACAAGTTAAGTATAATACACGAGTGTCAGAGACGAGTTATGGAACTTCATTACGGGTAAAGATAACCCCTAATCATTGCGATTATATAGCCATACCATTAGATAAAAATGTTACTGATATACGCTACCATCACGACAAAGTGATCTTTTTTCCACAACCGAAAGAAATGAAAGGTAAGGAATATTGGAGAGAGTTCGCTTTTGAGGATGTTACGGTAGCCAAAAAGAACGGATCAGTGTTTAAAGATTGTTACGGGGATACACATATCGCTAACAGAAATCAACATAAACGAAGGTGGGCAAAAGATTTTTATGATCTGCCAAATTAAATTGGAACTATTTAAAACAAACCTAGTTATATAGGTAAACAAAGGAGTAATACAATGAAACAAATAGGAGTAAACAATATAAGAAGAAAGGCACTCCATTGGTGGAGGTCTTTAAATTCTGAGATGAAGAAAACAATGGTGCATAATCCATCAGTAAATAAATCTAGTTTTAATTCTGTTTCTTTGATGAGCAAGTCATCACTACAAGTACAAAGAATGTTTGAGAATTGGTTGACTTGGGAAATAAAAGGAGATTCAGAAAATGAGCAGTAAATACAACGGATGGACAAATTACGAGACTTGGAACTTTAATTTGTGGATAACAAACGAGGAGTCAGATTACAACCACGCTTTAGAACTTGCAGAAGATTCTGAAAACAAATACGGACTCAGTAAAAAACTAGAAGAGTGGGCAGAAGATATGGCTAGTGATGCATTGACATCATACGAATACACACATGGCTTTATAAAAGACATGGTGAATAGTTCTGTGGGAGAGGTCAATTTCTATGAAGTGGCTGAACATCTGTGGGAAGACATAACGCAGAGAACGAAAGAAAGAAGTGAATTGTGGGAGGAAGAGGAATGAGTTTAATTAAACTAAATAGCGTTGGATGTGTTATTGATCGAAATGGAATAACCTATCCAATGTACGCTGATGGAAGCTACGATATAGATGGTGGATGTCATGTTAATGACATAGAGAATGATGAGTTTTTTAAGGCTTTGAATCGAGATGAATTATTTATAGTTGAAGAGCATTATAGATCTTCAGATGGCACTTACAAAGAACTAGCACCAAAGGAGGAAGAGTGATGGAACAATATTTTAGGATTGATTACACAGATCAAGAATGGTGGTTGTTGTTATGTATGTTTGGAGAAAAATTACCACCATTGTATAATGATTGTTTTGATGAATATGGCGAATATGCAGAAGAGTATCACGATATTTTTACAACCGATATCTACCAAGTAAAAAGGAGTAAATAAAATGCACATGATAATAAGAAACATAGTCTATGCCAATTCTAAGAAAGAAGCACTTTCTGTGGCTAGGGAGAATTTCAAGAACCTATGTAAAGGACAGAGAATATTTGACTACTACGATATGTTTGATGATGGGGGTAGTTCATACTGGGGTGACGTATATCCCGAAATATCGCTATTAAATAAGCCTGAAGGACGTAAAATGATAGTAGGCGGATGGAAGGCTACCCTAAGAGATATGCGAGAGCATTTAAGGGAAATAAAAAAACTTACAGAAGGTAAGAAAGTTACAGAGGTCATGCGAGATATCAGAAAAGACTGGCTTCAGTATCGTTATCATTCTGTTGGTGAATACTATGGAAGTTCTGTTTGGTTGTACGACCACGATGCAGAGGGTATAAAGGATAGGAGACATCTTGACAATGCACTTAATAAATGGGATAATAATACAGAATATAAAGGCATGAAAGTTTATGTCGTACCCGCAGATGTACACTATTAAAATAAATTGGAACCTATTAAGATAAGGAGCGTATATGCCATATCCAATGAAACAAAAGGAGAAACAAATGATAACAGAACAAGACATCATATTTGACAAGATCTATGAAGAGGTAGCCAAGAGATTGGATTGGGTTTTGGACGAGGTAATTGAGGAGATAGAAGATGATTGGGGAATAAATAACGATGTGATGATGAGGATAGTAGAAACATGGTCTGTGGGGGTATCTGCAAGGCTACCCCTTACAACCACCGTAGACAAGGCAACAATGGAGTTACTAAAGAAAGAGGTGGAAAATGTTAATAAGTAATTGTTGTGGATATGAAGTAAAGTATCACGATATATGCTCTAGTTGCCTAGAACACACTGATCCATACGAAGAGGAGGATGTTCAGGAGTTAGAGGAGCAAGAGGGTATCACAAAAATGGAGGGAGGTATGGAAAGGATAAGAAACTTAATAGCGAACAAAGGTGTTGTGAATATTGACCATGATGACATCTGGGAGATATTTGGAATAACAGTTGAGTGTTTAGAGGGAGAGCCGACAACGGCTGATGAATTTAATAAGGAGGTAGAATAATGAAAACAGCAATAATAAAAGTTAGATTGGCTTACGATTTTCCCGATGAAATGTCGATCAAAGAGATCAAGGAAAAAGTAGAGAATCTTGAACTGCCAAAGGAGTACGATGAGGATAGTTTTGAATGGCTTGGTATCTACGACAATGAGGATGAGTTTATGCCTTATTACAAATTTCCTGAAGAGTGTTATGAGGTAGAGGAATGAATTGCAATATTTGCAGAGAGCATGAAGCGTCTAGAAAGGACTATCGCTTTATAGATTCTTGTGGGTTGCAAGGAAGCGTAATCGTATGCGAATGGTGCTTTGACCTTAATGATGTTGCTATCTCTGATATCATTAGAAACAATCTTGATCCGAAAGAAGAATTTTATCACAACAATGAGGAGGAAGAATGACATCAAAAGAATATGAATTTATGAGAAAGCAGTTTCTTATGGAAACCTTGAATCTCTCAGATGCTAAACGAATTGAGTATACTGAAGGGAATCACGAGACCAATGTATTATGGAACTTTGAACACATTGGGAAAACTTTGGGACTTACTCCCATGAAAGTGTTGTCTGTATATTTACAGAAACATATTAGTAGTTTATTGAACTACTTAAAAACAGAGAAAGAATATGCAGAGAGTATCGAGGGTAGGATAATGGATATGATCAATTATCTTTTGCTCTTGCTCTGTATGATCAGAACATACAAAGGAGATAAAAATGAAACGATTCCTAAAAGCAATGGAACTGGTAACTCAACTAATACTGGGAAAGGAAGTGACATCTAAACCCAAGAGGAAGAAAAGGAAGTATAAGAGGAGAGTGAGGAAGGCTAAGTAATGGATATTCTATACTACACATGGGAACTGTTTACGGCAGATGAGAAGAACGCTTGGTGGTTGATGATGGTGGTGTTTGCCTGTACCTGTATTACTTTTATATACACCAATGTAAAAATGCGGGTACACTTGGAAAAGATATCCAAAAAACAAAAGACCTTTTTAGTTGCCCTTTGGCTACTGGCTGAAGGCGAGAAGGACGAACTTCAATTAATGATGGAACAGGAGGAGGAAGAATGAAAAGTAATTTCGTTAAATGTTGTGAAGAAAAGGATGGAGCGGTTCACAAATCTAATTGTTGCGATGCTAATCTTATTTACTACAATACAAAAGAAGATTGCTTTTATGGCAACGAAGGAAGTTTGCTAATTACAAAAGCGGGGATAGATAACATAAAAACTCTACACAGAATCATTGCAGGTGACGATTTTAAAACACAGAGAAAGGGGGAAGAATGATAGTGTTAGACCTTTGGGAATGGGTGGTGAACCTGTTCATCCTTTCAATGAGCTTCGTTACCCTTACGATGGTAATGTTCATTGCCTGTTTGGTGGTATATACAATACAGGACTGGAGAGGGAAATGAAAGAATACATGGAGTTGCAGTTGGAAGTTCTGAGATATGAACAGATGGTGGAACGAAGAGAAGAGAAGATAAAAAGATTACAGAGCGTGATCGCATCCCTAGACCCGAATGATTTACGAAGATTCAGGTGTTGGCATTGTGATTGTGAACTGATCTGGGGTGGAGACCACGACATACAGGAAATCATACTAGACGAGGACAAGGAAGGTATCGCATCCAATTTTTCCTGTTCTAATTACGACTGCAACACTCATGTTGAAGTGTACCATTTTAGCCAAGAGGAGGAATAGGCATGGTAAAGTATACCCACAACCATAAAACGCCGTTAGAAGCAAAGATAATGCTCTTATTAGGTATGTGTGGGGCAAGACCTAGTGAGTTCAGTTATCATAACTGGGGAGACAATAGAACTTTAAGATGGAAAGAAGGTAAAAGGATAG
>VTLG01010144.1_pt1 | contig 12151 bp, 22 predicted proteins | sample 4694571 | NCBI WGS metagenome assembly VTLG01 (sample SAMN12604809, study PRJNA352737) | marine metagenome | biome: ENVO:00000447; feature: ENVO:00000209|ENVO:00000569|ENVO:01000036; material: ENVO:00002151; isolation source: viral sequences binned using virsorter ... | reverse complement strand
TAAGGGGGTCAATTTCACAGAAATTAACTATTTAGTTTGAGCCTCTTGCTTGAGCACTGCTGCAAGCTGTGGATCTTGTTCTGATAATAGCATTTGTTGAGTTATATTGCCCGTTTTCCAAGGATTTACTTGACCTCCACCAGCGTTTGCAACTGGACTTGGTTTTGCACCCATACCAGCAGCAGAACTAGGTTTAAAATGATGTTCCCAACCACTACCAGGGTTTTTGAGACTCGTGAGATAAGTAGTGAGATTTTGTTCAACACCTCCATTCAGTACAACTACTTCTCCGTTAGCATTTTTTTGTAACTTTCCTTGTAACAATGACAAAGTTTGCTCTGCGTTTATCGCTCCAATATTACTTATTGCAGCAAGAGCTGTTGTTTTAGTGGAGGCTAATTCGTTAGAAGTTTTTAAATCCTCAAGTTGTTGAGATAAAGATACTATCTGCTGTTCTTTTTCCTGTGCTGTTTTATTAGCTTCTTCCCAAAGAGTTTTCCATTGACCTTGTTCTTCTAGGTCTTTGGTTCGCTTTTCTTCCTTCTGTTTATAGACATCATCCAGTTTTCCTTTAATGCCTTTAAATTTTTCCTGTAATTCAGCAGCTTCCTTACGGGCAGCAGCTAATTTTGCCTCGTATTCTGCTTTTACAGAACTAAGGTCAGGTGCTTGTGGTTGTGAAGGAGTATCAGCCACGGGCTGTTCAGCAGGATTCACGGAATCAGGCTGAATGACTTGTTCTTCGATTGCCATAAATTAGTCGGATAGTGGACTGGTAGTTTTCTTTTTAGTGGCTTTTTTCTTAGTTGCCTTTGGTTCTGGAGCAGGACAAACAACAGGAGCTTTAACACCATTACCCATTCTTTCGGATAAATCAGGTTCTACAAGTTCCCATTTGTAAGTTCCGTCAGGTTGCAGAACTTTATCTAGCGATTTCGCCATGTTAGTGTGTGTACTTATCTACTATTCTAACAGATTATTCAGATTTGGCCTCATTTGCTGAAGGCAGTACTTCTCCCTGTACTAAAATATCTCGAAACTCCTCTCTATCAATGACTTGTTGATCGAATAGAGATGTTAAGGCTGTAATATCTTGTCCTATTAATCTTTCGATGTCAAAGTCTCTACTTATTTTTACTTCTGGTGGTTCGATTCCAACATACTCGGCTGAGAGATTGAAGGCTTTTTGTAGCTTTTGCTCAAGTTCCATTGATACCATTGCAAGCATGGAATTGGTATCTACACGATCTAACCTACGGGCATCTGCTGATTCTGCTACAAACTTCTGTTGTGATAATGTACTGATTCCTAATGTTGCCATCTGCATCTGTAACTCTTTGATTTCAGCAGATTGAGCTTCAAAAGCACTGGAAGCTGGTTCTACATAGTATATTTTGTTACCAGGTTGAGTTGCCATTGCGTAGTTTACGCTAATAGCAAGGTCTTTAGTTTGATCGTCATATCCTTCCATCACAAGCATTGGTTGAGATGCAACGTGCAAACTATGAATTAAATCAGCCTGTCTTTGAAAATGTGCAATATTTAGATATGCGATATCCAATAGAGGTGGTTTACTTACTAAATTTTCTGTTTTTCCAGAATAAATAGTAACTAAAGGTATTTCTCCAAGAGAAAAATTACCAGATTCAACTAATTTATAATCTTCGCCTGTTGTACCAACATCAAACTCTCCAGCATAAGAATTATCATCAACATCATACATTGCATCAATTTGATCTTCTTTACGAAATACACGATACCGACCTGGCTCTATAACTCTTACTTGGTCAAATACTTTTTCGCCAAAATCGCCATCAGGTAATACAGCTTTTTCTCCGATCCTTACCTGTATTAAGTTTCCGTAATTAGACTCTCTATCTAATCTGTAACCAAATAAATTATTGGGGTCGACTTCGATCCAGTATGGTCTGCGGTTCTGTTGTCTTTCCTCTGCAAGACTTACTGCTCCAGACGGTGCAGGATAGTCAACGAGTATATGACTTTGACCATAAGTAAGAGAACACATCAATATTCTTCTTGCGTATTCATCTAAATCTGATTTACAACCATCAACATCCATCTTGAACATATCTGTCCAGTAAGGATCTCCCGTTAGTGATATTGGTTTGCGGAGCACTAGACCTGTAGCTGCTCTAATTAATCTTTGAGTAAAAGGAGAAAATACAGCACGATTTACTCTTGCCATATAAGCTGTGTAATCTTCTCTTGGCTCTAATGGTAAAAATGCTTCACTGTTTTCTCTGAGATATTCTGTTCCTTCGGTAACAGCTTTCATTATTTCCCATCCTTTCATCATGTCTAGGATTGCCCTAGTTTTTGTGAAAGGACTATCTATACCGCCATAAGATGTAGAGGTAACTATTTTTGTTCTAATGTCGCCAGGAATTGAATAAGTCATTGTTTACCATTTAGTGCGGTGTGACCAGTATCTAGCGGTAAAAAATCCTGGGTTGGGATCTTGTGCATTGTGTCTGGCATAATACGATTTTCTTCTGGCTTTATCCTTATCGGACTTAGGGTTTTTACCAGCACCCACAACCCCCTGTTGACCAAATCGTATTAGTTTTATTTTATCGCCTTTTTTAGCCAGTACCACATGAGATTTAGTGGGGTGACTAGGTGTTTTCTTTGGTTTATTGAATCCTTCTAATCTATTTTTTGTAAGTCTAGGATCTTTCTTACTCATCTTCCCACCTTTTTCATGGTCAGCTTATGAGCTTCAGTAAAAGTTTTACCCTTCAACATTAAATCTTCCATCTCTTTTATGTGTTTCCTCGTATGAGTACCCTTCTTTTTATGCCTAGCTAAAGCATCTTTCTGTCGTTGAGTTAGAGTTTTCACTTCTTCTTCCTCTTTTTCTTGGAGCGTAACTTTTTCAAGTCGGCAGCAGTAATCTTATCTCTCGGTGGAGCAACAGCAGCGAGTTTACGTTGCTTCGCTGAATAAGATTTTTTAGGCATTATGCAGCGTTGGTGATAGCACCAGATGTGATAAAACTTACTGAAACAGTTGAAAGATCGCCAACAGTTGAAGATAAACTTGTTCCTGTAATAATTCCGTTAAAACTTACTTTTTTACTGCTAGAAGTGTCTAAAAATAATTCAAACTGTGCATCAGCAGCATCTTCTGTTGTAAGTACATCTGCAAGAAGGTTAGCTGTTTCATCTCCACTAGCTGCTGTATATAAGAAATCAACAGTACCAGAACCAGAAATTAAACTACCAACAAAACTTCTTGATGTTGCTCCGTGAGCAGTTACATCTAAAGTTTCTTTTGTTGTATCAAGTGTCCAAGCTGTAGTAGAAGTAATTGCTGCTACAGTACCAGATCCGTTTATAAATTTAACAGAACCTTCTTCACCACGAAAAAATGCCATGATTCTAAGAAAAAAAGAGTATTTATAAATAGTTTAACTTGTTGTTGACTTTTTTACAGTACCTTCTGTCAGTTTTCTTTGATATTGTTCACATCTGGGATCCCACAGAGCAGGATTTCTCTTGCCTTTTACTTTTTCGATGATGTCAAGCATCTCGTCTGTAATTTCAATCATTTTTTCTTGGATTTCTTTCTAAGTATATCAGCATCAGCCTTTCTTGCCCCTCCCCTGCCACTAATAAAGCTGTTTACTCTGCCCATTGCCCATGCAGCCATTGGTACATTGCGAGATCCAGAAGATAAGTATGCTCCCTGTCCTCTGCGATACACCTGGGCAAGCTGGCCGTAGGTAAAACGGCTTTTATCTGCCTTTTTTCTTAGTGTTTCTTTTGTTTTTTCGCTTAGTGGCTTTCTTTTTGGTTTCATCTTGGGCAGATCGTGACTTGTTGATGGCTTTTATATCAATATATTCGCCTCTTTTGTATTTTTCGGCTGTTTCTTTGATCTCTTTTGCCTTTGCAGCTTTATTTTTCGCACCAGCAAGGTATTTACTGGGTACGTTTGTCTTTTTGTCTCGTCTTACTCGCCTAAACTTTCTCACTTCTTCTTGGTCTTTTTCTTTTTCTTCTTTTTCTTCTTCATGGAGGAATGGTACATAGTGGAAAAAGGAAACTCTTAGTATATTCTAAACGAAGTTTGGCCTAATGTCTCTGGTTTGGCAAGGTTAAATTGTTGGAGACAGAGATAGCCGAAAGCGTCAAATGCGTGGTCAACTCCTAGATTTTTGTTTGGCATACCTGTGTTTGGAGCGTAAGTCAGGGTGCGGAGAGACTTTATGAGTTCTTTGCAGCGTGGGTGGATCAGGGTTCTGCGTTCTCCCATTGCGTCATATAGTGCAGTGTTGATTGCGGTCACTTTGTCACGGACTTTCCAGGGGGCTCTGGGAGATGACACAGTAAATCCGCTTCTGCGTAGGATAGTGTGGTCCGTTGAGCCTACTCCTGATGTTTTTCTGGCTGAACCTGTTGGGTCGGGGCAAGCGATAATTCTTCTATCAACTCCGTAACGATTTGTAACTTCCTCGGCAAAATCCCAGGTTGTTGCACCGCCCGTCAAAATTATTTCATCAAAGACGTAGAGGATGTCTCGGTAGCGGACTGCACATATACCGCAAAGTGGATCTACGTTAAAATCGACTCCTAATAAGAGTGGGGCGATGGATATGTCCTCCGCTTCGGTAGAAATGTTGGAATCTGAAAAGGAGACTGCAACGAGACCAGTGAGATTCTCAAAACTTGCCTCGAACTCCTGCTTGAATGTTCTGCTGTCTAACTGGGCCCTGGCAGCTTCGACTTCTTCTTTTGGAACGTTACCCCCTTCCACTGTTGTAAAGCTCCAGCGTTTCCAATCACCTGTTTCATCATCTGGAACGTAGCACCATAAATCATAAAACCATGAGGCTGTGCCATCTGGTGTGGAAATGAAAAGTGCCCATCCCTGTTTATCTGCGAGGGCTGGTCTGATTACTTGAAACCAGACTTCGGAATCCATGAAAGCCGCTTCATCAAGTACTACTCCAGCTAGGCTTCGGCCACGCAGGGTTGTTGCATTTTCTGTGCCTTTGAGTTCGATTAGCGATCCATTGATTAGTTCTATTTTGAGGTCGGTTTCATTTTTGGAGGCTATCCATTCTCGTGGGATCAGTTTCTTTATTTCTTTCCATGCGATGTCTTTTGCCATGCGGTAGGTAGGGGCACAGTAAAAGTAGGTTTCGCCTGGGCGGTCTATTGCTGCTTTGAGAAGTTCGATACAGGATAAATAGGATTTTCCGAATCTTCTACCAGCGACCAGTACCCTAAATCTTTGTTTTGCGTTGAACACCTCCCCCTGTGCCCATCGGAGGGATAGATTTTCGGCTATTTTTGTACTCATGTAGTAAAGAATAGCTTAAATATTGACGGATTTCTGTGTTTTTGTCGACTAAACACTATATTTAGGGTTATTATTCAAGTATTAACAACAAATTTAGTCCGTGGCTGATTCTGTTCTTCGTAATTCAAATGGTCAATTTACATCTGAGCGAGCTCGTAAAGATGGGAGAGTATGTGGGAAAAGACAACCTGATGCAGTGATAGAAGCTAGAAGGCAAAAATTGTACTCAAGGCAGTTAACAGGTAAAACTACAAGACAACTGGTACTGGAACACGCTTCCAGGGAACAGATTGGTGTGGAAACTGCATGGAGCGATTGGAGAAAGGTAAAAGAGTGGAACGATGAGGATTGGGAAAAAGATAGAGAAAAGATGATCTCACGACTCCAGGGAATGAGAATGAGGCTTTTTGAACAGGCAGTAAGGAAGGGTCAGTTGCAGACGGCTGCTCAGATACTAGATTCTCTTGGTAAAGTAGTAGGGGAGAGTGTAGAGAACATTAATTTAAACACTCCACAGCTATCTATTTCCGTAGAACCTAAGAAAAATAGTTGACACTAGAGTAATATTGTAGTATTATTATATTGTAGTACATTTATCGCTTATGCTTTGATTTGTCAGAAGGTTCCGTGTGTCCTTTTTGTTGAAAAAAATTTTTAAAAATATACCCCCATTTTTGGTGGGGGATATAAAAAGGCTGTGAGTCTGGGGGAAGTTAGCCAAGGTGTAACTTCTCACATTCGATCGTGGAATACTTGCCAGACTGCAGACAATTTTTAAAACTTTTGTCTGTGAGATAACAAGCCCACAAAAGGGAAACAGTGCCAATAATTAATACGGTTGCATTAAGTCTGGTGCGGTTTCTTTGCTGGGTAGCATAAACTTTGATACGCTTAAAGTTTGCTTTGTTGGAATAAGTCATGGGATAAGTACGGGAATCAGATAAAAAAGAATTAATGATTAATAAAAAAGTATGTTGTTCTATCTGCTTCGATTTCTACAAAATCATGTTGCAAGTCATACCACATATTATCGTAATTAATATTTGATGTAATTACATCGGGGATAGAATCGAGATCGATAGTTGATTCTACATAATGTTCACAAAATTCTTTGGTGCTATCAAATTCCCCATAATAATATTCGGATAAATCGCCAAAATAAGAATTACCAAAATGTCCAATAAATTCTTCATGCAAAGAAACAGAATAGCCATCATTAATTGCCTGTTCTAAACTTTCCATATATTGAAACAGTTCATAGTCATCTATGTGTTCAGAATAGATGCTATGTAAATACTGACAATCAGGATAGAACCATTCTTCAGAAGATGCACTTTTTAAAACTGACTTTCTAGCTTTCTGCATCAGGTGTTTAAATTCTTCATAGTCCCAGTCGCTGGCTTGAAAAATTTCATAAAGATTGAACCATTGAAAAAAATTAGTTTCATAATCTTGAATACAGATACAAGGATAATCATCTGAAATACCTAGTCCAACAGGTAAATCTGTAATTGGTTTTGTTGCTGTGGTTTGGGTGTCCATAGTAAAAAAAAAGTATGTGGTACACCCTATTTTAACTGATTTTTATATATAAATCAATTACTAAATTAATACAATAATAAGCACTAAAAAACTAAAAAATACTATAAATTCTATACAATCTCACATAGTAAGACTTCAAATTAATTGGTATAACTAGAGAATCTCAAACGTAAGAATCCTATAATTTTAAAAACTAACCTATGCAATACTACATTAACAACTTTAAAATCATTCAATTCTTAAACATTAAAAAAGCTAGACTCAAATAAGAATCTAGCTATATTTTTTAATTTCTGAAGCAATTTAATTTAATCATCCATTTTAAAAACCCCATTCTCAACATATCCAAAAACTTTTCTAGACCATTTATTAAGATCTGCTGTAATTTCTGCTTCACTCTGTTCTTTTACTTTTTCTTTTTTGTCTACTCGATAGAATCCAATTTTATTTTCATTATCATCATTAATGGGCATATCCATATTGAATGAAAATTCTTTTCTTTTCGCTAATGTTCCAATTTTTTTGACTAAATTAATTTCAAAATGTTGTGAAAGTAATTTTAAATAATTGCTTGCTTCGATAAGTTCATTATCTGAAAATGTTTTCTTATCGAGGTTTAATTTAATTGTAAGTTTCATAATAATAAAGTGAATGAATTTTTAAGTAATAAGTGAATGAATTTTTAAATTTAAACAACTACCTCCAATTTTTCTAAAAATGGCATCTGTTTTTTAGTTTCCTCATCATAAACAAGACCGCCGTATTCATAACCCCATTTATCACCACATTCAGTTAAGTCATAAAGATAAACAGTTATAATAGTATTTTTTGGAAATTTAAATTGATGTTTCCAGTATCGTTTTGTATATTTAGCTGTTCTAGTAGCTGTAATAATATTATGTTCATTTTTACCAATACAGTAAGAAGTTGCATAAGGTTGTAACCAAACAATCCCAACAATAGTTTTTTCTTTTGTTTCTTTTGAATCGTTAGTTAATGGAAGTTCAAGTTGAATTGAGTTAGTCATAATAATTTAGATGGTTATTACATCCTTTATTGTAGTATCTAACAATTAATAAATCAAGTATAAATATTGATATAACTATAAAAATTGAATGACTATTTATACCTTTAACCCTATTAAATTATTAGATTCTCACTTGGACTCACTGAGATTCAATAAAAAATCCTGACGTTTTTAGCATCAGGATTAATAAATTTTAATTTTCTGTTAGACAGTAGTTAATCTCAAACATTCACGTCTAGCCTTTTGAATGCGATCCGCACATCTACCCCTAATAAGACTTTCAAAGCGTATGCGTGCGGATTCTGTTGAATCTACCCTACTAGACTCTGAATGAGTCTCGTATTCGGTTATGGCGTTAAATGCGTTAAACAAATTAGGTTGATTACCGTTAGCTTCAATTTGAAAGTTTCTTTTAACATCGATCCATTCTTTATTAATATCTTTAAATTCTTTATTTCTCTTTTGTTTTGTATCCTTATCTGTTATCTGACCTATTAACTTATCTTGAAATGAATGTAAAAATAAACTTTTTAATAGTTCACTTGAACATTTAGTATTTCTCATAGCTTGAAATTCTTCGATTGAATTAGCTAGATCCTGACGTTGATAAGATAAAAATTCGGGTAGATTTTTTAAATACTGGTTAACACCTTTTGAATGTTTGAAAACCATTTTATTTTTAGAATTTTGTATCGAACCCATCTGATTAAAGCACCATAATCGCACGTCCGATTGAATCACTTTGAAGCTATAACTTCCGTCCATACTATTCACAAAAATCATTCTTCTACGGATAGCGTCACCTTCGGACACTTCCATATCTGAATTTTTAATAGCACATATAATGAAAACCCTAGCAGTGTTATTCATTGGAATAATGTGTTCAACTTCTAAAAAGTTTAAGTTAGGTTGTATAGCATCAAGTATTACATCATGCTTTACTAACTCATAAGTACTAGATACTGTAGAAATTACTTTACCTATTTTCTTACTAAAAATAGCTTTACTGTTTGGACATTCATAAGAATTGTCATTGTAATTAGTAAATGTAGGTAATACTTCGGGATCATTTAAAACATTAGTCTTAAATAAAATAGTTTCTAGATCATCATTTCTATTAAATGGTGTAGCTATCAAAGTTTCGTTACCTGATCTCTGATAACCTAGATTTGATCTAGTGAAATTTTCACTTCTATAGTGACTATCAACTCTTAAATCTGTTTCTGTAAATGAAACAAGAGAATCAATTTTGTTTGAATTTTTCATGGGTGTTGTAAAAATTAGATTACTCTAAAATAATACATTAATATATATGAGATAGCAACCTATTTTTTCATTTCTATATTAATTAAAATTTTATCAATTAATCTATCTGCTCTATAACATAGATTCTCGGAAAATTGATTTTTATAATTATTTGATATTTTTTGAAGAACTATTAAGATAAAAAATAAATCCTGTATAGGTATAGATACATGACTATGCCTAAAAAACTTATGAATGTGAGATACCATGATGAATGAAAGAATTTTTACAATCCATAATTAACTTAGTCAGTAATGAATGTCAAATTCTGAGAATTATCAGTGAGAATTATGAATGAGAATTATGAATGTTGCATTATGAATGAAACTAAAGTAATATTATAAGGCACATTAACCACCATGATTATGGCTGTCGATCCACTGGATACCAGTAGTGAAAGGTTTTTAACTTTTACTATTGCGGAAATAAAAATCTTAGTCGGTATGATGACTAAGTTGAAAGAACTTTTTCCCATTGAAGGGCATTATTACATTCATAAAGCCTGTAACATATTAATCACAGTATGTAAACAACAGTTATCTACAGAAGATGTAGAAGAGCTAACGGAGAGATACGGGATATGAAAAGAACTGAATCCGATTTTATTTTCGCTAAGTTTTTTGATTCTTACTGTGAATCACGATCCAATACAAATTCTACTTTGAATTTATTGGCTGTTTATCAATTATTCCATGATGAAAATGGACATTGGACACTATTTAAAAATAATATGGGTGTTGACTGTGATAAACATAAAGATGATGACCACGCTGAAATGTTAATTGAAGCGGAGGACATTTTTGATTTATTCCGTATGTTATCTGAGGAACAGTTTACGAACCATAAAAAATTCTATAACAAAGAATTTAAGTATCAAGATAAGGCCGATGACTAAACATTTTATCAATAAAGCCTTAGAAAATATGGATAGGTTTGGAAGTAGTTTTGAGCAGTCACTTGCATTTTGCTATTCTCAAGCCGATCCAGATAATCAAACGATACTTTATAACGCTTTTGAACATCTTTTTTTCAAATATGCCAGGTTTAAAGATGACTAAAGAAGAAGCTGAAAACTTCATCTATAAATGTCTGGTAGATAACGAATCCAAAAAGAATCCAAAAGAAAAATTAACTCGATTGGATATCTGTGATATATTGCACACTGATTTTGAGATTCCTAAGTCTACGGCATATAGATATTACAAAGACTCCTTTAATCTGTATAAATGGGAACAGGCTAAACCCGATCCAACAAAAAAGATTAAAGACAATAAAGATACCATTTTAGATAATGTGTTAGATACTGCGGAAGCTGCACTGGCTGACGGAGATTCTGTCTCATATTTTAAAGGTATCGAATTATATTCAAAATTACTAACGAGGTTTAAAAAAGTATGACTGACTCATTCATGCACAACCACCAATATGCGTTGGATAACCAACGTGAAGATAATGCAATTAGAGATTTGGAAGATGCGGGTATATATCCCGATCCAGATGATAAACACTATCCTATGGAGACAGATTATGAAGAATTTATTTGATTCTCAGATTTGTGTTGACTGTGATCTACCCTGCCATATTGGTTCGGGTAGATTTGTTAACAGATACCCAGTTTACAATGATGATGTTGAAGGCTGGAGGTGCGGAGACTGTGCTGCTGAAGTAGACGCATTATTGGAGGAACTTCAAAATGACTAACGATCCAAAAATAACTGGTAAGTTATGTATTAACTTTGAGGTTGATACAAGTAAATGTAAACGTGATTACGTTGCTTATCTGTACAATATAGCAAGAAGAGTACTTCAAGATTGGGAAGATTACGAAGAAGGTATTGATCTCAGTATTGAAGAAGATTCTTATGTTGAACTAGACAACAGCTAACTCTTTTAGGTTTTTGTGGTAACGATCCACTCTATCTAAAAATATACTTTCAGATCCTCGCAACTCTAAGTTGTTGAGGATTTTTATTTGGGGTTTTCCACTTCTGCGAGCTACCACAACTGCACCATATTTTGGTTTTATGCCTGTGAGATGCTGTAGACCTAGACTGTACGCTCCAAGTTGATGACAGAATTGTTCGATCATATCATCTGATCTAATTTCTTTAGCTGTTTTCCAATCCACTATGAATGGCCCGTCTCCATCAATATCCAGTAGAGCGTCTGCTGTACCAGCAAATCCGTATCCTGGTTTATAGACGGAAAATTCTACGGCATGAATGGCCGTTACACGTTCCAGTATGAATGATCGTAGACCTCTTGCGTAGCCTGACGCACTCCAGCTAACACGAGGTGCGGATTCAACTGCTTTTTGGAGGCCCCATTGCGTGACTTTTTTCGGGCAACGTTCCAATCCATCATCACCTGTTCGCCATATTCCTCTTTTATTTGCGTTTTGCCTTGCAAATTTTGCTGCAAGTTTGAGTACAAATTCTGCATGAGAGTGAGCAAGTTTTCCTCGTTCACAGGCAATATCACGTTCCAGATAGGAGTCTGATTTTTTAAGCCAATTTTCAAGGGCATCTTTTGTATGTTGGGGTGCGGTTTCTTTTAGGATATGTGTTACTGAGTGATATATATTGTTCTCTTCGTCACGGTAAACTCTGTACGGTCCACTATTATCTTGAATAAGATTCCATGTTCTGAGTGTTGCTAGGGCGTTTTGTTTGTCTAGCGTTCCCATGAATGGATAATAAATACACGTTCCCATAATTAATATACAGCAAAATAAAAAAGAGTCAATGGCTATCGGGGCTTACACATACTGAAAGCAACCCGTCAAAGAAACAAAAAGTATGTTGCCCGAATAGCCTGACTCTATGAATGGGGATTATTCTTCTTCTTTAAAGGGATTACCACCTTTAAGAAGTCTTTCGAGATCGAACTCTTTTTCTGCTTCCCATGCTTCATCTACAGCTTTAGCCATAGCTTTCTTCAGTGGGGCAG
>VTLG01008425.1_pt1 | contig 12152 bp, 15 predicted proteins | sample 4694571 | NCBI WGS metagenome assembly VTLG01 (sample SAMN12604809, study PRJNA352737) | marine metagenome | biome: ENVO:00000447; feature: ENVO:00000209|ENVO:00000569|ENVO:01000036; material: ENVO:00002151; isolation source: viral sequences binned using virsorter ... | reverse complement strand
TTCATACATTTACTGGACCAGGAACATTTACTGTCTTGTCAAACACTGTTACAGGTGGAGAATATTTAATCGTTGCTGGTGGCGGTGGCGGTGGTAAAGGAAGTTTACCTGGTATTGGAAATGAAGCAGGTGCTGGTGGTGCTGGTGGACACAGATCGTTTAGTGGACAAACATTTACTCCTGGATCTTATACTGTAGTTGTAGGTTCTGGTGGACCTGGTAGTGGAACAGGTGGTGACGGAGGAACATCTTCAGTATTTGGAAATTCTTCTACTGGTGGTGGCAGTGGTGCAGGACATAATTATGGTGGTACTAATGGAAGACCAGGTGGATCTGGTGGTGGAGGAGCACATCCACATACTAGTGGAGGAAGTGGAACTGGTGGTCAAGGAAATCCTGGTGGTAATGGTGGACAAAGTACTGGTGGCGGTGGCGGTGGTGCTGGCGGTGGTGGTTCAACTGGTCAATATCAAACTGCTGCTGGTGGTAACGGTGGATCTGGAACATCTAATTCAATAACTGGTTCTAGTGTAACTCGTGCTGGTGGTGGCGGTGGTGGTCATCATCTTTATGGACACAAACCATCAGGAGGATCTGGTGGTGGAGGAGATGGTGGATCAACTGCTATGACTCCTAATGCAGGTGGTACAACAGGATATGGAGATCCAGGAACTGCTAATACAGGTGGTGGCGGTGGTGGTAATGGTGTATACCAAGGACTAGGTGGAAATGGTGGTTCTGGTGTTGTTATTATTGCTTACCCAACTTCTTAACATTAAAAATTATTATGGCTTTTAGAAAATTTAATGGCACTGAATATCCAGTGCCTGGTGTAGATACTGCAATCGAAGTATTAAGACCTGGATGTAAATATGATTTGAAAACAGAAAATGGAAATTATTATTTTTTAGAGTGGGAACATGATAGTAAACCACCAATAAAAGAAGAAATAGATGCAGAAGTATTAAGAGAGGTAGATATATATAACTACTATCTGTATGAAAGGAATCGTGAAAAAGAATATCCAGAGTTGAAAGATCAATTGGACATGTTATATCACGATATCAAAAGTGGAAATATAACAAATGGATCATGGATTCAAGCAATAGATAGTATAAAGGAAAAATATCCAAAACCAGATTGACACGCATAGGAGAATCATATATAATGTTTTTGATGATATAATTTTATGGCACATCAATTTGTTTGGTACTTTACAGATCTTCCTGAGAAGGTTGTTGGTATTATTGAAGATGACTTAAAAGATAAATTTGATACTGAGATGAAAGATTCTCTTCTTTATAAATCATCTATTAATAAAGATAAAAGAAATTCCCAAAATACTTGGGTTCCTACTACTCATTGGGTGGCAGGATTTATTTGGCATTATGTGGAGAGAGCAAATAGAGAAAACTTTTTATATGATTTAACTCATATTGATGGTGAGAATATGCAATATACAAGATATGGTGAAGGACAATATTATGGTTGGCATAATGATTCATCATTACCTTCTCATTATAAACCATCAACTATTATAAATGGAGAGAACTCTATAGATAATCAAGATCTTCATAAACAATTTTTAAACAAATCTTGTGAGCATGTTAGAAAGTTATCATTTACATTACAACTTTCTCATCCTGATGAGTATGAAGGAGGAAATATCGAATTCAAGGGTTTAGATGGTGACAAGTACATTGCACCTAGAAAAAGAGGATCAATTATTTTATTTGATTCACGTATAAATCATAGGGTTTGTGAAATTATAAAAGGTGAAAGAAAATCAATTGTTGGATGGGTATTAGGACCAAGATGGAAATGACTGAAGAAGTATGAAAAAATATGATTGTGTAGTTCCTTCTCAAACTGGATGGATAGAAGTAGAATTGGATAATATTGAGATTGATTTTCTTTGGAAGTCCATTGAAAATAAAGGAAAAAGTCATAAATCAGAATTAGTTGGTAATATAGATTCAAGTTATGAAATTTTTGATAAAGATAATTGGTTTTACAATAATACATTAGTAAGGTTATGTGACGCTTATGCTGAATCATTTGGTAATATAGGATCTAATTTACCAACATTAAATAAACATCCATATTTTCTTCAGAGTATGTGGGTTAATTATCAAAAGCAAACTGAATTCAATCCAACACACCTTCATAAAGGAGTTTATAGTTTTGTTATTTGGATGCAAATTCCTACGGAATATAATGAACAGAAAGAAAATCCAATAGCTAAGAATACAAATTCAGATGTTATTTCTAATTTCTCTTTTGACTATAGGGATATAATAGGTGAGTATCGATACCATACCTATATAATGTCTAAAAAGATGGAAGGTAAAATGGTATTTTTTCCATCTAAATTGACCCATACAGTATACCCATTTTATAATTGTTCTAAAGATAGAATTAGTATTTCTGGTAATATATCTTTGGATACTAGTAGGATAATGTAAGTGATGACTGAAGAAGATCTTATTAAATATGAGTTAGAAAATTCTGGTACTTCTTGGACTAGAAATCAATTTTTTGATGAAAATGGATACTTAATACTTAAAAAAATATGTGATCCAAAATTACTTTATTGTCCTGTTCCAACAGATAGAGGTTTATTCAAATGGTGGGGTATGAGAGAGGATCAATTTGTACTTGATAACGATCAACAAGTAGAAGATTCAATTGAACGTTATTGGTATCCACAATATAAAGATATTCACACCACTATAAAAAATATAGTAGAAACATTAATTGGTCGTAGACTTTATGAAACTTATTATTATGATAGGTTTTATTTTCCTGGACAGGAATTAAAGAAACATATAGATAGACCTGCTTGTGAAATATCAGTTACTGTTCACATTGATACTAATATCAAAGAACATTGGCCAATATGGGTTAAAAATGTTAATGGTGAGAATATTTCTGTAGTATTAGAACCAGGTGATGCAATGATATATAAAGGTTGTGAAAGACCTCACTGGAGAGAATCAATGCCTGGTCTTTTAGAAACTATAAGAGATGGAATAGATAAGAATTCATTATACTATCATCAAATATTTTTTCATTACGTATTACAAGACGGAGTAAGGGCACATTATGCATGGGATAGGGGTCAGTGATGCTAAATATTTAAAAAAAGTATTCTAATAATGGCACATTACGCACAATTGGGGGTCGATAACATTGTCACAAGAGTATGGACAGTCAACAATATAGATTGTATGACTGTAGGTGGTATTGAAAAAGATGAGATCGGACAGGCATATCTTAAAGAACATCATGGTGATCTTACATTAGTTAAATGTTCATATAATACTCAAAAGGGAGTTCATGTTCTAGGTGGTACACCATTTAGAGCAAATTATCCTGGTGTTGGGTGGTATTATAATTCAACTCATGATATATTTCACGAACCTCGTCCAAAGGATAAGAATGGAAATGATTGCAATTCTTGGACTTTAAATACTAAGACTGGTATGTATGATCCTCCTATATCATATCCAAATGCAGCAGCACTAGAATATTGGACATGGGATGAGTCTGTATATAATGGAGATAATACTAAAGGATGGGTTTTATTAACCACATAAATAACTAAAAAATATAATGCCATATCTAGGTCGAGAACTTACATCAGGAAATTATCTTAAGCTAGATGATATATCATCTCAGTTTAATGGATCTACTACAACTTTTCAATTGAAGAGTGGTGGTAGTGATTTTTTTCCTGGCTCATCATTCTCACTTTTAGTATCAGTTGCAGGTGTAATCCAAGAAGCTGACTCTGCTTATCAGATAAACAATAATGAAATAACTTTTGCAACTGCACCAAATGGTGCTGATGATTGTTTCATCATTGTTCTTGGTCTTGCATTAGGAATTGGAGTTCCTGGTCATGGCACTGTTGGATTATCACAATTAAATGAGAGTGCAAAGTTAGGTGTATCAACATCTAATTACAATAATACTTCTTCAGTTACTGTTGGTACAGCAGTCACTCAAATTAATTTTGCAGGTCCTGGTGTTACTACAGGATTTTTTAATGCAGATGTGGGTATTGCAACTGTATTCTTCCAAGGAGGAGGTGGTGGTGTTGGTGCTGCTGGTACTTGGGCATCTGATGAAGTTGGTGTTGCAACCAGTAAGGTAGTTGGTGTTGGTACAGCACAAGCAGTCGGTACAGCAAACTCTGAAGGTGCATTACAAGCACTTGGTAATATCGCAATTACCGATGGTGCACTCCTAATTGATAATGATATTAGTAGTAGTATTAATGTTCCTTCTGGAAAGAATGGATTATTGATTGGTACAGTCAGTGTTGCAGTTGGAGCAACAATTGACGTTGCAACAGGTTCAGTTTTAGTGGTGGTGTAATATGGCATATCTAGGTAATAAAGGAGCAACTGGAGAGAATAATAGTTTTAAGATTTTAGATGATCTTGCTTTCACTTCAACTTTCGATGGATCTTCCACTGCAGTCGTTGATATATCTGCCGATACAATTACAATCAATAATCATAGATTTTTAACAGGATCAAGAGTCACATATACGAATGGTGGTGGAGGAAATATCACTGGACTTGCAAATAGTACAGCATATTTTGTAATTAAGGTAGATCATAATACAATCCAATTAGCTGCAAATGCATCAGATGCAAATGCAGGAAATAAAATTAATATTACAGGTCGTGGAACAGGAGTGGCACATACATTAAGTGTCGCATTTGATGGAGTCAATACAAAATTTGTAGCAACATTTGATGGTGGTACAAAGGCACAGATGACAAGAGCAGCTCAATTGTTCTTATCACATAATGGTGTCATACAAAGACCACATGATTCAACATCACCTGCAAATGGATATGGTATTGATACTAATTCTGTTATTATATTTTCATCAGCACCAACTTCAACTGATGTTATTTTTGGAAATCTTGTCGCAAATAACTTCCCAACATTTGATATCTCAGACAATAAGGTAGATACATTTACTGCTGATGGAAGCACTACCACATTTACTTTATCAAGAGCAGTCGTTAATAATGATAATATATTAGTTGCATTAGATGGTGTGATACAGTATCCATCTGATTCACAAAACACAAGATCATATACTGTGTCAGGCACAGGATCTAATTCACTTACGTTTGCATCTGCACCTGCACAGGGAACAGTCATTCATGTAAGACATATTGGTTTTGCTGGTGCAGTCACTAATGGTGTCACAGGATTTTTAGGTAGATCAGGTAATGTAACGATTACAGATTCTGATCCAATCGTTGGTATTCAATCTGGCAGTGTTGCGATTGGAACAGTTCGTACATTAAACTTTGTTGGTGCTGGTAATACATTTAAACAAACTGGCAATGTAATTGATATAAGTATCGCTGGTGGTGGAGGTTCAAGTGCATTCACTACATCAGTCACTGGTATTCAAACTTCTTCTGCAATCGTTGGTGTTGGAACAACAAGCACTGATGATGCTGATTTACAAGGAATTGGTAATTCTGCAAGAGGACTTTATGTAAGTAATGGTATGATACTATATGATAATGCAATCAATGGTAATCATTATATTGGAACATCAATGAATGGTCTCATGGCAGGTCCTGTATCAGTCAACGGGGTTCTAAATGTTGATGGTAATTTTGTAGTGGTATAATAAATAAAGTATGACTGTAATTCGACCAAATAGTATATCAGGAGTTTCAAGTATCACTGGATCTGGTGGTGATATTTCAATTTTTCGTGCCGATGGAACTGCTGCTGATGTAACTGTAAATAATATAACTTCTGGTGTCATAACTGCAACTACATTTAAAGGTGCAGTCGAAGGTAATATAACTGGTAATATAACTGGTAATTTAAGTGGTGGAACTATAAACGCCACAAGTGGAACCATCACAGGAAATCTTGGGATTGGTGGTACATTAACTTATGAAGATGTAACAAATATAGATTCAGTCGGTGTCATCACAGCGAGAAACGGTATAAACATATCAAGTGGTAGTCTAACCATTCCAGATAGCATAATTCATAGTGGAGATACTAATACAAAAATAAGATTCCCCGAAGCAGACGCTGTAACAATAGAAACTAATGGTAGTGAAAGACTTCGTATTAATAGTGCTGGTTCATGGGGTATTGGAGCTAGTTTTGGAACAACGGGTCAAGTATTAACAAGTCGAGGTAATAGTTCATCACCTCACTGGACAACACCAAGTACTCAACCTGCTCTCATGGCTGATACTTGGAGATTAATAACACAATTTATTAATGCTCAAACTACTCTTGGTTCAGGTGGAAGTGATTGGGAGAGAGATGATACTTATGGAAATGGTTTACTAGGCACAGGAGCTGCCAGTGCTGGAATGTCAGTATCGAATGGATATTTTAGTTTTCCAACTACAGGATTTTATTCTGTGAAATTTTATGGTCATCATAGTATGAGTTATAGTGATGGAAGATCAATAGTTGGATATATCGTTTACACTGCTAACAATTTTTCATCATCAGAGTATGCTACATATTACACTGTGAATTGTATCGGTAATACAGGTCAAATTATACACGCTTCAAGTTCTTGTGAAAAAATATTTGATATTACAGATGTATCAAATCAAAAATTTAAACTTGCTGTTGGATATGCTCAAAATGCAACTAGTGGTCGGACAACTGTTGATACCAATGCAAATAGAACTTATGTAATTGTCACTCGTTTAGGAGACACATAAATAGTCAAAAAGAATGGGAATACAATTCGACGGAATCAATAACGAAATAAAATCTCAAACCAAGATAGATTTTCCTGGTAGTGTTGGTGTCGCTGGTACACTGACCTATGAAGATGTTGCGAATGTAGACTCAATCGGTGTCATCACTGCAAGAAGTGGTATAAATGTTTCGAGTGGTAATGTCACAGTAAGTAGTGGAAGTGTAAGTGCAAGTTCATTTACTGGTGATGGTTCTAACCTTACAGGAGTCAGTGGATTTTCAACTGCACTTGGTAATACACAAGGTACACTTGAAAATCTTGTATTCAAAACAACAGAAGCATTTACGATTGGTTCTGGTACATCAGTTAGATTAGAGTCAGATAATATGTCTGGTAATACTGTCTTCACAAGATTGAATCGAATTAATGTAGCAACTGGTGGAACCTTCCATGTGTCTGCTGGCACTACATTTATAATGAATGTACTAAGTGTATTCTAACTAAATAAAAAAAAGATCTTAAGAAATGTCTGAAATCCGAGTTACAAATATAGTAGGAGAGAATGGTAATGATGCTGTTACTTTTACTAAGGGTGTAAGTGTAACAGGTGTCACAACTGCAACAACGTTTAGTGGTAGTGGTGCATCTTTAACAAACATACCAGACTCAGCATTATCAGCTGTGACTGCATCGAAATTAACTGGTGCACTTCCTGCAATCAGTGGTGCGAACTTAACTGGAATAGCTGCTGGAGGTAAACTTTTACAAGTAGTTCAATACTCGACAACAACTCAATTTAGTACAACTAGTGGTTCATTTGTTGATGTTACAAATTTTAATGCGAATATTGTTCCACAAACTAATAGTAAAGTTTTAGTGCAAGTAACTTTGATGTCTATACTAACCTCTGCAACGAGTGGTGGCGAGGGTTATGGTATTAAAATTTTAAGAGGTAGTACTGGGGTATTAACGTCTGGTGGTATGTATGATATTTACGATAATGCAAACGTATCAGGTGCTCACAGTAGAAACAGAAGTACTTGGACAGTACTAGACAGTTCACCTGGTGGAGATGGTTCTACGACTTTGACTTATAAAATTCAAATTGGGTCACACAATGGTCAATCAGTACAAATTTCAGAAGGCAATATGCAATCTTCCATGACATTATTTGAAATAGGAGCATAATGAAATACGACAAACATTTAGCAGTGAAATCTTTAAAACCAACTAGCGAATGGAGTTGGGGAGGTTTTAATTATGCAGATTTAAATTGGATAAGTTCTGATACAAAACCAACTGAGTCTGAAATAGATGCAGAATTAACAAGATTAACTAATGCAGAACCATTGAGATTATTAAGAATTGAAAGAGATGCAAAATTAGCAGCTTGTGATTGGACACAATCAAGAGATATAACCTTGTCTAATGATGTTGCGTGGAAAACTTATAGACAGGCACTGAGAGATTTACCTGCTAGTGCAAATCCAACGGTTGATTCTGATGGTAATTTAAACGCATCATCCGTTACTTGGCCGACAAAACCTAGTTAATAATGTCAGAAATTCGTGTTACTAGTGTAGTTGGTGAGAATGGTGGTGATCGTGTTGGTCTTACCACTGGACTGACTGTGGGACCTCTGACTGGAACGACTGGTATTGGTGCAACAATCACTCATCAAGGTCACGCACAATTCGCTGGTGTTTGTACTGCATCAAGTTTTAGTGGTTCTGGCGCATCATTGACAAGTTTACCTGCTGCTAATCTGACTGGTACATTACCTGCAATTAGTGGTGCAAATCTTACTGGTTTGTCTTCTGGTCTTTCGATGGTTGATATGTGGCACGTTACTCAACAAAGTACTTTTCAGTCTGAAACCGCAGCAGTAAATTGGGGAAGATCTTTTGGGAATATGACTGATACTGGTCAGATTGGTTCAGCTATGACTAACTCAGGACAATATTTTACTTTTCCCGTAACAGGTATTTATGAAGTAGAATATCAAACTTTAGCTTATGTATCAGCAGCAGAAGCTAGATATATTGCAAGTTATATTTATGTGACTAATAATAATTCTAACTATTATAAAAGAGGAAGAGGTTATAGTTCTGTTCATTCAGATAGTAGTCAGACAACATTTAGTTTTGGTGCAAAAATTATTCTTGATGTAACTAATATTTCTACTCATAAAGTTTACTTTGCAAATGCTTGCGAAACTACCGCAACCCTAGAATTTGCTGATTTAACTAATGATGTAATTCGTACCTATGCACTTTTTAAGAAATTAGGGGATACATAATGGCATCAGAAATTAGAGTCAATAAAATAACGCACACCGCAGGTGTTGGTACAGTCACACCCAACACTCATGGTATTGTTGTTGCTGGTATTGTAACTGCAAATAGTTTTAGTGGTATAAATTCTGTTACTGCAACATCATTTCACGGAAGTGGTGCAAACCTCACTGGTATTAATACAGCATTTGGTAATTCAAGTATAAACTCTACTGGTATTATAACTGCTGCACAGTTTCATGGTGATGGTTCCAATCTTACAAGTATTTCTGGTCCGAATATAACAGGAGTTATCCCGTCATCTTCCTTATCTAATGTAGATTTAACTGGTATTAGAAGAGATATAGCACTTTTGTCATTACAAACTGCGGTTGATACAAATAGAGTAGTATATAATTTAGAAAATAGTTTCATTGATCAGTTTGAAGATAGCACAGGTCTTTCTACCACGACTAATGTTTCAAGAGATCGTCTTGATGAATTCTTATTTGCTGGTACACAAACAGCACAATCAGCAGTATCTTATTCATATGATGGAAGTGATGATAACTATACACCAGGTGCAACTATTAAATTTTTCATAGCTTATATTTGGGGTGCTGCTGGTGCATCTGGATATAATTATTCTTCTGGTGGTGGCGGTAGTCGTGCAACATACACTGGTGGTCCTGGTGGATTCACCACAGGTACTGTGACTGTTCGAGCTGATACTAACACTCAAACTCCAACTTATGTAATGAGTGTTGGACAGGGTGGTCAAGGAAATGACGTGCAAAATAATTATACGAATGCTTCATATAATGGTGGTGGTCGTGGACGAGTCGGCACACACGCTGGTGCAGGTGGAGGTGGTGGAGGATATTCAGGTATTTTCTTACAATCAAAAACTCATGGCAATGCTGTTTTAGTCGCTGGTGGTGGTGGAGGTTCTATTGGTGGTGGTGTTGGAGAAATTACTGATTATTGGGGTGGAGCTGGTGGTGGTTTAACTGGACAAGATGGTGGACAAAGTAGTCATTCAAGTCACGCTGGTGTTTCTCGTGGACAAGGTGGTACTCAAACTTCTGGAGGTGCATATGGAACTGGAGATTACAACCAAGGGAGTGCAGGATCTGCTTTACAAGGTGGTGATGGTGGTCACATGAATGGTGGAGGTGGTGGTGGATACTACGGTGGAGGTGGTGGAAACCATAAAAATAATTATGGATCATCAGGTTCAGGTGGTGGATCTGGTTATATCGGACACTCTAGTGTATCAGAGGCATCGACTCAAAGAACAGATATGACAACTAATGCTCCTTCTACTATTGATCCACCTGGAACTAATATTACTGGTTATGCATCTAACGCAGGTAGAGGTGTTAGTGCAGCGAATGGTAATAATGGACAAATTATTATTATTCCTTATGTAGAAGCAACAACTACAACAGGAACTGCAATCAGTAAAGCAAATACAGTTTCGAGTGCAAGAACAAAAGTTAGTGGAGTATTGCTGTATAAAGACGCCGCAGGTACGAACACTCTTGGAACTGATTTAAAGGTTTATTTCTCTTGTAACGGTGGAACCAACTTTACTGAAGTTGGAGCAAGTGATTTTTCTGTTGGATCTGATTTCAGCACAGGTGTTAAAACTGTATATCTTGCTCAAAAAACTTGCACTTCTGGAACTGATGTAAGATACAAAATAGAATTTGCTAACCAATCTGGAAGTAAAAAAGCAGAAGTTTACGGAATTGCTTTAAATTATTAACATAAATAGTAGAAAAATATATAATGTCTGACATCCGATTTAACAACTGGAAACATCAATCGGGCACTGGAGGTGTCTCGCAGAATTCTGGTGGAAATGTGGGTATCGGATCTACACTTCCATCATCGAAACTTGATGTCGGTGGTGATATTAAAGTTACTGGTATTGTAACTGCAACCTCATTTGTCGGTTCAGGTGCAAACTTAACTGGTATTGATGCAACTGCAATACAGACTGGAACTACAAAAGTTCAAACATCTGCAACATTAATATCAAACCAAATAAGTGGTTCTGGTATTGCTACAGTTCAGGCTGGTGGTTTAGATGTCACTGGAGTTACTACCTCTACAAATGTTTCAGTTGCTAGTTCTGTAACTGCAACAACTTTTTATGGTTCAGGAGCAAACTTAACTGGTATTGATGCAACTTCTTTAAAAGATGGAAGTGGTAATGTTATTGTACAAGCATCTGCAAGTGCTGTATCTGTTACTGCTGGTAAACATGTAAGTCCCGCATCAAACAACTCAACTGATTTGGGAACAAGTTCTCTTAGATGGAGAGATCTCTACGTAATGGATTTAGCATTATCAAACAAAGGTAAAACAAATGATGTAGATGGAACTTGGGGTGATTGGAAATTACAAGAGGGTGAAAATGATATCTTCATGATAAATAATCGTAATGGTAAGAAATTTAAAATTAATTTGACGGAGGTTGAATAATGGCTATTAAATATTCTGATGGTTCTAGTTCTGCTGATGGTAGAATTATACAAATTGCTAACGCACAAATAGCTGGCAATAATATAAGAACTCAAACTAACGCACCTAACGCATGGAAAAAAGTTGTAAGTAATACAGATGAAATTTGTCAAATATCCTTTACTCCAAAATCTGCAACTAGCAAATTATTAATTGTAGCAACAGGAATGTGGCATGGAGTAACAGGATATAAAGGTCATGGTATGGAAGCAAAAGTAAGACTTTATGATAATACTTCTGGTAATGCGGTAGGTCCAGAGGTAATAGATACAGGTTCTAGTTACACAGGAGGAACCAGTTATGGAGATTATTGGGGTGCTGCTGAATGGACAGTAACTGCATTTGTTGAAGCAGATCATAATAGTAACGGAACCAACACAAGAGTGTATTGGCCTGAGTTATGGTTTGATGGAAACCAAACTTTTTATTACGGATATGCAGGAGATAGAATAACAGTTACAGAAATTTCTGCTTCATCATAAATAACTAAAAGGACATACTAAAAGAATGAGTACCCTTAGAATTCATGGTATTGAGGCAAAGTCAGATCCTACTAGTGCATCAGTCAACGAAAAAATAAAAATAACAAATTCTAATGGAGAGTTACTACTTCACTTAGATGG
>VTLG01016000.1_pt1 | contig 12153 bp, 17 predicted proteins | sample 4694571 | NCBI WGS metagenome assembly VTLG01 (sample SAMN12604809, study PRJNA352737) | marine metagenome | biome: ENVO:00000447; feature: ENVO:00000209|ENVO:00000569|ENVO:01000036; material: ENVO:00002151; isolation source: viral sequences binned using virsorter ... | reverse complement strand
TTCTTTTTTTTTTATACTTTCATTTCATAAAGATTAAGAGTACAACTCCAACTAATATTCATATTAGCTGCACCTGTTACTTGGAATACCATATTAGCACCACTAAAAGCTATTGCTCCTGTCCACCCTGTTACTGTTCCAAACTCGTCTATTGTTGCTGAGGATTCATTAGATACTGCTTCAAATATAATTCCTGTTCTCTTTAAAAATATTCTATCCCCATCACTACCTCCTGCCGTACCTCCTGTTCTTACCCCTAATAAACTAACATCAAAACCTGTATATACTGTTCCTGAACCTCTTGCTATTGTTGTTACAGAGCTATCTCCGTTTACAAATAAACTTGTTGCTGATGCATTAGTAGTCGTTCCTGTTAAAGTTATAACTGAACTTTGAGCATATCCTTTTCCTGCACCTGAAAAACCACCACCTCCAATAACTACTTCCCCTGATCTTTCTGCTATTCCAAAATTCCCAAATACAGCAGCATTATTTACTCCGTTGATTATTTCGTTATCATTTCCGATTATTATGTTATTTCTTGAAAGCCCTCTAACAATATTATTTTCTCCCATTACATAAGTATTGTTCGTTCCTACTTCAGTAACATTCCTTGATCCTTGAATAAAGTTATTTTCATTAATTACATTCCTCCCCAAGTTTTCGCTAAAAATAAAAGCAGAACAAGTTCCTGTTGTTTCATTGTAGGTATATCCGTATGCTTCACATTGTTGTTGATTAGGAGTTATAGCATTAGTGCCATCAGTAAATGTAACAGTTCCTAAACTATCAATTGATGCTGGTTTAATCAAATATCCTTGTAAATATGGTATTGCCATTATGGTATTAATATAAATTCAACTGTTGCTAAATCATTTGGTTTGTAGTCAATCTTATTTACTCTAAATGTTCTATTCTTGATAAATACTGTGTCATAGAATTTAAAGGTATTCACATCTCCTGCTGTTAGATTTACTTTTATACTCATAGTCCTAGTATCAGGATTATATAGTTCATTGAAATAAGGAAGCCAATAAGTATTAAATAGATTATTCGGAGTAGCAGTTCCAAGCGCACCAAATAATTGACATATTCCAAAGTGAAAATCTTGTGTGTCAGTAGATACAGGTGGAATGCTTACTATGGTAGGAACGTCTGTTAAATGGCTAAATTGTAAAAACTCATCTTCTGTTGAATCTCCTGAAACCCCATTTTGGTCAGGAACATTATAAGTACAACTTGTTAAAGTTTTTACTCCATTATTATACATTATTCTAGGACTATTATCAAACCCTTCAGAAGTGCCATCATTAATGTTGTAAGAATAAATAGCAGGAACAATAAAATCTGCAAATTGCGACATTAATGACTTTGGAATTGTTGCTGCAAATGGTTCAGCTATTATTTCTTCTTCCCCATCTAAAACACTATCAAGACCTCCTGTTGTAGTAGCAGCGTCAAATAATTGGCTTCCGTACAAATGCTGCTGAACAGAATTTTTGTAAACCTCAAAAGCATAGTCATCATCATCTTCTACAAACTTAAAAATTGTTTTTTTATTCAAATCAGTTAGAGGTGTTAGCTTTATTTGAGAAATATCTATTTTAGTTGTCCAATCTAATTGTGTTGAAAAAGCATCAAAAAAGGTTTTGACACCAGCTTCTAAACTAGGCAGAAAAATATTCTTATATGGTTCTATGATAATATTATCAGGGTTTTGGTCATTAGGCATAGAGATTAAATTAAACATAGTCATTATGCCTTTCAGAAATTCCCATTGACCAATCTCTCCTCTTAATGTTTGCAATAAACTATCATTGGTTGTTTCATTAGCATTAGTAGATACTGTTACCAATGGAGCATAATATCCAAGATGTACTCCACTCTCAACCTTAGCATCTCCTCCCCCTGATTCTTTAGCTCTCATTAATAAAGTATCTCCTGATTGCATTGTTACAGTAAAACTACCTTGATATTGAAGTCCAGATATACCACCTGTAAATGGATTATAAGTTTGTACGCCACCTGTAAAAGTATGTACCCATTCAACGTGAACATCAGGTAACGAAATATCTATCAAGAATATCATATCATAGGTAACAGTATATTGCTGATTATTAGCAGGAGCAGTAAACACCCCTGAAGAATACCCAAACTCAGACGGAAGTGTTGAGGTGGCTGGGAATGTTACAAACGGTTCAAAAGGAACAGTTGTAAAAGATGACGTTAAATCATAATCGGCTGTAAGTGTAAGTTGTCCTGTGGAATTAAAAACCATTGGAGTTCTAGCACTTCCCCAATTAAAATCCATATAAAGTTTCCCAAAATCTACATCATCATCTATAAATGAACTTGTATAACTAAACTTATTAGTTGCATCAAATATTCTTTGAATTAGGTATTTAATATTTATGAAAGGTCTAAAAGAACTTTCTAAATTAGGCAATACAGGTTCATTAGTTGATCCAAATGTGTAAGAATGATTCCAATCACAAAAAGGATATTTTACTGTGCTAAACGCATTTCTAAATCCTGAAGTTCCTGCATTGGTATAGGTTATTCCTGTTCCACTATCATTCCAACTATTTTTAATATTTGTATATTGGTATGCGTGTTCAAGTTCCGTAAAATCTAATTCACTAAAAGTTTTATCTCCTAATAAATCTGCCAAAGCAATTACTTCTGAATATAAGTTTACATTATAACTAATCTCGCCTTCTTTATCTTGTATGTCAATTACTCTTAAATACCCTTCAAATAAAATAAATCCATCTTGCTTTAATGCACATCTTGTTTTTGCATAAGGGTTGAATATTATTGAATTTTGTCCTGATCTTGTTATTTCAAATAGATTGTCAAATATCTTATTGTTTCTTTTTGTTCCAGGCAACATAAACGCCTTAGAATACGATTGCACTTGTTCTGCTGCATTTTTAAAATCATCAACGCTTAAAGTCAGAGGTATATCTTCATCTTCATATAAATCACATATCACTTGACCATCTTGAGATGTAAGGATTGGAGTTTCTGAGCTAGGTAACAATGAAACATAAGAAACTTCTAAGGTAGTCGTGGTACTATTTAGATATTCTAGGGAGATAAATATATCAATATTAGGGGGTGCAAAAAATCCTACTGAATATAGCCCTGCTGTTACAGGACTAGGAGATGTAATTCCTATCTGAGTGAAAGGATAAACCCCAACTGATGTATATATTTTAATATCTAACACTCCTGCTGTTGTAGTAGGCACATTTACATAAAGAGTGTAGTGCTGACCAGCAGTTAAATTAGTTATTCTCTGATAAACTAAGCTCTGTGAATATGGAGCATTAGAATCAAAAACTAAGTTATTAGAAATAGCAGTAGGATAATCAGGAACAGGCGAAAATCCATTATTTCTACCCCTATACCAAGTGTTTGGTATTGTCGGATATTGGCCAAGAAAAATATTTGTAGGACTACCAGCTTCATAGGAACTACTAGAACTTAGAGTTAGGAAGTTCAATCCATCTACAATAAATTCATTACTGTTCCGAGATATAAGGTTAGGAACGCCATCATAGGATTGTGGATATACTATTAATTGCGTAGCCATTAGATAGATTGAGTTCTTTGTGTTTTACTTTTCTCTATTTCAAAAGTGTATTGAAGTAACCTATCATTAGCAATTGTTTTTGTAGTGAAATTAGAACTTGTAACTCTAACAGGTTGGACGTATGTATTCTTAGCAGATAAAGTTTCTGTGCCACTTTGATAACCTTGCAATAAATAAACTTCAGGACTATTCATTAATTCTTCAAACATTATATTATCATTCTCAGATACAAAATCTGTGTTCATTTTAATCTTTTCAGTTGCATTTACTCTAAAAGATTTTTTCCCTCCTGCAAAACTTGAAACCCTATAACTCGTACTTCCCCACGTTCCTCCTAACTGTGTATATGTTGATCCTTTTGTATTTATAGTTCTTGTTGATTTCTTTGTAAAAGTGTAATAATCCCAAGCCCCCCATTGGTTTAGCCAAGCAATCCTTATAGATTCATAACCTTTAGTATTAGGGCAATTTATATGTATAGTATATGTCTTACCAATTTGCGTACTTACATTATAAGGAGTTACTTCTATTTTCCCTCCCAACATATTTGCTGCTACAAATTGAGAACTGTAATTTTGTAAGTTTCCAGGAAAGCACCCCAAAAATAATACTTGCTTTCGTGAATTTATTGTCCAAGTATCAAAAGCCCCATTAGCTTCAGTTCTATTTGCATACTCCCCTCCACCAGAACTACCATCTGCCTTTGTGTAATCTAACTTTACTCTAGTTAAATTATCAGTTAGTGTTATCATAGCCATTGTTCCGTAGTCATCTATATTTGCATATTGATCCACAGGGGCATTTGTCAAGAATTGATTGTCTGCTCCTAATGTTCCAAGAACAAATCTCTGTGTATCAGCATAACTTTGAATGAGTGGAGTTACCAAAGCATTTCTAAGTATATCATCTTCATAAGTTACATAACCATTAAAAATAGCAAATAATTCTGAATTTACCTCTGTTCCTGCTACGCTTATTACTTGATTATATGTTTGTGATGTTGCATCTGTATCAAGGTACTCCACATAGAATTGAATTGCCATATATTTAAACGCATCTTGGTTTAAACTAAATTTGTCAATTAAGTGCGTGGATAAATCTCTACTTTGATTATAATTCCCTTTATATTCAGCAACGCTTGAAGCAACAGGATCAGCTTTCACATAGTTTTCTACTACATTTCTTACATCAAACATTCCTACTCCTGCTCCATTTGGGGTTGTTTTAAATGTACCTATGAATCCTGTTCCTGATCCTGGAGTTGTCATTGTAGGTGATGTTATATCCACATAAATATCTGCACAATATTTCACTCTCGTTTCATTTGACACAGCTTTTTTATTCTCTACTACAAATATCAATTCTTGTCCTACCGGAATAGGTAATGCTCCTACTCCTGCTGCTGGATATGGAGTTTGTACTATTTCTGTTGTTTGTGGCATTTTCTTTTATTTTGTAAATGTTGTTATATAAGTTGAAACATCTTTTTTAAATTCTTTCAAAAGATTATCTTGTAGTTCTTTATAGTTAATTCCTAAAGGTCTTGAAAAGAAGCTCAAACTCTTTATCCCTTCTCTTTTAATTTTCTTGCTTATTAAGTATGCAAACCCTGACAAGAATTGTCCTGTCTTTTTAGACCTGCCCCTACCTAACCCTTTTGGCTTAATTCCTTTTTTCTTTATCCACTTAGAAAGTATATCAATCGGAGGCCCTTTAGTTGTATAACTATAAGGACTTGATTCATTCTTCAATTTATAGTTTGTAAAACTTCTTTTTGTTTTATTCCCTGAAACCCCCTTATCTAAAAAAGTTCCATAATCTGCCATAAAGAATTTAACACTATACCCATTAGGATCTACTGATACTTTAGCTTTAATTGTATTACCTAAAGCTGTGCTGCCTTTGGTTTTTTTTAATATACCTTTAGAATCTTTTACAACTTGAGCAGCAAAACTATCCAAATACCTTTCTAAGTTTTCCGTTTTCATTATACAAGTGCAACAAATGTTTCAACTTGAACATCAGCACTTCCTGAAGGTCTAACCTGAACACTTGTAATATCTTCTAATGTAGGGAAAGCTGGAGATGTATCTTCTTCACCTATTGCTCCTTCTTCTGCTTGAAATAGCATATGCGAACCCCCTGCTCTTACTGTAACTTGATAGTTAGTGTTTGTAGTTACTAAAGCTAACTTCATATCTTCTGTTGTGCTTAGGTTTGTGATTCTTAAATACTTACAATTCTCTACATCTAAAGCTCCTGCTGAAGTATGGGGAGTTGTTGCAAACGTACATATAGTGGTAGTTTGAGAATGAGCTGCTGTTAATACTCTTTCATAAGTATCAACTATACTAGTTGTTGTTATGCTGTTTGATGATCCTCTTAATGCACCGTTTATTGTTACACTCTCGGATATTGTTACTACTAAATCTGCCATTTTTTTATATTTTAATTGTTATTTTTGGTGGTATTATTTGTATTTCTATTTTACCTATCTTTATTTTATTTAATCTTTTTAATGCTTCTAACATTAATACCCAGCCCCTAAATTAGTTACAGGGATAGTGCAAGTGTCAAAGTCATTCATTACTTTAATTCCTATTGTAAAAGTCCAGCCACATAAAAGATTATCAAACCTTTCTTGGAACGGTTCTATTGTAAACTGATCTTGAGTAAAATAAAGTGGTACATTAATATCATCAACCCCTGCTAAAGATTGCCTTGAACTATGCCTAAGCATACCTATAAAATCGGTACATATTTCTAATGTTTGATTCCATACCTGTTGCTCATTGTTTTTAGGATCAACTAATTTAGTAAGTTGTTCTGCTTGATATGTTTGCCAATCTGATTTCTCACTTACTAAGTCGCAAATAAACAACTGAAAATTATACACAAGTTCTGCATCTCCTGTTGATACTGAAGTCGGATTGATGTGCAGCAAAGGCATTTTTTCCATCTTCTCTAAATTGATGTCAAATATATCGCCAACTGATACCGTAGATATTTGTTCGTGATACTCTCCTAACCTACAAAGTGTTTCTATTACGTTATTGTATGTCTTATTGTTTACTGGCATATTTTACTTTATTTTGCGTGTTTAAATCTGTTTCATAACTCAACCAAGTAAATGCTTCTAAAAGATTGAGCTTTGTTATTTGTTCTAATTTTGAAATATCTGCATTACATAATCTATACATCATTCCGAAGTAGCCCCACTTTTCTGCAAAAGATTCTGTGGCAACTGCATCTTCATTTCCTTCAGCTTGTCCATCAAATATAATGGCAAAATCTCTAACAACTCTTTTCCGAAAGTGTAAAAAAAAACCAATGCACTTTGCACTTGTTCTGCTGCCATATTCTTCATCTGTTCGGCTCGTATGCTTATATCCCCATCATAACCTTTAATAGTATAAATTCCACTATCTGTTTCTTCAATTATTGGTCTATATAATATAGCCATACATTCAGGCAGGTTTTTCTCTACATCATTTTTCATAAAGGTTTCCAAATCTGCCCATTCTCCTAAAGTTATTTCATCTAAATTAGGATGAAACCCATACCGTTTTCCTTCTATTTCAATTATCCTTTTTAAAGAACTATTTTGCTTATGTTGTGCTTGTGATACTGCACTCATTATAGTTGCAACATCTTTTAACTCTAATTGCTTAATCAACTTCTTGGGAATGTCAGATAAAGCTGCTATTGTTTCTTCTGCTTCTTCACTTTTTGTTCCCTTCTGAAACTCAATTAGTTTCAACCACTTCTCTAGCGTTACATCTTCCCACTTGCTAATTAACTTGAACTGCTTTACTTTGCCTTCCTTCTTAATCTTAACCTTCATATATTATATAATAGAAATTGTTGTTATTTAGTTTATTAGTGTATCTTTGTCAGCGTTTGACATTCATTTTAGTTTTAAGAACCCTCTACCAACTCTCTATCTCTTGTCGTGATCTTTAGGTAGGGGGTTTTTATTGAACAAAGTATTTTCCTGCATTGGGATTGTCTAAATGATATATAACATTGTATCTTATTCCATCAATAGCATGGTTGTATGAATCATGATATAATTTAGATGACTTATCCGAGTATATATAATTGTTCAACTCTTTAGCTATGTTAGTTGATTCAGGAGTTATTACTAAGTGATAATCTTGCATTCTAGTTATGCCACTTTCAATAGTTCCTTTTTTTACAGGTTTGATATTAACTCCTAAATGTTTTAAGTCGGCTATTAATCTTGGCTCAGAGCTATCAGCGACACAAAGTGTATTATCTACTTTATCTAATATTATCTCAGCAAGTTCTTGTGACTTCAATCCATTCCTGTAAATGTGTTCTTTTAAATATATCCTTTGTTTCTTTTTATCGATAGCTACTTCTGTTAAACTATCCGGATCAACACTAAAACCAAAATCAAGCCCACAAGATGTTTGTAAGCCATCAGGGTTAAATTCTCCTATACTCCAATTATCAAACACTACCCCATCTGCACGATCAAGCCACGAACCAAGAATCCTGTGTTGATACTTTTTAAAGTTGTTATGCTTTATACTCTTAATACGGTCTAGGAAGCTCGTAGAGAGGTTTTCTTTATTGTCTAGGTATGTACTATGGATATAACATATATTGTCTTTAAAGCCATTAAAACCAGCTTCAACGCCTTTGTCCTCAAAAAACCTTTTGTAAATCCAATGTTCTTTAGTAACAGGGTTTAATATTAATACTACTCTATTTTGTATGTCTTTCTCTCTAATGCTTAGATCAATAGTATCAAATATATCTTCATCAACTAATTCTTCTGCTTCGTCTAACACCCAGCAGCTTATTCCTTGTAATGATTTAAGTGAAGCTGTTTGATTTCCTGCTGATGTCTTTATACCTCTAAAGAGTATATCTGATTGATTGCTTAAATTTAAAACCTCAGCTTTGTTTACACTAAATACATCTTCAAATCCTAATAGCCCTATCTTTTCTAAGAACTCAGGAATGATTGATAAGTGAGCTGATGTCATTGTAAATCTTGTAAAGAGTATTCTGATTCCCTTAGTCATAGTAAGTAAAGTCAAGAAAGCAGTAACTGCAAATGATTTGCCTGATCCTCTACCACCTGTTATAATAAAATAACGAGCATCAGATTCAAATAGAGGATTGTATTTCTTATTCAGTTTCAGAATCTACAAATGTTATAACAGGCATATTGATAGCTTTATCACCTGAAGTTACATCTACCTTATTTGTTTCATTCCAACCAAGTCGTGTCTTAGCAGCATGTATTACAACAGCAGGAACTTTGTCCTTTACACATTCATAATACTTTGACTTTATAAAGTCCTGTTGTATGCTTTCTATTTCTTCTACTTTAGCTTTAAATTCTTCATCTTCTTTTAGCCACTTATAGAAGTTTGTTCTGCTTAAATCAGTTGCCTTTAAAGCAGTAGTAACTACCCCTAGTGAACTCTCTAAAGCTTTTAATAATCTCTCTTTGTTGATCTTTGTTCTATTCTGTTCCATTTCTTTTATGTTTTTCATTTAAAATTACAGGGATTGCATTGTTCCAACTTACTCTATGATGCAACCTTGATCTCTCGGTATTTAGCATAGCAACCTTTACTGATGATGGGCTAAACATTACAGAATAAAAAGATTTAACATAAGTTCCTTGACTTAAATATATATCAGTTAGCCCTCCATCATTAGCTTGTGTGTCTGTTTGTTTTAAAGACACATTAGGAATAGTTAAAAATAAATCACCTACAGCTCCCTCCCTTGTATAAGCATTGACATCTTCATTGATTCTACCTGTAAATTTAAAAGGTCTTTCTGTGCTACAAAAAAAGCTATTCATGCATTTCCTTTTAAGTTTTAACTCTTTAGCCCAACTACTATTATGGCCACCTATCCAATCCCCATTCTGAGATAGTGCTATTGTCTTTGCAGGTATTGTTTTGTAATAATCTAATACTGCTGTAAATATATCATCTACATTATTAATATATCCCCTACCTTTATTGTAAGATAGTTCTCCATTAAATCTGTAGCTAAAATCTGTATAATCATCATCAAGAACCAAGAAATATTTAATACCAACTTTCTTTGCTAAATCATAACAAGCATTTCTTGCATACACTACAACCCTTTCATCATCAAAATTATCGCCAATGTCAAAGGTATTCTTGTATTCTTTTTTAGAAAACACTATAACTTGTTTATTGTAAAGCTCTTTATATTTATCTAGCTGCTTATCATCATCTGAACAGATAATATATATCGTTCCTGTATATCCAAATCTCTTTAATGTTTTATAGGTCTTTACATTATCAGACCTTCCGTGTGTTAATATAAATACAGCAAAATCTTCATCTATCATAATATGCCATTCTTTTCATAAGCTGCTGCAATATCCTTAGTGAGTTTTACATATCCTTTTTCTATGGCTGCATCAAAATCTATTATCACTAAAGCTGAATCTTCCATAAGCTCCTGAATCTCTTTACTTGAATGTGCATAGTAATCTGCTATTTTGCTGTAATCAAAAACAGTATGTCTATATGCTGCATATATTAAAAATGCTTGTTCCATATTACTTAGCCCTAAAGGTTTTATTTTATCTATTAGTTCTTCTACCTTATCTGTATTATATAATTGATGTGGCTCTGGCTTTTCATTTTTAGGATCATAAGTTGGAGCTACAATCTTTCTTGTGTATGTATCATCTTCTTCAACTATTGCATCATCTTGATTTTCCCATACATCTAAACCCCATTCAGCAAGTTGTACACTATCCCATTCATTTGCTAACATATCCCACTCCCATTCTCCAAACCCTACATTGTCTTTTACTATAAACTCTTTCTTTTGTTCTTCAGTAAGTCCTTCTGCTATTTCTATCCATACTTCTTTTAATCCTGCATCTTTACTTGCTTTAAGTCGCATATTGCCACCAAGTACAATCATATCTTCATCTACTACAATAGGTCTTAGCTTTAACATCTCAGGAAATTCCTTAATTGACTTGACTAACTTTTTAAACTTATCATTTTTAATAATTCTAGGATTGTTAGGGTTTTTTTTAACCTTGCTGATCTTAACTTGTTGCTTCATAGTATATAATAGAAATTTGTTTTATTTATTTAATCAAAAGATTCATTGATACCTCTTTCGCCACAGAGTTTTTCTTTAGCCCCATCCCAAAGTTTATCGTGTCTTTTCTTTTTACTTAAAGATGCTTCCGTTCTTTTTATTTGTGGCATACCTTCTTCAGGTTCACTATCCATCCATTTTCCACAATCACAAAGAGCTTGTATTGTTCGCCACTTACCATCACGAAGCCCAATAGTTCGTTTACCTATTTCTTCTTCATTACCACATTCGCATTTATATAATGTCATCTTACTAGTCCTCCTGTTTTTGTTTCACTTTGTTTATATAGTTTATCTAACTCAAAGTGTAAATGATTAATTGCTTTTTGTATATCTTGCTCTGCTGGGTTGCCCTCCTTTCTACCAGCCCTTAAAATATATGATACTGCCGTTCCGCAGTTGTAGCTTAAATCAAAGTCCTCTACTATGTTTCTTGCAGAGTAGCCATATAGTTTTCCTGTATAATAATGTGGCTCAGGGTGTTGTTTGTAATCTTCTTTTTTTGTCATTTTCTAAAATTTTAATTAAACCTTCTTGAGTGTTTAGTGTTCTTGGTCTTTTGAACTTACGGTATTCTTCAGGGCTATATATTAATTTAACTTCCCTTACTAAATTGTCATCATCAAACTTTACTATCCATCTGCTTGAATAATGATGTTTGATTCTTTTTAAGTGTGTTAGATAACTCATTCGCTGTATTTTTTATATAGTTTTTTAATTCCATCAAAGCAAGTGCTAATACAAGAACCACAATTTGTTCCTGTTGAATAACTTGTCATATATATTGTGTTGTATGTTTCTATCATTCGTTTTTTTGCTTGAACATTTTTAGCCCTTCCTGTTTTTAAATCTTTCCACATATCTAATATTTCATCTATTAGTTCTTGTGGCAAATCATCAGGGGTTTCTACTTCTGTTGTTTTATCCCAATATTTTTTTGGACAAGCCATTGGTGCAATTCTTGCTTTTACTTTCATAAAGCATTTACACAGGGAGCAGTTTCCTAATAGCTTTTTATAGTATATACAACCTTTGCAAATTGCTATTCTATCTTCATAGATTTCATTAGGAACAAAAAACTTATTCATATTATCCTTAATTGTTCTTTGTATTTTATTAATCTTTTACTTGATATATCTACATATTCTTTACTTATTTCACTTCCTATATATTTTCTATTATGTAATAAGCATATTTTAGCTGTCGTACCACTTCCCATAAAACAATCATATACTAAGTCGTTTTCATTACTCCAAGATAAAAGATGTTTGCCAACTAATTTTTCAGGAAACATAGCAGGGTGCTTATACCCAATCTTATCCTTTGTAGATCTATTATATCCATTATCAATATGCCAAATATTTCGTAAAACTCTATCAGTATTAAGATTTCTTTCTTCAATTTTAGTAT
>VTLG01002038.1_pt1 | contig 12153 bp, 4 predicted proteins | sample 4694571 | NCBI WGS metagenome assembly VTLG01 (sample SAMN12604809, study PRJNA352737) | marine metagenome | biome: ENVO:00000447; feature: ENVO:00000209|ENVO:00000569|ENVO:01000036; material: ENVO:00002151; isolation source: viral sequences binned using virsorter ... | reverse complement strand
CACTAACGCTACTAAAGAATTACCTGCTATAAATCAAATACTATCGTCATGTGGTCAGGCTCCTGTAACCACTCTCGATCAAACCAACCCGGACGTTGCGATTGCTTACGATACGTTATTACAGGTAACAAGAGAAGTCCAGGCAGAAGGCTGGACATTTAATAGAGAATTCCATTATGAATTTATACCTGATACAAATGATGAAGTACCTATACCTAATAATATACTACAATTAAAATTAAGCAGGAACTCTTCTAATATTGACTATGATGGTATAAGAAGAAATGGTAAATTATATGATAGATTTAACCACAGATATACTTGGCCTAACCATGATAAAATAGAATGTGATATTGTATGGGAATTTGATTGGGTAGATATACCAGAACCTATACAAGCTTTCATTGTAGCTAGAGCAGCTGCAATTACATCTCAAAGAATCATTGGAGATCAATCTCAGTATGATATGCTACAACAACAAGAAGCAATGACTAGAGCATTTGCTTTAGAATATGAGACTAACCAAGGGCAGTTTAGTATCTTCGGACACCCAGACGATTTAACAAATTACTACCCAGCCTACCAACCATTCCATGCACTTAAAAGATAATGCCAGCTGTAACACAACGGATAGATAATTATCTAGGTGGGGTATCTAAACAATCTGAAGATAAAATGTTTCCAGGTCAGGTTAAGGAATGCCTTAATGGCTATCCTGACCCTACCTTTGGACTTACAAAAAGACCCGGAACTAAATGGATTGCTAACTTAGGTACTGGTACTACTTATGATAATGCTAAATGGTTCTACATTGCTAGAACAGCAGATGAAAAATATATAGGATGTATTAAACCTAAACCTAATAGTGGTTATGGTGATATAGATATATGGAATATAAATGGTACTGCATGTACTGTTGATTATGATTATACATCTTGGCAAGCTAGTACAGCTTATGCAGTAGGAGACATCATTACCAATGATTCTGGTAAAGTATATACTTGTGATACTGCAGGTACTTCTGCAGGTTCAGGTGGACCTACAGGTACAGGAGCTAATATAACTGATGGTGGTGCTAGATGGGATTATACTTCAGCAGGTTCTGTAGCTAAAGCATACCTAACAGGAGTACGTTCTAATTATGATATACTAACTGTACAAGATACTTCTATTATATGTAATAACCTACATACTGTAGCTAAACAAGCAGATCCTACATTTAATGCATTAAGACAAGCTACAGTAGTACTTAGTGGATCACCTTTATCTAATACATATTCAATTAATATTAATGGTAATGTAATTAATCATACTTCTAATGATGGTTCCAGTTATAAAACTATATTAGATGCATTTAAAACAGGTATAGATGCTTTAAATATATCAGGACTTTCAACTACTGTATTTGTTGAATCATTACAGATAACAGATAGTAACTCATCCATAGCTATTGTAGCTAGTGGTGGTGACTCAGGACAGTCTATGAGAGCCTTTCAGGATCAAGTGGATAATGTATCTCAATTGCCTATTGAATCAGTCCATGATCATATAGTTAAAGTTATTAACACTTCTGCTAAAGAAGATACATACTTTGCTAAATTTGTAGCAGATGATGGTACATCAGGTAGTGGATATTGGGGTGAAACAAGAGACCCAGCCTTATCACCAGGGTTAGATTCTGCTACAATGCCTCATGAATTAGTCAACTTAGCTCTTAATAGATTTATATTTAAAAGGGCTACGTGGATTGATCGTGTTGTAGGAGATGATACTACTAATTCACATCCTAGTTTTGTAGGTGATAAAGTACAACAAGCATTCTTTTATAATAATAGACTCGGATTCTTATCAGGTGATAATGTATCTATGAGTCAGTCTCAAGACTTTTATAATTTCTATCATACTTCAGCACAAACAGTAACAGATGCAGATCCTATTGATGTCAGCTGTTCTACTATCAGACCTGCTGCTTTACATGCTGTACTGCCTACTATTCAGGGTTTAATCCTATTTAGTAAGAATCAGCAGTTCCTATTATCAGCAGCTGATGGAGTACTTACACCAACTACAACAGCGGTGAGAACTATCTCTAACTATGAGATGGCTACAGATGTAGATCCAGTAGACATTGGTACTAACATACATTTCATAGCTAAGACACCTAGTTATACTAGAACTTTCTATATGCTTACTCGTGGTCAGGATGAAAGTCCAGCGATTCTAGATATAGGTAGAGTAGTAAACGAATGGGTTCCAGCTACAATAGATACATTAGTAGCCAGTCCTCAGAACCAGTTTCTAGCTATGTCAGACCAGTCATCTAGATATGTATACTTCTTTAGAACTTATCATGACGGCAAGGAGACAAAAGTAGAAGCTTGGTATAACTGGAAATTAAGCGGTACTGTACAAGGTATAGCTGTTGATTCAGATGATATGTACTTGGTTACTAAACAAGGTAGTCAATATACCTTAGCTAGTGCTAGTATGAGTCAGAGTCCTAGTGATGCTATTATTGTCAACAATGATGGTACTTCAGTTAACCCCTGTATGGATCTATATGCTACAGCTACTTCAGTTGTGTATGATACTACTGGTGATTTCTCTAAATGTTATATACCTTGGAATAATGTAACAGGATTAAAACCTGCACTTGTTATTAAAGGTACATCTGCAGCTGGAGCATTAGTTGAATCTGGATTCTCTACTGAACCAACAATAGCTACAGATGGTACAGGTACATATTTTAAAGTACCTAAGAAGAACTTAACTAGTCTTGCTAGTGATGTTATTGTAGGATGGAGATATGACTTAGATCTTATCTTACCTAGAACATACATGAGAAGAGATGAGAAACAAGAATTAACTGACTTTACTGCTAGTTTAATTATCAATAGAATGAAGTTTGCTGTAGGTCTCTCAGGAGGTCTAGGGTTTAAACTTAAATCTAAAGGTGTTAGACAAGGTGAAAAGACTTATACTGGAGATGGTAGTACTACTGTATTCTCTTGGACTGAAGATGATATATCATATAAAGATACAGACCAAATAAAAGTAAGAGTAAATAATGCTGAAGTAACAGCATTCACGGTATCAGGTGATACCCAAATAACATTTACTAATGCACCAGATGATGGTGCTAGTATACTAATCTATCTTGATGAATGGTATAACATTAATCCAACTATCATTGCTGATAATTACTTAGCAAATGATGTAGCACTGTCTAATTTATCAGTGTTCTCTATACCAATACATCAAAGAACAGAAAACTTCCAACTTAGAGTATTCAATGATTCTCCATTCCCGGTAGCATTAAACTCAATGATGTGGGAAGGTCAGTACTCAATAAGATCTTATCAAAGGAAATAACATATGATGATGATGAATGAGTTCGGTACTCCTATGAATGAGGCCGAACTATCTATGCATCCAAATCCTGGTAAAGCTTTCATACAAGAACAGTTAGCTACATCAGGTATGGAGATGAGTTTTGATATCACTGGTGGCATGATCATGGGTGGTATCAGTATGGTTGGTGGTATCTTTGGTGGTAGAAGTAAAGCTGCTGCTGCAAGAGCACAAGCTGAAGCACAGAACAGAGCCATGATGGCTAAGTATCAATATGACTTAGACGCATGGGATATGAAAAGACAACAGCTTCAAGCACAGCGTCAAGAAACTGTTGATGGTATACTACTAAAAGCAAGAAATCAAGGTAAAGAAAGAGCATATCGAAATGTTGATATGCAAGAACAGTATGACTATGATTTAAAGATAAGAAATAAAAATCAAACAGATGCAGAAATAGCTTGGAAAAGATCTGATGATATATACACAGATACTACAAATTTAAACTCTCTATCAGCTAGAGCTGCTATGGATAGTGAGATAGTTAAATTAGAAGAATCTGAAGCTGAATCCAAGTTTGAAGAACAAGATGCTTATATAAAATCAATACAAGCTGAAGGTAAATTAAGAGCATTCGCAGGATCAGGTCGTAGTGCTGCGAAAGGTATACAAGCAACTTTAGCAGATCATGGTCGTCAAATGGCTATGCTTAATGCAAGCATGGATAGTAATGATAGAAATGCTAGAGCTGCTTTAAATGAAATCATACGTGATAAAACATCAGCAGACCTAACTGCCTTTGCTAGTAAAATGTTAGATCCAGGCGTACTACCAATGCCACAGAAACCTATGGATCTACCAGAATTAGACTTTGAATTACCAAGACTAATGAATGAATTTGACTTCGGACCACAACCTGTTAAAGGTGTTATGGCATCGCCAGGTGCTGCTGCAGCTAGTGCATGGGGTTCTTCCATACAAGGTATATTAGGAAGTGCTGGTTCTATTGCTGGTGATGCTTATGACAGCTGGAAATCAGGTAGACCTAAAACTTAAACAATTATGGCAATCAAATACAAACCTGGTGGTAAGTCCAGAGGGTTTAAAAATATAGGGCAGGGCTTACGAGCTGGAGAACAACGCCTAACAGAACAACAGAAGAGACAGACTGATGCCCTTAAATTGTCTCAACTTCAAGCAGAAAGAAACAGTAAAAACTTTATTTCTGGTTTACAAAGTAAGCATAGATTTGAAGAAGGAGTTTTAGATAAAGTACATCAATTAGAAGATAAAGCTAGAGTAAATCAGTACGAAGCATTCAAGAAATATGCTAAAACAGAAGTTGATTACCTAGAAGGTGTAGCTGATCAAAAGAAAGATTACCTTGCCTGGCTCTCAGAATTTGGACCTTTAGCTCCTAAATCAATAGAAAATTATCTAAATATTGGAAAAGGTACTCTTGCTACTGTTGATAAATTAACAGGTAGAGCTAAGTATAATAAAGCTCTACTTGATGGTACAATACATGATAGACTTGAAGCAACAGAGATAGCTGATTTAGAGATCAAAAAGCAGATAATGCTTAATGATCAAAATATAAAAGGACCATTACTTGCAAAATTCTATAAAGGTGGTAGTAGTAATATTACTTATGGTTATACAATTTTAAATGATAAAAATAATAATAAAAATAGAGAGCATGATAAAGCTAAAGCTTTCTTTAAGGATTTAGGTATACCTTATGATGAAGACAACGCTATCCAGATGATGAACTTCTTCGCTCTTGAAGAAATGGATAGACTTGGTGTAGCAAGGAATTCTGAACCAGGTAGAAAAATACTTAATTTCTACATGGGTCTTGCTTCAGATGATATTTATGTATATGAAGGTGAAGAAGCTTTCCAAGAAACACAAAGCGAACTTAGCACAAGTATAGATGCTTTCTTTGCTGAAAAAGCTAAGGTAATTGAAGGAGAAACTGAAGAAGAAAAACTACAAAGAATAACTATTGCTTTTAATAAATTAATACGGATTACAGAAGAAGGTACTTTTAAAGGTAAAAATAACGAAATAATACGTCCTGGTCTAGGTGACGGTAGACATGGATATAATCCTGCAACTGCATATGAAGCTGTATTAAATCATCTATCTACTAATTATAATCATAAATGGGATAGTACTGATGAATTTAAAGAAGATGTAGGTAGTTACTATACATTACCAACTCCAGATGGATTTATAACAGATGGTGATGGTAAATATGTATTAGATGATAATAGTAACAAGCAGGTAAAGTATAAACTGTCTAATGAAATATGGGGTATTAAACATCCATTGAGATTAGAAAGAGGTGCAGATGCACACACTGATTTTAGAAATAAAAAAGCTAATGCTAAAAAAGCTGAACTTATAAACAGTGAGAATGAAGTTCTAAAAACAAGCTTCAATGAAAGATATGAAAAAGCTCAGGAAGAATTTAAGGGTAATCCTGAAGGTCTTGCTAAATGGTTAGCTGGTGAAGTTACTCAGGCACATGGTTATACCACAGGTAATGAAGTAGCTAAAAATCATGTCTATAAAATAGCTGGCTTATCACAAAATCAATATTCATCTGCTCATATATTTGGTTCTATAAGTGCCTTATATCATGGTGGTAATGTTGATGATGCACAGACATTATTTTCATCTCAAAGTACAGAAGTACAGAGACTTCTAGCTCCAGAGTTTGAGACGTTTCTAAATGTAGAAAAAAGTGGATTTAGTTTTAAAGGTAAGCCAACTGTTTCTGAAAGTTTAGATGCTTATGTTACTAATAAAATTTCAGCTGCTGAAACATATGTAGGAACAGGTAGTACTAGTAAGGTGATGAATAATTCAGCTTACTTTGTTATGATTGAAATGAAAAATGATATAATAAATGAATATACTAGATTACTTGCTTCTAAAGAATATAAAGGTGATCATAAAGGAGCTATGTATGCGGCTATAGCTTTAATAGAGGAGAAATTTAAAGAAGGAGCTCCTATAGATGAAGGTGAGAAACCAACGAAGGATTGGTTAAATAATAAGTATAGAAGAGAAAAAAAACCTACTGGCATTAATAATGTGCCTGGTCTAAATTACTTAGCATATTCACCTTCAACGGATTCGGATCTTGTAGAGAAGATAAGAGCTCTAAGAACATCTAGAGAAGATATAAGTAAAACTAATGTAGGTGATGTTAAAGTTGATAAATTTACTGCAGATACTATAACAAATATCCATAAGTATGAAGAGTTACAAGGAGATCAAAAGGATAGTGAAGATTATTTATTGAATCATCCTAGAGCTCTTGCTGATACACATGATACAAAGAGTTGGGATGATAGATTAACAGGTCCGAATCCTGGTTATAAAGGTGTAGATTTTGAAGTACATCCAAATATAATGGCATTCCACGAAGCAACAAACATACCAGTATATGAAATCTTGAATAGACTTATGATTCGTGATGGTCGTAAAGGTAGATTCATAGCTAGTGGAGAGGATGGAGTTTCTTGGAAGAACGATGGCAAATTCGTTAGGAAAAGAAATGTACAAGGTGTAAACCAATGGTGCTCTGCTATAGCACAAGGAGGAGATAAATGTTATCCTATGTCAAAGCAAGCTCGTGCTTACTATGATAATAAATATGGAGGTTCAGATTACTTCTTCAAACATAATGATATATCTTCCTATTTTGATAGAGATGGAACGCTGAAGGTTAGTAATTTTGCAGCGCTTACGAGAAATGGAGGACTTTACTATCTTCCTCCAGGTATGACGCCCAGTGATACGATAGGTTCATTTAATTTAGGGTTCCCGTTCCCAATAAAAGGAGTTAAATAATGGAAGAAGATCAAATACTAACTCAAGAACCTGAGAATGAGAATGAAGAGCTGAAACAATGGAATGAAAAGTATCAGCTTAAAGAAGGAGAAGTTAGAACTCCTGAAGTATTACCACCACAAGGTTCATTTCCAGCTGCCTTTGGTAGTGAAATAGGTAACAGTACTGTAGATTTATCTATTCCTGAGAACCAGGCAAAGATGAAAGAAGAGTACAATGAATGGTGGCATTTAGGTAAGAAACGTGGTCTATTAGGTATACCTTATAACAGTCCAGAATTCAAAGGAGAAAGGGATAAACTTAAAGAGAAATGGTATAATAAGTACCATAGCATGGGTTTAGCAGAGTATGAAACAGCTAGACAAGCTCAACCTAAGAAAACCATGTATGGTTATGATGCTAATCTGAAAGGGTTTGCTGATCAATTAGATAATAACTTCAAAGCATTATCAATACCAGGATTAGCTTGGGCTGACTTTGCTATGGATGCTGCTGGTACAGTTATACCTGGTATGGATAAAGTAGATGATAGATGGGATGAGGCAACTCAATTAGATAATCCATTATATCAGAATACTAGGAGAGTACTTTCAATAGTACTACCTGCTATACAAACAGGTAAGATGACTCATGGAGCTTTAGCTGCTAGTCCAGTTGCTAGATATCCTAGCTTACTTAAAAACCTAACACATATAGGTGCTTATGGTTTAGCAGATGGAGCTGTTACATTACTTAGTGATACCAGTGAAGATCATAATGCAGCTAAAACAGTAGCTGATATGTTCCCTGGTTGGTTTGGATCAAAAGGGAGAATACCTTTACCAGAAGCATGGAAGACTAAAGAATCTGATAGCCCAGAAGCTAGAAAGATGAAGAACTTCTATGAGAATACTGTATTAAGTACAGTTGGTGTTATTTTAGGTGCTTTCATAGATTCTAAATCTGGAGTTAAGAATGCAGTAGATTTCATAGAACCACTGGATGATGCATCATCTAACTATAAACAGTTAGAATTATTGAAGCTTTCTGAAAGTGAAGATATAATAGAACTTCAAAGACTTAATACATTACTTAGTTCTGGTAAGCTCAGTAAGCAAAATGAAAATATGCTTATTAATGAAATACTGAATCTTGAAAATAGATTAGGTATGGATACTGGGTTAGAATCTAGATTAAAGAGACAAGAATTAGGATTTAAACTAGAGCAAGATGCAGCTGCTAGACGTAAGCTACAGAATGTAAATCAATTAGAATTAGATATACCAGACTTAGATCCTGATATAACACCAGGTTTACTTGATCCAGCATCCTCTGCTAGACAAGTGCCTCCTCCTGCTAATGTAGCTAGGAATATGGCAGATACTACTGCTATTAAGAGTGGTACATCTACAGGTGATCCAGCTCCTATTATAACAGAATCTATGAGAGAGAAAGGTCTTATGGTAGGACCAACATCTCGTGGTGCTGTTATGGGTGTTGCTGAGGAAACTAGAGATATTGGTCGATTTAATGCTATTGTAGATGGTGTTAGGTATAGTGCTAAACAGATGAACGCTGCAGCATGGGATATTTATACAAGTATCATAGCTGCTGAAAACTTAGATGATGTTAAAGCATTATTCTATGAGAACCGAGATGTTAAGAACTTCTTGATGGGGAGATTTAGAGTAGAGGTAATGAACGAAGAGCAAGCGAGAGCCGCTGCATTCGCTCTTAGAGACCTCACTGATAGATTCCTCGGAAGAGAGGTTACAGAGGCATCAGCGAGGGTTATGGATACCTTAGGGAGAGAGTCTGCTACACTAGCAGAGACTATTCAGAAAGGTGGTCCATATGTAGATGATAATAGAGTTATGGATCTCATCATTGATAAGATGCAATTCTTATTAGATGAGTATGCACTAAATAAGTATCTATCTGGTTGGAGTTTAAGAAACAAGAATTGGTTTGATCAAGTTCCTCCTAAAGAATTAGACCAGGTTATCGAACAACTCACTAAAGAATTTACTGATGCAGAGAATGCTATCCATGCTAGAAACTTAAGGTTTACTGAAACACTCAAAGAAGTAAAGAAATTAAAACCACACTTCTTACGTCCACTGGTTGATGCTTTCGCACATACCAATGGTGATGTAGATACTTTAATGAAGCTTAATAAATGGGCTGCTCAACAAGTCACACCTATGGGTATGATTAAGAGTCCAGATCCTAAAGAGATGAACCTCTTTGCTAAAGCTGCTTGGAGTGTTGTCATGAACAACGTACTTAGTGGTCTATCAGCATTTAGAGCTGGAGTTGGTAACACATATGCACTAGTCATGAAACCTATTACATCAGTATTAGGTCATGGTATATGGGGTGTAACTGATGACTTTGAAGGGTTAAAGAGAACAGTATATCATTACGGTTCTGTATATGAAACCAATCGCAGAGCTTTAAGCGATGGTTTTGAAATGATGAAGAAAGCTCATAAAGATCCAGACATGATGATCAAAGCTTATCGTAAGGACTTCACCTTCCAAGCTGATAAGAAATGGGATATCATGAATGAGATGAGAGCTGGTTGGGAAGTAGAAGGTGACTGGGGTCACATTGTACAACATGATTTAGCGTCTGGTTTAAAAGATCTAGGTAGACATCCAGCCTTAAGGTATGGTATGACTGGTCTAGTATTCCCTGATGCTTATACATCTACAATGTTAGCTCATTACCTATCTAGAGTTAGAGCTTATGATGATGTCTTCAGTGAATTTGGTTTTGCTGATTGGACTAAGATCCATCAAGCAGAAGCAATGCATTATAAGAACTTCTTTGATTCTAATGGTTTAATTAAAGATGATGTATTAAGAGCTGTAGCTGGAGAGATTCAACTTAACTTAGATGATGGACTTGCTAACTGGTTAAATAAAGGTACTAGTGCTTATCCTATAACTAAGTTCCTTATGATGTTCCCTAGAACGTCTAGTAACTATATTAAAGCTTCAGCGTCTTGGACTCCATTAAGTTTAATACCTGGATTTAATAAGTATAGTAAGACTATATATGCTAGAAGTGCTGATGATATAGCAGCAGCGTTAGCTGAACATGGTATTGATGCAGCTAGGACACCTAATGCTCAAGTTATCTTTGAGAACCTTAGAGCAGAATATACAGGTAGATTAGCCTTTAGTGGCCTTATGGTTGGTACTCTATGGCAATATGCTATGGCTGGTAACATCAGAGGTAATGGTAATTATAACGCATCACGTAGACAGAAAGAAAGAGATAACTTTGGATATGAACCTAAGACTATTAATATTGGTGGTAAATGGGTAAGTTACAAAGGTCTGTGGGGAATTGAACAGGTACTAAGTATTATGGGAGATATGTCATACTATGCTAGTGACTTAAACGAACCAGCACTTGCTAACTTCCAATCTAAACTTGCTTGGACTCTAGCTTCTAGCTTCTTAAATGAAACACCATTACAAGGATTTGAACCTCTTATAGCTGCTACTAATGGTGATGTAAGTGGTTGGAATAGATTAATTGCTAACACAACAAGATCAATGCTACCTTTATCTGGTGGTGCTGGTGTCTTAGCTAATGCAATATCTAGTTCTCAGAAAGACCTTGAAGGAGAAGTTAAGGAATACTTGATGAATAGACTCCCAGGATTTAATATGCTTCTACCAGAGCAGATTGATATATGGACAGGACAGCCTCTCAATGATATCGATAATCCATTCCTTAGAATGCTTAATGCTTTAAGTCCTATTAAGGTTAGTGGTACAAGAGAGCCTTGGAGAGTATGGTTACAAGAAATTCAATATGATGGCTTAAGTAGACTTAGAAGAGATTCAACAGGATCTTATGAATACTCACCTAGAGAAAGAGAATTAATCTATAAGTATATAGGTGAAATGAATCTTTCTAAAGAGATTGAAAAGATAATGAAGAATCCTAAATATAAAGCAGAGATTGAAGCTTTGAAACTTCATAGATCTACTAATGCAGATTTACAGAATGATAAAGTAGTACTTAAAAAGAAACTACTACCTGTATATCAGCATATAAATGCTATACTGAAAAATGCTCAGAAATTAGCTGAACAAAGAATGCTTCAAGAACGCCCTGATATTATTCAACAGATTCAATCTCAAGAATATGTTGATGCAGAAATGAAGAAAGGAAACGTAAAAGGTGCTGCAAATATGCAGATCCGTAACTTAGAAAAACAAAAACTCCTCGAATACGGAGGCTCACAATAAACACACATTATGGCTGTTACAGAAAACTCGTATACAGGTAATGGCTCCACCACCAATTACTCATTCACATTTCCATATCTAAAGTCAACTGACGTACAAGTACAGGTTGACGCAACCGTAACGACTGCATGGACATTCGCCAATGCTACTACGGTACAATTTAATACTGCTCCGGCAAACAATGCAAAAATAAAAATACTTAGAGATACGAACGTTGATGCTTTAACAGCTACCTTCTATGCAGGGTCTGCTATTAAATCTGAAGACTTAAACGATAACTATACACAGAACTTATATAAAACACAAGAGGTTGGTAATAGGTATTTTGCTAACACTGGTGGAACTATGACTGGTGATCTTACTATGGGTGAGGATGCTAGTCTTACATTTGAAGGTGCTACAGATAATGCTCATGAAACTACTCTTACTGTAGCTGATCCTACAGCAGATAGAACTATCACCTTACCTAACGTAACAGGTACGGTGGTAACTACTGGTGATACTGCAACAGTTACAGCTACAATGCTAGCTGCTAACTCTGTTGATTCTTCTGAGCTAGTAGATGGTAGTGTGGACTTATCACACATGTCTGCAAACTCAGTAGATAGTGATCAGTATGTAGACGCATCTATAGATCATGTTCACTTAGCTAATGATATTATAGACGGTGATAACATACAAGATG
>VTLG01013681.1_pt1 | contig 12154 bp, 16 predicted proteins | sample 4694571 | NCBI WGS metagenome assembly VTLG01 (sample SAMN12604809, study PRJNA352737) | marine metagenome | biome: ENVO:00000447; feature: ENVO:00000209|ENVO:00000569|ENVO:01000036; material: ENVO:00002151; isolation source: viral sequences binned using virsorter ... | reverse complement strand
TCAAAACCTCATTATCAAAGACCTCAATCTTTTTGCCATATGCATGGTGCTGATACATTTTCAGTTTATTATAGATGATAAATTTATTGTATTATATATTTTTGTTTTTAATGGCCGTAGGAGGGTTAAACATATATTTTCTTTGGCCATTATTGAGTTTATAAACTAAACACTAAAAGATGTCCCACAACCACATGAAGATTTAGCATGTGGATTATTAAATACAAAGGCAGATTCAAAATCATCATAGTTATAATCTAACTCCATGCCTGTTAGATATAATTCATTTATTCTATCTATTAATAATATATCATCTACAACAACATCATTTCTAGTTTCTTCATCTGCAAAAGACCAATCATAATTAAAACCTGCACAACCGCCACCTTTAACTTGTAATCGTACAAACTTTTTATTATGTTTATCTCTTAACTCTCTTAATCTTAATAATGCGTTATCTAATATTTTTATCATCTTAAATGCTCATCATTACTATAGTTAGCGTCTTCAAGGTAATTATCACACCACCAACTTAATCCAATTGCTAAAATTCCTATTGATATAATTACCCAAAAAAATGGTTCTGTTGTTAACATTAACCATAATACTTCTAGTCCGTTCATGCCTTCGTATTGATTCATTTTATTTTACCACACCTTTGTATTGCTGTTTTTAATTTTAAAACCATATCATATATATGAGCGTCTGTATGATAGGGTGTTGGCGTAAATCTTAATCTTTCTGTGCCAACTGGTACCGTAGGATAATTTATTGGTTGTACATAGATACCAAACTTATAAAGTAATTCATCTGAAACTGCTTTACATTTCTTAGCGTCATTAATCATAACTGGTACAATATGTGAATCGTTATCCATAACTGGTATATTATGTTCTTTTAAAATCTTTTTAGTCGCCTGTGATCTTTCATGTAATTTTTCTCTTAATTCTGGATGATCTCTTACATACTTAATACTTGTTAATGCACCAGCACAAATAACTGGCGATAAACTTGTTGTAAATATAAACGCACTTGCTAAACTTCTTATTGCGTCTATGAATACTTGTTTGCCTGCAATATAGCCACCTTGTACACCAAATGCCTTTGCTAATGTTCCGTTTATAATATCTACATCAACATTATCTCTTTCACAAACACCAGCACCATTTTTACCATACATACCAACTGCGTGTACTTCATCAATATAACTTATTGCTTTATACTTTTTACATAACTCAACTATTTCTTTTACAGGTGCAATATCACCGTCCATACTATAAACAGATTCAAATACAACTATCTTTGTGCCTGTATTTGACATTAAGATACCTTCTAAATCTTTTATATCATTATGTTTAAATATTTCTTTTCGTGCCTTACTATGGCGAATACCTTGTATAATAGACGAATGATTCATTTCATCTGAAATATATAACACATCACCTAATACTTTTGGTATTGTTTCTAATGTTGTTTGATTTGCATTATAGGCACTTGTAAATAATAATGCACTTTCTTTGTTATGAAGTTTTGCTAATTCTGTTTCTAATGCAACATGATAATGAGTCGTACCACTTATATTACGAGTACCACCGGCACCTGCGCCAGCCGTATCTAATGCCGTTTTCATACTATCAAGAACATAAGAATGTTGACCCATACCCAAATAATCATTGGCACACCAGTTAACTATATTTTTAATTGAATACTTACTATACCAAATAGCGTTAGGAAAATCACCTGCTTTTCTTATAATATCATTAAATACTCTATAACGACCATCATCTTTTAATTCATCTATAACGGATTGAAACTTATCTAATTCATTCATACTGGTATTTATCGCAACCACTATAGAGTAAATTCCGAAATTTCCGAGTTTTTTCCGGTGGTTTTTTGAGATGTATTCTCCACTATTGTTTGTAAATGTCGCCGAGTGGACCTAAGCTGGTTTCCTGAAGTTTCAACACCACTATGTATAATAGTTTAGTCCTTTACATGAACATAGAAATACCAGTAAAGGCCACCAGTAACCATATTATACCTTTGATAAATTGAAACCAAAAGAAATACTTGAAATATCGTTTTACTTTATTTTTAAGACTTTGTGTACGAACCATTTAACAAACCTTTTAATCCTTGTAGCAAACGCCTTTTTAAACATCCACCTTAATACTCTTACAACTATGAGTATAGGAGAACTTAATACATCATATACTATAAGAAACACATCAACGGAAAAGTCAATAATGTTATCAGTAGTCGCCAGATTTTTAACTCGTTCCTGGAGTGTCGGTTTTTTCCTGGAGGATTTTTTAGACATAAAGATACTGCTTAAAGTTGTTATTACATTTATAGATTAAGTTTTTCGCTGGCATTATAATAGCGCTTTCTATATATGGAGTTTAGGGGTTAAGGTCTATTGTGGAACCACGGTGTATAACAGCACCTGTAGTATTTGATGTCTTACTGCCTTCAATGGTCTCTGACTTATTGCCGGCGACAGATAGTGTGTAGTTGCCTCCGACTTTGACATTGTAGTCTCCGCCGGCGTTAACATTAACTTTACCTTGCGTGGTAACCAGGTTTATATTACCTGTTTCTACCATTACATTGATATTGGCATTGGCGCCTACATGTATGTCGTAATGGTTATTTAAGGCGCCGTCTTTGTTAATGTATATCTTATGACGACCACCAATTGTAATGTCGGCGTTTCCTTTTATTTCTGCTTGCCTTTTGCCTGAAACTATGTTATAATGGTCGCCTTTAATTATATTTACCTGGTTGCCATCTTTGTCAATTTCTTGACTCGTGCCTGTTCTATGTGTGGTATATAATCTTTCATTCTCTTGCGTATCGTCTATTTCTATGATGTGACCTGATTCGCTCTCGTATACCTTGTTAAAAGGATAAACGGCGGCGTATGGGATTTCTGGTTGATCCCATGTGTCGGCGTCTGAAGCTTCCATTATACTACCATCCGCCGCCGTTGTCAAGTCAAAATCGGCAGTAACCACACCTCTTACTCTAGTTGCTCTGCGTAATGCAATGGACAAGTGTGGGTTGTCCGTGTTATTAACGGCCAATCTGTTTGTATCAGGCTCTTGCGTATATTTCGGGTAGATACCGTTAGGGTCAAAAAATCCCTGCGTGTTCTTGCTTTGTTCTACTGCGTAACCAGGTAATACGCCAGTTACCAATGGGTCTTGACATTCTGCGCCATCTCTAAAAAATCCTATTACATGTGTGCCTTCGGGTAGAAAAGACGGTGACGAACCGAGACCAGAAATGCCGGCGTCTGTCGGTGATAATGCGACCATAGACCACGGTAAATCTGCCGTTGGTAAATCTTCCTTGTTATGCGTATGAAGGCCAACGACACGAACACGGACTCTGCCGAGTTTTTGTGGGTCTTGTCGGTCTTCAACTACACCAACAAAGTGATGAAAGTCTCCGTGACCGTAAAAATTCTTTTGAGTAGTCATAGTTTTTACCGATACTTGTCGCCTTTTAAAGCAGACGCTATACGCCTTTTATTGCCATTTATTTTTTCTTTACGCAACTGCGCCTGTGCCTTTGCAATAGAAGTTACCATATTGCGTAATGGCGCCGTCCAAGACTGCGTAGCATATGTATTCAAGTCCCTTAAACGGTTATTGAAGTCTCTCTCGGTCACCTCTCTATACTCCGTGTTGCGTATTCTCTCTAATTCAATGAGATTTATCTGACGGTAATCCATATGTGTTCTATATATCAAAGTCGCCATTAGTTCTTTCCTTTTGAGTCAAATGGAGGTAGTCCTCTCTTCCATCTCTCATATCTGCTAAGTTGCTGTTGCTCTCGTTCTTCATATGAATATGCCTCTGCGTCCAATCTAGGATGGCCTTCGAATATATATGCCAGTATCATAGCCGCCGTTATAATGGTAATTGGTAATGTAAAAAATCCTTCTAACCACATATCTTCACTCCAGGAGGCGCCGGACACTCGTTTTTTCTCTGAGCGCCTGTATGTTTATGTATTAAGAGTTTCATCATTAAGTATTGTATTGTCCAAATCATATAAAGAATTAAGGCTTTTCTCTGGTTTATTTATTTCGTAAGTTTCCGTCTCTACTGGAAATCTATTTCTTACGGCGTCCTTCATGCATTTAAGGATCATATGATATTGTCCGTCTTTTAGTGATATTGTATGTTTAATGGCGGTAATTAAGTATCTCCCGCTATAATACGGCGACATTTCTTGTTTATCGTCACCAAGTGGTCGCATTAACGGAATATCAAAGGTAATCATGTCCCCTGCCTGTAGGAGACTATTTCCGTTCACCATTAAGTCTAATCTAATCTGTGTCATCTGTAGCATTTGAGACATCAATGTCTGAAAATCGCCTCTTAAATTAGTATCCTCTATGTTATCAAATAATTTAGATGATTCAACACTTACATACAATTTAGATAATAAATGCTGACTTAAATCTTTCATTGTGTCTTCAAACATAGAAAATGGTAATGTAGTCTTATCTGTAGTTTTATTACCATCACCATCATGTTCAGTATGAAAGAAATCACCAAAACTTTTGGCGTAATCAAAACCTGTTTCTGTTATTGTTTTATAAAATGGGTCATATGTAGTCTTTTGATTGGCATACATGCCTTCACGCATATTAAATAATGTATTTACAGGTTTCTTAAAGTTATATTTTATTACATTTCTCATATCTGCCTGTACATCACGAGTCTCACCTGATCTAACACTTGAAACTTGATAATTATATTTGTATAATACTGGTCTTGCCTTAACACCAGCAACAGCAAACATACTCTCTAGACTTCTAAAGAAAAACCCTTTTGGTGTTTCATAAAAGAAATAACCTAGACTATTATATTTTTGTGGTCTTGCCTTCTTACATAATTTTGTTATTACCTCAAATGGTCGTAAATTTGGTACAACATATTTGGTATTTGATCTTGTAGGTTCAAATATAAATGGTTTTTTAGAGTTTAAATATCTTTTCTCTCTTAATAAGTTTTCAACCATGTCCTCTATTGTGCCTTCATATGCTCTTGACACTCTAGATATACTATCAAAATATGCCTCTTGACTTGTAAAGAATATTCTATATACTTGTCCTCTAGGGTTTTGTGGATCAGTTCTAACTTGGTCTATTTTATATACTTGAAATGGATGACCTTCTTCTTCTACTGCATTTACACCTGTCAAACCTGGTGTATTAAATTTTAGATTTAGTTTTTCTAAACCTGTGATAGGTAATACCGTTCTAATATCCTGTGTGTCATATACGGTCACCGTGCCAACCATTGTTTGTTGGAATAAATCTTCGGTAAGTTCTATTGCTAATGTGATAGGTTTAAGGTCAATACGATATGGTTTTTTCTCATCACCATGTATTCTGTATGAGATTAATTCTACTTGCGATAAATTATAATCGCCTGCTGATGTTAGGGTTGTGCTTTGTGCCATGTCATTATCTTCTAATCAATTTCTCAAACTCTTCTATAAAAGAAGATAGGTAATCAGGATTTAAAATTTTAATTTGTCTTTTTTTATTTTGTAGTCGTTGTTCATATTCATAATTAGATACTGATTGAGCACCTGGATGATCGGCATTTACCTCTATGAAATGTGAGTAATCTTCAGGTTCTAATCCTTCTTGTCTACCACTAGTTTGTTTTACTTCGAAATGGTGTATAGCACCTGGTTCTGCGTATTTGTCATTTACATAATCCTCAAACTCTTGAAACCCCATAGGCCAGTCATAGTATCTATCAACAACATTATTAACTAATAAAACTACCCAATAATAATCAACACTACCATATATTTTAAATGCTACATCTTCAGGTTTTTCGCCATCTGTTAAATCATATTTGTCTAATATTACCAGATTGTCTCTAATTTTATTTTTTAATTTAATTCGTCTGAATATATCTGGTATGACATTTACATTGCCATCACCTTTTATATCGTATTGTATTTTAGGAAATTGTGCAAAATAAGACATTAGAAACCTCTATATATTTTTTCTTTTGTCATTAATTCTAATTCAACAAAGTTCAATGTTAATTTTGTAGATACTGGTGGCGCACCATCAGCGTCTGGTTTAAATGTAGAAAATTGCTCTTCTTCACCATATTGTACATCAACACCTTTACATGCAACTTTAGATATCTTGTTCATGTAATTATTAACTCTGTCTTGATACATATAATGGATTTCAAATTCTGATGGTACATTGAATAGTCTACCACCATATTTTGACATATCTAAATCTGGCGCTTGATGATATTTAAATAATTTTACAATATTTTGTACATCTTTCATTTCTTTTTCATCTCTTGGATAAAAATCAAATGCATAACTAAATTCTCTAAAACTTGGTCCTTCATAAAACATTTCTTCGTGTGGGTTAACTGCAACACCAAATGCCTTTGATGATAATTTAATCGGATCACCTGCACCTGCCATTGATAATGCCTCACCTACAATATTTTTACCGTATGTTGCTAAACCACCTGCTGTACCTTGAATAATCGCTTTTAATTGATCTGTAGTTTTAACTGCACCCTTAGCTATACCTAGTGTGTTTGCTACCGTGCCTGATAATTCTGTTGCCTCTGCACCATAATTTTGACCATATTTTACACCAACTCCCGGTGGCATATACAATGCTACAGCACTTGTTACCTGTGTATGTGTAGGAAATTTTGATAAAACAGAATTACTAACTTTTACAGGTTTAATTTTACTACCACCTACTTTTCTTAAATCTTTCATCTTTGTCTGACCAGCATGAGGACCAATGGCATTGGCAAAACCTAGGTCTTTTGCAACTTGTAAATCTTTATTTGCGCCTGCTGAAAACTTGTTTTTTAATGAGTAAAATAGTATATAATGTCCTACTTCAGCTGTTGCCAAATCTCTAGGATATGATATAAAAGAAAATTGTAATGGGTCTCTTTTAGCCGCCTCAACAGGACTATCGTTTATTTCAAACGGTGATTTCTTTAATAATTGTGCTGCTACTTTACCTTGAGCGCTGCTACTTGATTGTGTTAGACCACTCATAAGGCTACCCACCTTACCCATTGCATAATTGCTGGCTAATGATTTAAGTTTATCTGCTACAAATCCCATGTTTTACCTATCGTACTAAATACCTTTATTACTATGGATATATTTATATAGAAATGAAGAAGAGTTATAAAGGTTTATATCGTCCTAAAAACTATAAGAAATACGCTGGTGATCCAAATAGTATTGTATATAGGTCACTATTAGAGCGTAAGTTTATGGTATATTGCGACACCAATCCTGACATAATCAGTTGGGCAAGTGAAGAATTGTCTGTAAAATATAGATCACCAATAGATCAAAAAGTACATAGATATTTTCCTGATTTTCTAGTTAAGACTAGTAAAGATAAAATTTATATGATAGAGATTAAACCTTATCGTCAATGCATACCACCTAAAAAACCAAAACGCCAAACAAAACATTTTTTAAGAGCACAATTAGAATATGCCAAGAATAAGGCAAAATGGAAAGCGGCTAAAGAATTAGCAGAGCAAAAGAATATTCAATTTAAAATATTAACTGAAAAAGATTTAGGGATATACGGAACCAAAACTCGTTAATTGCCTGTCTGTATATGGATCAATTGTAATGTCCATATTACCTGCCATCACTTCGGTTTTTGAATTATTAGATTGTTGATTGTTATTAATTTGATTAATAACTGATATAGATTTATTCATTTCATCATCTGGCGACACCATTTCCATTTGTGTCTCTGCTTTAGGTACTTCTATAATAGGTGCTGTTGTAGCTTCATTACCTGTTTCCATAACTTCAGCAAATTTTCTAGCAAATGCTTCACCCGGTGATTCACCACCCGGCATACCTGCTTTTACTGCCTCAAATCCAGCAAGTGATATTGCTTTCATCATTTGACCAAAGTCTGCTATCTTACTGATAACTGAATTTACACCACCCATTAAATCAAAACCAAATATAGCACCTGTTTCAGGATCATATATTGATTTTGCTATATCAAATATTTTATCTAACATACCATCTATTGACGGCATTTCTGGTAATGTGAAACCAAATATAGCACCTGTTTCAGGATCGTATATACTTTTTCCTAAATCAGATATCCATGTTGCTATGTCTGATAGTGATGGTATTTCAGGCAATTGAAAACCAAATAATGAATTTGTATCGCCGTCCCATACCATTTTTCCTAAATCTGCCAACCAAAGTGTTATATCTTCTAATGATGGCAATTCAGGTAAGCCAAAACCAAATAGTTGTCTTGTTTCAGGATCATATATCATTTTTGCCATATCGGCAACCCATAATTTTATGTCCTCTAATGACGGTATCTCTGGTAATTGATAACCAAATAATTCTCTTGTACTAGGATCGTATATACTTTTGCCTAGATCAGATAACCATACACCTATTTCTTCTAGTGATGGTAATGTTGGTAATACATAACCAAACAATGCATTTGTACTAGGGTTATATATTTTTAATGCTAATTCTTGTATGTATTCACCAAAGTCTATAAATTTTTGTTTTACAAAATCAAAGGCGTCAACAAAACTTTGTCTTACTGCGTCTCTAACTTTTTGGAATGGTTCTTCTAATCTATCTATTATTGATTTACCAAAACCACCTAAAAAGTTAACTATTAATAATGGTACTGCAAATATAATACTTGCAATACTTTTAAATAAATCTTCTACACCACCTACAAAATCGCCGGTAAACATTTTCTTTATGCCATTTACAAAATTTACAGGTATACTTACTAAAAATTCTATTGCTTTACCTAGTCCATCAATTATACCCACTATCAAGAAATCACCTAATTTAAATAAGAAATCTATAGCAGGTTTTATTGTAGTAAATAAATTTTTAAGTTGATCTACGGCAGGTTCTAATGCTTTGCCTATTTCCTCTGAATATTTGACTAATAGAGATATGCCCAATATAACAAGACCGATCGGTCCAAATTTACCAAATTTCAATGCTAAACTATACAGAGGTCTTAATAATACTGCCAAAGGACCTTTAGCACCAAAAAACATTATTAATGGAGCAAATATTTTACCTATACTACCTAATAATCCACCAAATAGACCACCTAAAAAACCACTTGACTCTTTGTCTTTCTCTTTTAACTTTTTAGCACTATCTGATTCACCAAATTTAAGTCCAGCTCTTGCTTGAGCTGCTTTTTCTTTTTCTAATTCTGTTTGTCTTGCTTTTTCTCTTCTCTCAGCTGCCTCTTTTTGACCTGTCATTAATTCTAACGAAGCAGCAACTCTTTCTAAACCTTTTGATTGTTTATCACCAAAATCTTCTAGTTTAGTAATTAATTCTCTTGTTGCTGTAGGTATAGCACTTAATTTATCTTTTAAGTTTGTACCTAATTGTTTAACAGAGTCACCAACCCCTTCTATAGAATTGCCTACTTGTTTTTGTACTTCTTCAACAACGGTCAACGCTGTATTTGCTGTTGCTTGTTCCTCTGCCATTTTTTACCTATTTACTATTTATTTTTTTTACTTGAACCTGTGTATAAACCAAACCAGGCAGCACCAGCACCAACAACGATACTGATTAACCCACTTTGTTCCATAGTAGGTGCTTGTAAGTTCATATACCATATTACGCATTTGTATAATAAAATAATATACACGGTCAAGAACAATCTTGGAAATATTCTCCAAGCGTCAACAGCTCTCGCCATGTGTATAATTTTAGCGTAAGGGTTAGGTCCTAAATCTTTAACGCTTGTATCTACCTCTAAATCAACCTTTACTTTCTTACTGATTTCTGGTTTATCAGCAGGTACTACAATCTTTTCTTCTTTTTCAGCCATTACTTTCCTTTACTCGCTCTTTCACGAGCTCTATCTTTCTCGTCTTTTATGTGTTGTATTAACAACCCCATGTATATCTCCCTCTCCCAAGGTAGCATATTCTCTAACTCTGTTAAAGAATATTTATGATGTTGCATTAGAGCAAAATTGACCTGATAATGGTTCTCTAAGCTGTCATGCGAGAGGGCGATTCGAAAAAATCGACCAGCCCTTGCAAGGTTACTTTACTTTTTACTTGCGTTTTAGGGTTGGTTACCTCAACATCATGTTTTAGTCTTGGCATACTAGCAAAAAACTTTTGCATTTTACCGAAAGCAGTAGAGTCAAGTTGTTCTACAAATTTGTTCAATTCTTCTTTTGAATAATCTGTAGCAGCCATAACTTTATCGCCTTCAAATATAGTGTCAATAGAGTTAATAATAATATCAAACAATTTTGTAGTTTGTTGAGCACTTGCTGTCATAGCAGGATCAATACTATCTATTGTAGGATATTTCATTACTAATCCTATGTTTTTTGCCTCATCAATAACCACTTTATTTGTATGGTCATCATCAACATGTACTTCCACTTTTGATAAATCTACTTCTACCGTAGCCATAGTTTCGTTGTCGTCAGGACATCTAACTTTTAATTTTGCTACTTCGCCTACTGATTTAGCTCTTATCTGTAAAAAGATATATTCTAAATCAAATGTTGGTAAGTTTTCTACATTTACAGATTTAAAAGTACAAACATGTACGATTTCTTTAATCGCTTTTACTATTTGTTTTGATTCACCACTTTCAAGTGCCTGTAAAAGTATCTTTTCTTCCCTAACAATAAAAGGTCTAAAAGTAATTTTAGTATCAGTAGAAGGCAAAGTCAATTCATATGAAGCCGTCTCTAATATAGGTAATGTCATTTTAGTCTCCTTAATAATTAATTAATTATAAAAATGGTGGAAATACTCTTCCACCTGTCGCTCTACCAATTGGTAGATTTCTTTTAACCGTTTGTAGAACATCACGACCAGCTCTTTTAAATTCTGGTGGTAATTTATTTAGGATGCTCGAAAACAAACCGTAATCTTTTGCCGCTTTTATAGTTGGTATATCACCATATTTTTTACCTATCGTAGCAGCGTTAACCTGATTTAAAGTTAAATTAGTCCAATTTCTAAATCTAAATGTTATTGGTATGTCAATAGGTTGATTTTCGTCACCATAACTATAATTTATAGAACCAACTAATTCTGGATAGACCTCGTAAAGTCTAACACCATATGTAATTCTGTCTCTATCTGCCTCAGCAGAAAATGACCCTAATTGATAAATGTCCATTTGACCAACAAAGTTATCGTAATAATTTATGTGGTGTGTGTCTTCATCAAAAACTTTGTTTTGCCAATTTTCAAAGAATGCTCTTTGTCTTAAAAATTTGTCTGCAATAAATGTACACTCAACTTGACCACTATAACTATATGCATAAGGCATTTCTCTTTTTGGTCCATGTGTGATATGTGCTTTTGTATTAATGTCTCTACTAGGCATGGTAACTTTATTACACATCATACCAACATTTTGCATTATAGATTGACTCTCTAGGTCATTTCTATTTGCTGATGGTCCTATCATATCAGGTCTTGTAGATGTAAATTGTTTACCCGGTAAACTAAATCTTACTAAAAATCTTGTTGATCTAGCAATACCTTCGCCCTCATTTAAGTTAGCAATAAATGTATTAATTGTTGTTTTTGGATTACCGCCAGGTTTTCTTTTTAATCTAGGGTCGCCTGCAACATCAACTAATGACTTATCTCTAGGAAAACCTAGTCTAATATCAAAATTTCCTATTCGTCTACCGCCTCTTAATATTGCCATTAAATCATTCCTCTACTATCACGCCAAACTTTGCTGACGCTTGCTTTTCTAAATTGTTGTACTGGTAACATAACTGCTATTGCCATTTCATCAACATCTATTCTTAAAAATGATGATCTTAATTGATTGTACAAATATTTTTTTAATGTTGGTTTTACCAAATTATTACTTGCAACTCTATCATATGTAGCAGCTAGTTTAGCATTCTTTCCAAATGTTGCAAGATCAGTAGAATAACCCTCTAATGATTCTAACAATTGTAATCTTAACAAATATGGTAGATAGTGAAAATTCATACCTAGAAAACCACCTTTAATTGGTTCTAAAGGTAGAACCAAAGGAAATATATCATAGTACGGTAATTTATTCTTTGTTT
>VTLG01011921.1_pt1 | contig 12154 bp, 18 predicted proteins | sample 4694571 | NCBI WGS metagenome assembly VTLG01 (sample SAMN12604809, study PRJNA352737) | marine metagenome | biome: ENVO:00000447; feature: ENVO:00000209|ENVO:00000569|ENVO:01000036; material: ENVO:00002151; isolation source: viral sequences binned using virsorter ... | reverse complement strand
CTTATAAATCTTATAAAAATCTAGTATCCTTTTAATGTGGTCTGGAAAACCTATATTTCCAGTTATACCAGAAGTGCTTTGGTTTTCAATCATGGCTCCTGCAATCTGCATACGAGCCTTTCTCTCGTCCTTCATATAGTATTTAATTAAATCAAATACTGCCAATTTTAAGTCATCAGGAGTAGCGCTGTAACCTGCTTTATAAATAACTTTTACAGCTTTGTATCCCATTGGAAAATATTTAGTACCCGTACTACTAGTACGAACTATACTGTCAGTCATATCATCAACTATATATTCATATTTACCGCTACTGTCAGAATTTTCTGTGATTAGCGTAACATATGATTCAGCTTGATCTTCTCTTTCCGAAACTGAAACTACTGATACTATAGGACTTTCATCTAACATAACCCTGCTTGTTATTTTATCCGAAATAGTAAAATATTCTGTTTTATTAGTACTGTAGTAATCTACTATTGAAGTACCACAATAAGTTTTAACAACTTTAGTAACCTGAGGTATAAGTGTATTTATACGAGCATCTTCTTGAACTCCTTGAATTCCCGTGAAGTCCTTATATTGCTGTAATGTTACTAAGTTTGCCATAATTTTCTCCTAGAAATCTATGTGGGGAGAAAACTCCCCACATAAAAATCATTAGCTTTTAGCTTCCTTTGTACTGGTAAGCCCACTTAGAAGTAGCACCATCGATCATGTCGGTGAAGCCAATTCTTTGTGAAGCAACGAGCACTCTGCGTTGATTCGCAACTTCGTAATCAGACTCGATAGTTACACCTCGTAGTCTAGGCATTACGTAGTTCTTAGGATATACAGCAATCGCTGCAGGCATATTTACTGCCGCAGTTGGGAACTCATCAGATACTATGACTTTAGAGCCAAATACCATTCCGATTTCTCCATTTAGTTTAGTTGCCATATCGCCAACTAGGTTCACATCTTGGAATTCAGCATCTTCTAGCAAGTTGTAATAAACTGTAGAAGAAACGATATAAACAACATCAGATGGGTTTATACCATATTTGCCCATATTCTTTCTTAGTGCCAATAGTTCAGCAGCTGTAACTGTGTCAGAAGCAAATGCAGTTGCTGATTGTGTTAAATCACTGTCAGCTTCAGCCAAATGCCAGATACCATCGAAAGAAGCGCCTGAAGTACCAAATTGACCATCAGCGTTGTTACCTAATAGTAACGCGTTTTCTATAGCTCTTGCATGAGATCTAATGATTGACTCCCTAATTAAAGGAAGAATCGGTAGAATTGCATCTTCTTCAGTTTCATTACCTAAGTAAGATTGTGAAATTAGTTTTTTAGTAGAAAGTGTCCTTTCTGTCATATCTACACCACCCCAAGGTGTACCATATGTATCACCTCGTTGGGCTAAGTTACCATGTGGAGATGATCCACTTGCTGCTTGGTTAGCTGTAAATTCAGCGTATCCAGCATCTGGTAGGATAGGTATGATTTGAGTTGCTGACTGCATAGGGATTTCTCTAAAGAGAGGAGCCATTACTAGCTCTAATTGAATATCCCTTTCAACATTGGTTGATACAGTTTGCTCGAAATCTGCAGATGAAACGCCAACACCTGAATGTGCGTTAACTTTCTCTACAACATTATTAGCGAGTTTTGTGTTCCAACCTTTGCCTGTTGCAAGCCCCATAGTCCATGCATCATTGATGTCATCTTCATAGGCTTTTTTCCAGTCAGAAGTGCTTTCTCTTCCGAAAACTCTTTTAGATTCACGAATTGCTTCGATTTCTGCTTTTTTCTCGGAAAGATCAGCCTTAAGTTCATCGACGACTTTTTCAAGGTCTTCGTGCTTCTCAGAAACACGATCCTCTAGGTCTTTAGTAAGACGCTCAGCGCCTTCCATTCCGACTTCTACTATCGTCTTGACTTTTTCATGCTCAGCATCGATAGCAGCTTTTTCTTGAGCTTCAAGTTTTGCTGCCTCTTCTGCGTCTGCTTTCTCCTTAGCTTTTGTTTCGGCTTGTTGCATAGCGATTTTAGCAGCAGTTGCGTTAGCCACTTCTTCTGCATATGCTTTTAAGTCAACATTAGCGTTAGGAGTGTCATTGTCAGTAGACATAGGTTTCTCCTGTGAAACGGTTTTATCCGTCGCTTGTGGCGTCTCAATTTTATTAAACTGATTAGCCTCTTTATTATTCTTAAAAAGATTTTTGAACTCTTGGTACTCCGCTTCACTATCAAAAGATTTAGCAAGAGAAAACATAGCAGTTTGATTAGCTGGAACACTAACAACTGATACTTCAAAAAGTTCGGCGTCTTTTATCTCTAATCCGTCGGTTTCTTCATTGTATTCGGCATCCTTGACTCTAAAACCAACGGAAAAGGCTCCAAGAACGCCATCTTTAATTAGATCTTTAATTTCGCCTGCAGACTTAGAGATTCTCGCTCCAAGTTCCAGACCTGATTTATTTACTTCCATAGAAGTTGCACGACCAATAGGCTTGTCGTAATTATGATTAAACAAAATTATTGGGTTGTGTTTGAAATTATCCAGTCCACCCGATTTTGTCCATGCATCATGATTAATGACGTCGCCAACTCTGTCGATTGAATTTGTACTAGCTAATCCTCTAATATTAACACTACCATCTTCGTCTTCACTTAGTGTTTTAAAGATATTAGTCCAATGAAATATTTTATCTTTCATAACAAGTCCTATTCTTCAGCCTCGTCGGCTACCTTAGCTTTGGCTTTGGGAGCCGCTGCTGGTTTAGGTGCAGGTTCTGCTTCTGCTATTGGTAACTTATTAGCTACCGCCCATTGTGCTGGGAAATTAGCTTTGATCATGCCTTGCATACGAGCCCAAGATCCAAAAGGTCTCTTTGCAACGACAAATCTTATGGGAGCATCATCAGCTGCCTTATATTCAGCGGGAGTCATCATTCCCTTTTCAGCAAAATAATCTGCTAATTGTTCAAGTATTGCTTTTTTATTAGCCATTTTCTTCTTCCTCTGTTTGGGGTGGTTTCCCACCTTCTTCGGGGTTAGCTGCACTACCCGCTATATTTGCAGGGATTCTTAAATCATCATGTCCTTCTATTGCTTCTAGATTTAACATTTCCCTTGCTTCGTTTGGTGACATTATGCCTGAGTTTACTAGAGTTTGGAAATAAGAAGCATGATCTCTTAACTCTGGTTGAAGGGCTGGAATATTAGTAACGTCTTCGTTTAACTTAAATCCAAAGTACCTCTCAAAGGCATAACCTATTTTTCTTACTATTGGGAGAACGGTCTCCAAGTAGTAAAGTCGATGGTTAGGTCTAATATTAGCATTATTCCCTCCATCAAGAAGTATGGGTGGTACACCCATTGCTTCTAAAATTATCTTTTCATTCGCTGTAATAGAAGATTGGAAGTCTAGTTCTTTGAAGTTAATTTTTGTTAAACTATCTACTTCTAAACCGCCATCTAATATAAGTGGTCTTTTTCCTCCACTTTTTGGATTGTACCTAGTTTGCCATGCCTGCAGCATTCTTTCTTTGATTCTTTCAGAAAGGGTATTAGGGCTTTTAAGTACTAAACCTGGAACAGCTCCGTTTTTAAAGAAATTATCTTGAAATTTTCTCATATTATCCAACAAATACATTGTTCTATAAGCTGGTTTTAATCTAGGAACGCCCCTATAGATTGAATTAAATGAGTTTTCTTTAATATGAATAATTTCTCTAGGGGCGTAATCTATGTGTCCGTCATACTCGAATTTTTCTATATATGTTTCAGTATGACTATGAATCGTTACATTGTTCGCTGGAAGTTGATATAAATGAGCACCATCATAGTATACAAATATGTTTCCATCTAGTAATAAATCTATGATTAGGTTTCTTTTAAAATTACTGATATCCTGAAAAGGATTAGGCTCTTTATTAAGTATTAAATCTACACGACTTCGCCGAACATTATCTTTGATAGGTGTAATACCTTTAATCTTATCGCCTATTTCAAATGTAATACCTTTAATCTTATCGCCTATTTCAAATGGAATATCAGAAACATCATCAACAATCATATTAACAGCACGGTTAACTACTTCTAACTCTTCGTAAGCTGATCGATAATTATCTTTCGTTTCACGACTGTCTAGTGTTAATCCTTCTTCTAGAGCTATAAACGACTGCGCAGGATTTAATTTCTCCTCCGTCGTTTGTCTACCTAAAAGTCTGTCATACCATGCCATGTTTAATCCTCTGTTTGTCTACCCATCGCTTTTGTTTAGGGGCTGTAACCAACAATGGTCTTTTGCCATAAATACTATGTAGCCGCAGATGATGGGGTTTGCATAGTGTTGCAGCTTCGTGATAAATTTCTTCTATATGTTCCGAGATAAAAGTTTCTCTGATGTCCATTATTTCTTCTGCTGACGATACTGTCAGTTTATGTTTTTTCAACCAAGTTTCTAATAACTCAGTCATTCCATAAAAGTGGTGGAACTCTAGTTTTTCTGTTTCTCCACAAATATAGCACTGAGTTTCTTTCTGATAACCTGATTTCGCTTTATCTCTAACGTACTTGATTAAATCTCTTTTTAAATTCATAATTACCTATTTATTAAAAATTATACCAAATTTTTACCTTCTTGTCAACAATTATTTTTTGGTAGGTCATATTCTTAAAATGTACTTGCAGTTGTCTCAAAAGTATAAAGCCCATATCTAAGAGCATCTGCCATATGACTTGCCATATTATGTTTAGGTCGTTCTTTCATTAAATTTGGATTGTTGTCCCATTGATACTGGTCTACACATGATAGTGCATGTTGACATCGCTGATCTATAATTAATCTGTCATTATCAATTATACTTGCAGCATGACCAATACCGTCTAATACTGATTTTTTCGCATTTATAGTAGAAATATCGTAATTTTGTGCAAAGTCAAAGCGAGTTTGCTGTGCTGCTGAATCAATATAAATCCAGTCAATACTATGTTTATCTATTAAATGTCTTATTTCGGAAGCATGTTGTTCTGTGGTTCTTTCTGCATTAAGGTATTCATCTACAAGATAATATTTTTCATTGTCCCAATCGTATGCTACTACACAAAGAGCTGTTGGATCCTTATAACCCACATCTAGACCGGCAAAAACGTCCATTTTACTAGTATCTAATTGAGATAAATCGGAAACACATTCCTCAAAATTGAACGCCCATATCTGACCTTCATAAACATTGAAGTCTGCGAGATATTCTTGAGCAAATTCTGCTTGAGACATAGTTCTCTTAGCTTCATGTATGTCTTCCATAGATATTCTAGGGTTTTCGTGATATGTGGCTCTTATAGATGACCAGTCTTGAAACTCATCACTAAAACCTCTATGGTAAAAGTCTGCAAACCAGTTATTTCTACCCCGAGGGGTAGAAATAAAAACTGCTTTGGCATTATCTTTGTCTAGTGTTGGTCTTAGTGCAACATTGAAGGCATCTCTTCCGTCTGCTAATGCTGCTTCGTCAAAGATAATTAAATCATATGATCTACCAACTGTAGAATCTACCTGATTAACTGATCCCATTCTAATAGTAGAACCATTAGAAAGTTCTATTACTTTGTCTTTTGCATTATCTCTTACCACCTCGAGATCAAAGTGTTTAATTAGTTGTCTTTGTAAATCAAACGAGATTTGAGACAAAGCATAGTTTGGTGACATAATAAGTATATGGGAATTTGGCACGAGTGAAACTAGTTGTCCAATTACATTAGTTATATAAGTTTTTCCCTGCCGCCTTGATAAGGCTGCACATACAAATCTATACTTGGGATTGTTTATTGCATTGATTAATGCTACTTGGGCAGAATTAGGTATAGTACCTAATAAACCGAGATACTGATCGATGGGTAATTTAATAAAACGAGAAGATGGATCAAAGTCCATTATATTCTCGTGGAGGATATCTTTTCTACTTATATCTAACATTAGTGAATCGTCATGTTCTTTTTATAGTTACCAGATATGCCTTCTGTATTAAATATTCCCTCGTTTTCACAAATACTTAAAAGAAATAAATAACCTAAGCAAATATCTCTTGAAGTTTTGTCTTGATGAGTCATTGGAAGACCTCTTTCAGCCTTTGCGTTGAGTCGATCTAACGTAGAGATACAAATATCTCCAACATCTTCTAACCAGTTCTCGTGTAACATTATAATACGTTAGGGTTAACAGGTGTAAGTTTAACTTCAGCATGTGCTGAAAATATAACATGATCCGCATCTTTCTTGATGATCATTCTGTCACCACCCGATGTGTATATATTTGCTAACGAAGTTCCGTTTTGTGCACTCTGTACAACTGTTTCTCTAAGAGTGGTTCCTGAATTATGTAGCATTACATAATGAGAGCCATCAACAGTAGTAGCTGTGCCTGTCCCTGTGGGTGAGGGTATTGTTGTACCCATCAATTGAACTGTTTCCATTTTCATCTCCTACGCTTTTCGCGTCTTTTCCTACGTTTCTGCTTCCATTTAATTGCACGAAGTCTACGCTTCGCTGCTTTCTTGGTTTTAGAAACTCCAGAAGTATTGCTTATTTTCCAACCCTTTTTTGTTTTAGTGATTGGCATTATTTTTTTCGTTTCTTTGGTCGTCCACGACGTTTACCGTAAGTGCCTCGTCCTTTGGGCATTATACGTGACCTTCTTCTTTAAGGAGTGTATAAACTCCATAAACTAAAGCTGGCCAAGCTAGCATTTTTATTATTGGCATGCCAATAATTACTAAAATACTAAAACCTATAATTGTCATTCCGTCCCAAGACGTTCTTTCGCTTAATCGAGCCATGACCCAATCTTTGCATTTCATTACCATATCCATCATTTCACTTCTCCCCATAAGTGCTTTGGGCATTTAGCCCGGGCTAACCTTGCTTTTAAAGGCATAAAGCATTTACATACTCTACATACTTTAAAGCTAGTTAGATATTTACAATTATAACAAATTTGGATTCTTTGTTTATAATTACTCATTATCTCTTGGGAATATACCAACGGAAGGCCTATTACTCTCTTTTATTTCTGATTCTTTTTGCGGAGTTGTGACTTTCCTGTAGTATACTACCACTTCTTTGAGTTCGTTTATATATCTTTTTAATTCTTGTACATTATATGCCATGAGTTCATAGTCTGGAACTGTCATAGCAAAAAATACTACTTGTCCTTGATCTTTCTCTATTCGTGCTAGAAATTCATCTATATTTTTATCTGAAACTACGTACCAATAGGGATCTTTTAGATCGATTTCCCGAGGCATGACGGGTTGAATTATAGTTCGTTCTATTGCTTTTGTCGTTATTTCTACTTCTTTCTTAGTTGGTACCAGACTGCAGCTGGATACCATCATCGAGATCGTCAATATTGCGACTATCTTCTTCGATTCCATCGAAAACCTCCTTTGTAGCTTTATTAGCTCTTGGTTCAATTAGCCCCGGCTTTGCTGCGGCTAACTTTGTTAAATTGTGTCTTTTAAATATGTCTAGGTAACGGTTCATCTCACCTTGTATTTCAGCGTTCCTTGCTTGCATTTCTTGTAAACCTTTTCCCTGCAGTTCTAAATCTCCTTGTAGTTGGGCGATTGCTGCATCTTGTTCTGAGTCTCTTAATACATAAGCTGCATTTTCAGCTTTTAAGTTTTCATTTTCAATATACAAAGTATATCCTAGAAAACCCATGATTAGTATAACTCCTATAAGTAGTTGATTCATTCAATTTCTCTAATAATTTCTGGAGTATGTTCAAACATACACCATTTATACGAGTCAGGATCTTCGTACTTCCACAGTTCGCAATCCTTTTCGTCTAATTCTCTTTCACTGGTAGGTATTCCTATTTTGTAACCTAGTAGTGATAAAACTAAATAAAAGGCCAAAACCGTTTTCATCTAGTTGTAATTCTATAATTAAGTCCTGATGGACTTTGTATTTCTACGACATCTTTGTCGTGGGTTATGAATTTTAAGTGTTTGTCTTTTTTAATGAGAAACTTCTTTACGACATATTTTTTATCGTCAGCATCTCCCCATTCTTTATTATAGCTAACCTCTAAGTCCCACCGAGGTGAAAACCATGCGACTACCCATAATACAAGGGACTTAATCTTCTTCTTGAGCTGTGCCACTTACTTTTGCCAGTCCTTCTTTTGCGGCTTCTTCAGTTGCGTAACCACATTCACTGCCTTTCCATTTAAATTTCCAGACACTACCTTCTTTCCAGATTTGTCCATCTGAGGTTGGTACAGTATCTTTTGTGACAAAAGGCTCTATAACCTTCTTTTCATATTCTGTTTGCATTGGTTATCCTCCGTTATGCATCATGACCATAGTAATGATCACAGAACCGCCCCCGCATATAATTGCGCCTACGATTCCAATTAAAATATTCTCCATACGCTGAAGCTGATAGTAATGATCACAGAACCGCCCCCGCATATAATTGCGCCTACGATTCCAATTAAAATATTCTCCATACGCTGAAGCTGGTCTTCCTGTGCTTTCATGCGTTCGAATATAGTTTTCCATCTCTCTTCGCATTGTGCTTCGTGAACAGCAATTCTTTTCTCCAGCTTTACTAAGTCTTCGCTCATTACTTTGCCCTGTCGATTTGTCTTTGAATTTTAAATTCATTTCTCATAGTATATCAAAATTATAGATTATTGTCAAGAACTATTTTCCTAAGGTCTCGTCAACTGCCTTGCTCTATAGTATTATTGATAAAATTTTAAATTGTAAAAATATTTCAAGAGGTAAATATTTTTGGTCATTCTCACGACCTGTTACCATTAAGTAGATGATGATTATTTTATAAAAAAATTTTCATTCAAGTATATATCTACCTCTCAAAAAAATTTAAAAAAGATGTAAGAATAAAGTACTACTCGTCACTTGACTCCATCTTATCAGTTTCTTCATCTACTCTCTCAGACACCGCTTCAACAACACCTGCACTAGTATCAACTACGAAAGCACCAGTATTTACAATATCTTCACCCATTGCAGTAACTAAATCAGAACTCCCTGTAACTACAGTATCAACTGCAGTAGAGACCACTTCTGTTCCAGTCTCCCAAACTTGGGCGACTGTACCACAACCAGACAGTATCGAAACTAAAAATAACATTAAAATTCCATTTTTCATATTATTCTCCTAATTACTTTCCCTTTGTTCTGGTTTGCCTTATCTTCACGAAGGGTAATGAAGAAAACCAAAAATATAGTATATTTACTATACCCTATTAAACTCCATAAATTTCTACTGGTTCCGATTTCCCTTTAACCAGTATACTATCTATGAGTTTAAAGTTGTAAGGCCACCTACATAATTCCATAGTATCTCTAGAAACTATGATTGGCCAATCTTTATAGTCGTTTCTACCTGCAGTTGCTTCTAACCTAGCGGCAAGATTTACTGCGTCTCCTATAACTGAGTAATCGAATCGTGTTTCAGAACCCATATTGCCTACAATACATGTTCCTGTATTAACACCTGTTCCAACATTTATAGGAGGTAAATTCAGACCTTGTTGTTTAAATTGTTCGTTTAATTCTACTGTTTTCCTTCTTATTTCTATCGCGCTTTTTACTGCTTTATCGGCATGATCGGGTTCATCTAGTGGTGCGTTCCAAAATGCCATAATACAATCACCCATATATTTGTCTATTGTTCCACCGTTTTTAAGTATTATCTTAGTCATACTATCAAGATAGGTATTAATTAAGTCTACTAATCCTTCTGGGTCATCATTTTTCTTAAACGCTTCTGAAACTGGGGTAAATCCCATAATATCAGTAAATAAGAAAGTCATTTCCTTCCTTTCCCCGCCTAGTTTAAGTAAAGACGGGTCATCTTGTAACATTTTTACCATATCTGGAGATAAATAAGTACCAAACTGCTTCTTAACTTGTCTTCTAAGGAAGAATTGTTCCACAAAAGCTCTAAAAGTTACTGCTGCCCAGTATAAAAATCCTATAATTATAATTCCAGATATATCTAGTAGTAATCCTTGTACGAAGTAATATAAAGCCCCGTAGTAAAGTCCTAAGAATGAAGCTAACAGTACAGGTAAAGATAAATAAATTCTAGAAGCCGTAAATAGTATTAAAACTATAAGTAATAAAGCTATACCAAGTTCTGCAGTTTCAGCCCAAATAGGTTGAACTGGACTTGTTCCTAATATAAGATGATGTAAAACATTAGCTTGTACTTCATGTGGGTACATCATACCTTTTGCTGTAGGTACTGGATTTACAACTCCTTCTGCTGTAACTCCAAATATTACAAAACTTGCTCCTGTTATTGGATTTTCAAGATATTCTTTTGCACTTTGACGGTAAAAATCTATATTGGAAGTTATCCATACCCGTGCATTAGAATCTGTAGTTACTGTAGGATAGTTAGGTATTCGTAACCATTCTACACCTGCCTCTTTTGTCATAATTTGATAGCTTGGATCTCCTACCCCAACCCTTAACATCTCTAGGGCGAAGGAAGGATATAGCTTATCTTGAGAATTAACTGCTAGGGGTATTCTTCTTACCACCCCGTCTAGTTCTGGGGCGCTTGTTACTAGGCCTACGCCTTCTGCGGACTCTGCTAGGGCGGGTGTTTGACGTAAAATTCCCGGGTACTGAAATAGCCATGGTAGTGCCATGGTAGTGGTGATTCTCCTATTTGGGCAGTTCCAACATGTGGACCGCCTTCCGTTGCTTGTGTTGAAGCAGCATATGCTAAGACTGTAGGTCTAAGACTCATAGCTGTCGCCAACTCAGCGTCATTAATTATATCTCTAATATCTGGATCAGGCATTAATACAGTTATACCAGGAACTGCATCAGTCTTCCAGATAAGATCTTTGTAAAGTGTTCTGGGTAGTGGATAGCCTCCGTATTCTTTTACAATTTCTTCATCTAAATCTACTAATAATATATTAGTATTCTGAAACTTTGATTGGGTTGACATAAACCAATCAAAAGATTTAAGCTCTAAAACTTTAAGGGGATAAGGATTCCAAATTAATAAGCCTATAAAGGCTATACCTATAGCTAAATTTATTAATTTTTTCATTAATTACCTTGTGATACAGAAATTGAACAACCTCCTGAGGTTATACAGTTTTGTGATAATGAATAATTTTGGGTTGTGTTCCCTACTTGACTTAAACTTAAGTCTGTTGGTTGAGTACCTGTTAAAGTAACTGTAGCATTATGCGCTCCATTGTTCTTTTGAACAACACTAACTTCGTTATCATCATTATAGATTGTCATAGTAAAGTCTTTATTTCCATTTTGCATTTGTTTTACATATACATCATTATCATCTGCATAAATATTAACTGTTATATCATGGTTTACAGAAGTACTATCTTGTTTCTGGCTTCCTTTAAATAAATTATTATCACCATGGATATCAAGTCTTACAAAATTACCACCAGGCTCATTACCATCATAACTCCAGTTGGGAGTTAAACTATTATTGTTTTCATACCCTTGACCAAAGACAACTTCATTGTCATCTCCCCAGATATGAAACTGAAAATCAGTATCATTACAACTACTGGCAGAACACTTTTGACGAATATCCACTTCATTATTTAAGCCATCTAAATCTCCACCCCAGTTATATCCAGATCCCCAAGCATCAGTATAGCCAATATACATATTATTTCCTGATTGAAGAAGCTCTACATTATTATTATCATGATTAAATGAGAATCTTATCAAATTACTATGACCTATCTGATCAATTGCAAGATTAAAGTTATCTCCACTTTGTACTTGATCTACATGAACATGGTTATCATCAGCTTCAAGTTCTGATACAAAGAATAATAGTACTAAAATTAAAATAACTAGTAGTACTTTGATGTACCACGGCTTATCTTTTTTACCATAAGCTCTCGCTTTATCGTATAAACCTGATTTTTCACCAATCTTACTAGCCCAATAATCTGGACTAACTATATTCTTTAAAGTTTTTAGAAATTTTATCAATTTATTTGTGTAATTATTATACTGACGGACTGACCGTCTCCAACCGTGATGATACTTTCTTTTTCATCTGTTATAGTTTGTATTCTAGCATTAGCTTCTATAGGTAGTTTAATACTAATAATTCCTGTAAC
>VTLG01015999.1_pt1 | contig 12156 bp, 7 predicted proteins | sample 4694571 | NCBI WGS metagenome assembly VTLG01 (sample SAMN12604809, study PRJNA352737) | marine metagenome | biome: ENVO:00000447; feature: ENVO:00000209|ENVO:00000569|ENVO:01000036; material: ENVO:00002151; isolation source: viral sequences binned using virsorter ... | reverse complement strand
AAGAAATTTTATTACTATCAGTAAAAGTATAAGTAGGGGGAGACCAAGAAATAATGGCATCATAACTTCCTGTGTCAGAGTTTAGCGAAAGACTCGCTATTAAAGAATCTGGTCCAGGAACCTCAACCCCTCTAGTAGATGTATCTATAGCGTCGTTTACTGCTGTGGGGTACTCTCTTTCTATTTCATCGAACTTTTCTGGGATATATAAAGAAGCGGTTATTGCATACTCATTAATAGCTATCTCGTCTATGCCTAAAATACGATACTTTTTAATGTCCGTATACGTAACATCATCTTTTCTGCTAATCGCCCAAATAGCATCAGCCGCAGGAGCACCTCCTGCAAAGCCGGTAGCCGCGTCGGAAGGATCCCCCACAGTAATAACCGAAGCACTAGTTGCACTCATGTTAGTTATAGCCTCTACTTCTACACGACTATGTGGAGAAAAAGATACTATCGCAGAGTTTCCAGAATCATCCTTAATATTAGAAGCAGTTACTTGAGTTGCTCCTACTAATAAGCTAACAGCGGTGCTTGCATCACTACCCGTAGTACGATAGGCTTGAATCAGCTCTCCTCGCTTATAGCTAACACCATTAAAAGTTCCTGACTCTTGCTGCAAGTAAATACCCGGCTCAGGATATAAAATATAAATGTTACAATCGTTCCCTGTAACACCTTCCGGAAAAGTAACAGTTCTATCTAGGTTAATAGACTGTTTGGTAGAGCCCGTAGTGAGTCTACCACTTGCTATAATATCAGCAACCCTTTTGTCTTGTACATTTATGATGTCGCCGGGCCTCAAAAACCCTGCGTTCAAAGAGCTAGTAAAAGAAACTATTTCAGTCTCACGAATATCTGTGTCTAGATGCCACTGAGCAACTCTTCTAGCCTGTCCTTGTGAAGTACACCCAAAAGCTACAACATCTTTTGATATGGTTCTGCCCTGCTTAGCTATGTTGGGTATGTCATCTACTGATACTATAGTACTTCGGTAAAAATCTTTGGGATCATTCCAGCTTGCTCTTACTTGGTTTACTCTAGCTTTACTACCCGTATATGTATACTCAAAAATACCGTCTTTTATATTGCCAGTTGTAAAAGTGTATATAGGTTCTTTTGGCCTATCCTGTACAGCAGTAATTTTACCGTCTATCCAATACATCATAGACCTGAAAGTACTAGACAAATCTTTAAGAACTTTGTATGCCTCTACTTGTTTTTGTAAGTAAACATTACATGTAAATCTAGGCTCCTGACCTCCTTTACCGTCAGGGACTAGCTCGTCGCAGTAGCGTGCAATTTGATAAAGAGCATACTTGTCTATATCCTCTTCTTTAATGAACTCTCCGAGCCCATAGTCTTTATCAGTCAGAATATCGTAAAATACCCAGGCGGGATTATTACAATAAACTCTTCTATAATTTTTATGTGCTTCGGAAAGAGTATTATCTCCTCTAAAACTACCATTCCAGGTTTGGTAAGATGTTTCTTTGGCACCTGTAGTTATGTTTCGAGTGTATTCAGCTTGTATGTTTCTCAACTCGTCCCTAGTAAAGTAATTAGTAGGAACTTTTATTTTTCTACCTTTTAAGTGGTAGGCTCTTTCAGGAGGAGAAGGAAAGTCTTGTGCAGAAAAGCCTACGGTAGCAAAAGCCGTTAAAGGATAAGAAAGCTTTTCTCGTATATGTGCTGTAATACTTTTTATTCTAGTAACAGACATAGAAGCCTGATTAGAATCAGTGCTCCAAAACTGGTCTCTAGGGGAAGGAACAAGCCTTCTTACCGAGATACGCCAGTCTGTAAAAGGCTTGAAAGCAGATAAGTCAATTTTGAAAGTCTCCATAAAAGGAGCTTGTTGATTTAAACCAAAAGAGGTACCTACTCCCGTACGCCGGCTACTAAGATTATCGAACCTCTCAGCACTTCTATCATTTGTATCCCAACGGTCTGCTCCACCTGGATACGCTAGACTATCCACATAGTCTGCACCCCCATAATCTTTTCCCACCACCAAAACTTTATTAAAGTCAACATCGTCATCAGTTCTTTTATATTCAAAAACAATTTGATGTTCTACAAAGACGCGTTTGTGTGATCCGTCCGCTTTAGCCGCAAACAGTCCTCCAGGAAACTCAATATCTACATCAATAGAGTCTACCTCTTTTTTTGTATACTGTCCGAAGTTGAAAGCGCCTGCTCCGACTAGAGTGGCGGCCTCAGTAGTAAGAGTGTCTGCACCTCCGTATGTTTGAGTAGAGGCATTAGTAATGCCGTTGTACATATTTAACTCATCCCCGAGAGAAGATGTTAAAATAAAAGAAGATGTAGGAGAGGAGTTTTTTGTGGTACCTCCTCCTTTCTGATAGCGAGTTCCTCTTCTTAATTTTACAAAAGCATCCTTAAAAGTCTTATTTGTTTCTGTTACTTGAAGACTTCCCTCTTGCTCTGGGTACACAACTATAGTAGCAGGGCTACTTTGAGAAAACTGTGGTAGAGTTACATTATAAAGAGTTGAAGCATAGTCAATGCCTCCATAGGCCCAATCTGTATTATGAGTAAAATCTTTAAAGGTAAGAGTGCCTCCGTCGGAAGAAACAGAAGAAAATAAACCTCCCCAATCTATGTAAAAAGTGGCTCCGGAGGGAATGGCTCTCTTCATAGTAGTTTGTAATAAGCGTAGTCCTCCAGGAGAGTTTACAGGGGTACCAGTTCCTGTACCGAACTGACCAGCGGCAACAGGCGTTGGAGTTGAATCAATAGCAACTGAAAAGTCTCCATCGGCATGAGTAAACCAAGCTCTAGGATGAAGCCCTCTCCTTAAGCAATGGTCGAGCATAATTCTCAGACTTAAAGGTTGCCCCGAGGTACCGTCCAGACCAGTAGTAGGAATAAGAGTGGCACCTGCAGCAATACTAGAGCTAGTAGTAAGAGAAATTGCTTTCGCAATAAGTACGTGACGCCTTAAAGGAGTTTTACTTTCAAAAACCTTACTCGGATTAGAAAATTCTTTATTATTAGAGGACGAATAATTAGATTGATGTCCCGTAGTAACAATAACAGATAAAGAAGAAGATTGGTCTCCACTAGCAGGTGTGGGGGCTAAAGGAGTTTCATTAAAGAATACGCCGGACATACCTCCTACGAGACCGTAGATTTCTCCATGAGCCAGCAGATCAGTTACAGCAGCGTACTGATTTCTTTGGCTACGGTGAACTCCCTCCCTGCCACGAATATCCGTGGGGCCTCTAGAGGCGCGAGTATCTCTATTGTTTCTTACGTCCATTCTTATATACCCCTAGCTTCGCCCACGAGTGGGCCAGCCCTGCTCAATACCTTCTTCGGTCTCATTTCTATTGTAATGTTCTTCATCCCTTGGATCTGGCTGCGTGGTGGGAGCAGGCTCGTCCGGAACTCCTTTGTCGTCTACAGGAGGAAGAAGGCCTTCCCCCGTATCTGTAGGTACGGCCGGGATAGCGGTAGATGAGTTTACAGCCCCCGTAACAAAGTCAACATAGGTATCATTTATGTTTATATCATTAAGATATGCAAAAGGAGTATGTTCCTGATAGTTTACAGAGACGGGTCGGCCTCCTACTATTAACTCTCCATATAATACAGGAATTGCCATACCTTCGGGAGCATTAGTAACAGGACCATCAAAAAGATAGTTTTCATTTGTATCACCTCCGTCCACTTCAGGTCCAGTCATTAAAAGTTGAGATACTCCCATGCTAGCAAGATTCGCAGCAACCAGAGCGGCAAACTTATAGCCCCCACCAATCTTGGTCGCCATGTCACCAAATCCCATTGATCCCTTAATATTTGCAAAAAACTGTTCACTACCAGGTAAGTTTAAAGCACCAGTGCCACCAGTCATACCTATAACAGTAAAAATAACTATTGCTGCGAGAACCTTCGAAGCTCCATCTTTTGCCCCTGCAGGAACTTCCGTAATAATTATGTCTTCATCGCGTAATGAAAGCAAAAGTTCTTCTCCGCTTTCTAAAACGTCCTCGCCTCTTTTAATTTCAAAATCTACATTGTTTTCCGCAGCGCTAACTAAGTACTGTCTAAACCCTGGGGTCTGACAATCTATTAACTTAAAAATGTCACGTATGTTTGCACAATTTGTAGACCATTTAGTCCCAAATTGAGAAATACCGCCATTTAGATAAACTGTTTGCATCTTACGTACCTATGTACTTGATTTATCCATCCGTGTCCATACAAGGACTCTCTGCAAGAAAGTCGGTGTATAGCATGATGAAGAAACAGACCTTCTCCTAAATACACTCCACAATGGTTGGGAGTGTTAGAACGAACCTTAAAAATAATTGCATCCCCTACCTTGGGATCACTCACCTCTACAAACCCGAAAGCTTCAAATAAGTCATCAAAGTAGTTTATTCCTCTCTCTACCCAATCATCTTCAAAAGGTATGGTAGGTAGGGATATGTTATACTCTTCATAATAGTAGTCTCTCGTCAAAGAGTAACAATCTCTTACTCCAAACTCATACTCTCTTCCTAAAAGAGGGCTTCTTAGCCTTTCTGGAGTGTACTCTACTTTTTCTAAATCCGGTACTGAAAATACAGTAAACGGAATCTGTAAAAAGTCACTCATCTTTTTATCGGATTCGCTTAGCTCCGCAGAAAAGTTTGGATGACTATGTACTATAGAATGAATATCTCCTGAAAGAGATGCCTTAATATAGTCTTTTGAAGACATCTCAAAGTAGTTTAGTTTATCTTCTGCTGTGTTTTCACAAGGAACCCAAACTAGTTTTCCTCTTTTATTTAGTAAAAGCCCACAACCCTCTTCTGGATAAACATCTAAAAAATGTTCTATTATCTCTTTATCTTCTTTGCTGTACACCCGGAAATCCCCCAAAAGGAAGGTTGAAGTCATTATCAATAGCCGTCTTTACAATATTTCCATTGTAACCTAGGTCTCCTGTAGTTGCATGAAATCGGTTTCTGCAAGAGGATAGCATTTTATTACAAATGTCTCCTCGTATCCAATGGTCATTATCTCCTCTAGGTTGATGGGCGTCACCGACTTGAGTAACCTTACGCACTCTCCACAAGTTATTACCCTCTAAAACATAATCGTTAAACCTAGGATCAGAATACCCCTTATAAGTGGTATTAGAACTATAAGCCTGATACCTTACCACTCTGCGAAAAAGAGGATTGTTAATACTTGGCGTTCCCACATCAGTGCTTGTTGTTTTTAATGCTTGCCAAAACTCCTTAACAGTACCCGCAGAGGTCTCAGCACCGTTGGGATTAAACTGTATCAAAGAGGTATTGTTTGTAAAATAAATTTTATCCACTACAATAGAGGATGTAGCCGCTAAAGCTTGCTCCTCCGTAAAGTCTAGTATATATTCATCGTTTGAACTGACAAAAATACGATCCCCTGTCGTTGAGTTGCCTTGACGTCCCTCCCAGCTACAGCCTCCGACTTTATCTTCTTCCGGAAGACTTTTTCTGCCCTGCTGATAGTTCCAGGGGCACAGACTTCCTACTACAACTCTTCTAGGTAACTGAATAGTTGCTAAATCAAAAGGAGCCGCTAGTTCAAAAGTAACTTGCAGTATATTTCTTGTCTTTATGCGATCAATAATATAAGAGGTTTTAGGAAAAGATACTCCGGGCGCGCTGCTACTATCAGACGCTTCTCCTACTAAATATTTCTTGAAAGTAATTATACGAGTAACTCTTTTTCCTATTAAATCTTCGTAATCTAATCCGCCAATCGCAGTACTCAGTATATTTCCCATATTACCTATAGATAGCTCTGGTCGAGAATATGCTCCATCAGAACTTACACTGAACCCGTCCGCGCTTATAGGAATGGCCACATACTCTCTGGCGGTATTTGTACTATCCCGAAAATTTACCGTAGTAAAATCTTCTTCAAGTCCTCCGAAAAATCTAGCAGGCTGAGCGGTGTCGCTATACTCCAACTCATAGAGTTCTACTAGTTCAGAACCGGGGTCCTGCTTTTGGACTGTGGAAATTATGTCTGTCATGCTTCATATACCCGCCGAAACGTTGCTGTAAAAGTATAAGATGAGTCGTTCACATAAACAAGATTGTACTGATCACATACTACCTTTATCGTAGTCTCTCCGCCATTGTTAGTGTCGGGAATAACATAATTGAAACTAGTGACACCCTTCTTTTCATCCATGAAAGCAGCAATATCATCTATCTCTGCCTTGGGTCGATTTGAATAAGAGATTTGATAGCTCTCCTGAGAAGAGTTCAATCCTTCTGCAATACGCTGCTCATACCCATCTCCAAACTGTATTCTTAATACTCTCGGAGTAGATTGGCGACTAAGTCCCTTGTCCGGTAGGACTTGAAGACTTCCTACTGTAAATCCTAGTGCCATTACGCTGCTCCGTAGGGGCTAAGAATGCCCCCTGGTCGTTTTTGTTTCTGAAGCTCTTCTTGTACTGCTCCAGAGATTGCTAATCCTAAGTCTCTCATTTGGTTGTTATCGGCCGTGTTTTGCTGTTGGGCCCCGCCTTGATTATCCATCGAAATATTTACAGATACATTATTTGTACCGGATGCTCCCCCCACCATTTCTACAGGGATTTCTCTTCCATTCGGAAGGGGTACCACTGCTTCTGTGCCGTGAAGAATTGCAGGGTATCCAGCATCTCTTCCTCTTGCAATGCCTCCGTTTGAGTAGGGCTCCGCTATGCCTCCACGCCTTAGCCTCTGTAGGCGGGTCCCGCCTACATAATAATCCCTCCCGGGAACTGCAGCTTTTGAAGCAGCTTGTGTCGGTGCGGATGTCGCTGCAGCTGTGGTCAAACCCCCCGTAATACTAGGAAGCAGAGTCTGCAATACAAACGCTCTTGTAATTAGCTGAGCCAAATCAGCCAACATAGCTCTAGCCATCTCACTAAACGCCTGCTTCGCATTCATGCTGCCGTCTGCTATACTTTCGAAAGCTCGGGTAATATTGCTTGATATACTTTCTTGAAGACCTTGTTTAAGCTCTAGTGTGTTGGCTAGCTCTTGCTGCTTTAATGTTTCTTCTTCTATGAAAGCGAGATTTTCCTTAGTTAAAAGTAGCCCCGCATCCTTGTAGGCAAGAACGTTTTGATTATACAATTCTTGAGCAGGGTGCAAGGACTGCATCTTAGTTTCAAAAGCCAAGAGCTCGGTCTCTGTTTTCATCTGATTTCTAAGACTAGTTTCTTTTTTAAGCTCTATATCTAGTTGCAACTGAGCTTGTTTAGTTCGTGCTTTTGCATTAGCTAGTTGCTCCGTTGCTCTGAGAAATTCCTGTGTACTTGCTTGATTCACCAGGTATTTATCCCTAGTTTCATTAAATACGCTCTGGGCAAGCTCTTGCTGCTGTCGGGCCCCGCCTACATTTTGTCGTGCTAATTCCCTTCTTGCAGAAGCAGCCGAACGCGCCGCCGCAAAACCAAACTCTTGACCTAGCCCTGCCTCTATTCTTTGTAAGTTTAAACGAGCAGCATTAATTGCCATAGTGTTGCTTAACTCTTCCGCTTTTAACCTATTGAGAGTTCTCTGGAAGTCAAGATCTTTGTCTTGCAACGCTCTCCTTTGGTCATTAAGAGCTTTGGTATTCTGGGCTACTATCAAGCCCGACACCGCTGCATCAACAGCCGCTTTAGCGCTGTCTAGCTGAGCTTGGCTAGCTTTGGATCCGTCTACCTTTAAAGATGCCTGCACGGCGTCTGCAGCTGCTATTGCCTCCTCAGCTTGTAAAATCTTTTGCTGGTCAGATAACTCTCCAAGCCGTAAATTTGCTTGTTTTTGGTCAATAGTTATGCCTAAGGTTCTTTTTTCAGAAATCTCTTCTTCAAGCCTTGATCTTTCTTTAGCACTATTAACAATATCTTTATTAGCAGTCTCAAAGACTTTTTGCTGTGCATCAAAAACTTTTTTACCTGCTTCCCTATCAGCTCTTTCTTTCTTCGCCGCTTCCCTATTTTCTAAAGCTACCTCTACATTATCTTTTAGGGCGTTTTTTTCAGCTATAAGCTCGTTTACTTTTTCTTTTTGCAGCCTCAGCTCTTCTTCTAAAGCTTCTACCGTAGTGCGTCTAATATCCTGTACGCCTACTGTCCCGGCGCGCTCGCCTTTTGCGAGCGTATCTCGAGCCTGTGTGAGCCTACCTAATATTTCGAGCTGTTCCTTGCCCGCCGCTGTAACCTTGTCAGCTGCCGTAGCTGAACCCTGCTGTTCGGCATCGATTGCTTTAAGATATTCCTTTTCTGTCCTCTCTACTGCAGCATTAATATTTCTAGTTCCTATGTCAAACTCGGAGGCCGCTGTCTGCATGGTCTCTACAAGACTCGCAAGAGGGCTGGCAGAAGCTCCGGACCCAAGCCTAGTCTGTGCGGCAGCAACCGCATCCAATGAATCCTGATACCTAGATAAAGCGTGGGAGGACGAGACGGACTCAGAAGTAACAGTGCTTAGCGCGTTTCTAAACTCTAGTGAACTACCTTTTCCTTCTAAAAATTGCTCCTTTAAGTCTCCGAAAGCAGGAATATTCTCTGCAAGACTATCAAAGGTTTGTAGAATACCTTTTTGGGCGTCCCTATACCCTTTCGAGTCTTTTTCTAGTTTAGAAAAAGCGTCTATACGTGAGAGTAGATTGGCAGAGTTTGCCATGTTACCGATAGCAATAGCGGCTTCTTCTAAAGCTAGTTGATTGGCTGACAGCTTTTTGTTAGTACTCTCGAGTTCTTCGTTTAAAAGTTTTGAAGCTTCAGTGAACTTTCTGGTTGACTCCTCTGCTTTTTCTTGGGCTGCGGAAAGTTCTTTAGTACCTATACCAAGCATCTTCACCACATCAAACAGCATAACGGCAATTCCAACAAAAGGAATTGCACGTAAGAGAAAAGCCCCCCCTCTCGCAATAAGTTTAAACGTACCTAAAAGCTTACCACTTTCTATCAGAGTTGCAGCTATGCTTGCTTTTGCACTTAAATAGTATTTTTTCCATCCGCCTTGCATCTTTGCCAGCTCTATATCATGCTTAAGGCCCATGAGTTCTATGTTTCTGACTACTTCTTTTTCAGTTAGGCCTGCAGTATTGATAACACTACTAGTAGTTGCTGCGGCAGATTTCTTCAGTTGCTCAAAGTCTGCTTTTGTAAGTTTAGAAGTTTCGTCTGCTAGCTTTCGACCTAGTTTACTAGAATCAATAGCAAGACTTCGAATACGTTTCTCCGCATCGGCAGCTCCACTAGCTACGTTTGCAAGTGCCGGACCTGCGGGAGTAAGGGCTGAGATTATACCGCTTCCCAAAATGCTCATTACAGCAATAAGAGAGGCAGTATTATTGGCTAAGAAGTCAAATACAGGGGCTAAGCCTTTTATTAAAAAGGTCTGTACAGTCTCCAACATGGAGTCAAAACTAGACTTTAACCTCTGTATTGATTCACCGGAGGTGTCTGCTCCTGCAGCTGCGTCTCCAAACTTACGTTCTGCTTGTTCTAGTACTTCGTTTGCTACTGCTTGGGACCTTTCGTATGCAGACAGTTCTTTTACAGATTTTCCTATAGAGTTTGCATATTTTAGGGTGGCGGGCTCTAGCCGCAGTACAATACCTAATTCATCAAGTAGTTCTGGCTCTGCTTTTGTAACACCTCGGACAAGTCTATTAAAAGAGTCTGTTAAGTCTCTACCCAACACAAGAGAGGTGTCTTTGGCTGCTTTACCAAGACGAGTAAGCTGGTCGGAGCTCAATCCTGCAGCACTACCAATTGCTGCAGCGCTGGCTGCATCTTTATAAGAAATCTGAGCGCCTGTGGCTTCCTTTATAGAATTACTCATAGTCTTATAAGCAATACCCGTATTCGCTGCAAGAGCCTCTTGTCCAGCGATGAGTTTGGTAAAGTCTGCAGCTCTACTAAGAGCGTCGAATAAAGCAGTTATCGCAAATATGTTTGCAGCAAGAGTAGCATAAGCAGGTACTAAGCCTCCTTGAATCCCCGCAGCCATATTAGCAAAGTTTTTAGTGCCGCTTTTAGCGGTTTGAGCCGCCCCTCTCGTACTTCTGGAGGCGCGATCTGTAGACTCTCTAAGTCTATCTTGAGATTTAGAAGCACGTTCTGTAGAAGCACCAGATTTATCTAACTGGTTACCTAGGGCTTTAGCATCAACAGCAACACGTTTAGTAGTACCTTTATCGTCTACTATTACGTCTATATATACTTTTTTAGAAGCCATTAGCCTTTTACGTTATAGGTGTAATTCTTACCACCTCTTTGAGCCTTTCGCTCTTCTGCTTTTCTCTTTCTTTCTGCTTCTTCTGCCTTGTGGTTTACTATTAAAATCTCATAAGATTTTAGAAAGTAAACTACAGTAGGCCTATCTTCTACTTCGTATGTGTCAAACAAAAATTCAATATTAGACCAGTTCTTTCCTAGATAAGAGCCAGTGTTACCCTCCCAATTATCTGTCATTAAATCAAATATAAAAAATGCCACTTGTACTTCTGCGGGAAACGCGGAAGTCTCTAGTGGCATTCTTTTGGGATCTGGTTCTTCGCCTAGCTGCTCGCAGATTCTTAGATATTTCTCATAGTCTATCTTAGCATCTTGCTCGGCTACTTTTTTCTCAAGTAACTCTTGTATCCTAGTTACTTGTTTCCAGTAAAATTTTCTAAGTCACCTACTGTCTCTGTAACCCATGTATCAAACTCGTTTGCATTTCTCATGAGTAGTTCAGCATTTTCTTGAGTGTGCGGTAACTCATCATCAGGATCCAGGTCCCCAATTTCTACCAATAGAAGCTCTTCTAAGTATCGAAATTTAAGTCCCTTCCAACCCTGAATAACACCCTTACAGTACTCTGTTAAAAACTTTTCTTCATCTAGCTCTTCTTCTGGCTGGTGAGTTTTTTTGTTGAATTTTGTCGTAAGGCATTTTTTACGAAGTTTCAACATTTCTTCCCTAGCTAGATAAGTCAACTGTATGGTCATTCCATCATAGCCAGGATAGTCTACAGATACGGTTTTGCTGGGAGTCATAAGACTCGCCAGAGAAATAGGTGCTTCGGTCATTCGTCGTCCTTCTAATTGTTGTAATTTACTATCGACCATGAGTTTATATTATATGTGAGAAGAGGAAAAAAGTCAAGGGTTATTTTTTGGAGGTGAACAGTAAAAAGGGGGCCGAAGCCCCCTTTTTTGTAAAACTGCTATTTCTTAATATACATCTACAGGATAGTAAGTAATTGCAGTTATTTCATCCGCAGTTCCGAAGTCTGTCGGAAGTGCTGCATACTCTACCTCAAGAGAGATAACGTCTTCAACTGAGTGAGTGGGCACAGAAATGTGTGCAGTCGGAAACTCAATCTTCAAAGCAGGGTCTGTAGTATTGCCAGTAGCAGCACTACCACCAATATGCATGGTTACTTTGAATTTGTTTACAACTTTCGACATAGCGCCGGTACCTACCAGGTCATTAAAGAACTGTCGTGAAGTACCGCTTGAAACGTCAGAGTCTTCCAAAGTAAGGTAGCAAGTAGCTGAACCGCCCGATGAACGAGAGCCTGTTACGTGCTCAATCGGCTTGTTAATTGCTCCTAATTCTTCCGGTACGAGATAAGTAATGTTATTACCTACAGTAAAGTTACCGCCGGTAAGAGTAAGTGAGTACTTACCGTTTGCAACACGTCCAGCAGTTCCTGAATACGATGTTCCTGCAAGAACTACTTTTCCTGTAGCATTACCCAAGTTTTCTGCTTGAGCTTTTGTGCCGAAAAGAGTGATCTCAGTAGTAGTATTGGTAGAGCCTCCGTAAGTACCAGTCTCGTCTCCTACTCGAACAAACAGATGCTGACCATTTAGAGTAGAACCTCCTCCTGTCGTACCTGAAGCAAAGCCTGACATATACACCTGGTCTCCTGTTGACAAGTTGTGAGCAGCAGAGAAGGTAATAACATCATTAGTTTGGTCAACAGCAGAAACGGTAGCTATCGAACCCGGGAAGGTTCCTGCTACTTTGTCTGCTCCGTCTGCGGCTTCAATGTCAACAGCAGTCAGACGATTACGAATAAAGTTAAGAGTACTCGTAGTTGCTTCGTCAATAGCCTTTGTAATTGAACAGGTAGAAGCAACCGTATTGATAAGATTAAA
>VTLG01010397.1_pt1 | contig 12156 bp, 22 predicted proteins | sample 4694571 | NCBI WGS metagenome assembly VTLG01 (sample SAMN12604809, study PRJNA352737) | marine metagenome | biome: ENVO:00000447; feature: ENVO:00000209|ENVO:00000569|ENVO:01000036; material: ENVO:00002151; isolation source: viral sequences binned using virsorter ... | reverse complement strand
TCATTGTGTTTCCTATTTAACTATTTGTGCGCAATCACTGAAGAAAATTGGATTCGCTACATCTCGCTCAATACTAATGCTGCTTGATGACAGTGTGCTTAGTTAACTTATTTTAGTCACTGTCAAGCGAGTTCACGTTCATCCCCTGCATATTATTTTCCACCATTCCAATCAATTACTGGCGAATACGATAAAATAAACTCAACATGCGACCTTAGAAGTGGTGAGCTAGATATTGCCGATTGGACAGTGCGTATTTGCTCTGGATTATTTGAATTGATCAATGCATCAAACACAACATTGTCAATTAATGAAAAGCAAAATACAGCAGCATGGTATTGGTTGAGTTCCGCTGAGGATTTATACCGACAAAGCCTGAAACCAACTTTACGAGAATTCCTCAAGGCCTTGAATATAATTGCAAGGGAGAACTCCTTTGATTCATATAACTCTACTAAATTTTCAGTAGTGAGCGACATCATTTGTTTCCTTCTTTACAAACCTATATGGTTTTCACCATTCTCGATGTCGTCACAAAGATCAATTACAGCGCTCAGAGCATCTTCAACAGTTTCACCGCCTATCATCCAACCAGCGTTTTTATTTAATGAGTAAGCTGACCAAATTTCTTCAGCTTGAGACATCGAAACAGGGTAACCTTCACGAAGTAAAGCATCATGAACATTGCGAACCACCATCAGCTTACTATCGCCTACTTGATAGTTCTTTATAGGCGGTTCTAAGCTTAATAGAAGCTTCTTCAAACCATCATAATAATCTTCTAAATTGCGCATCGTTGTTTCCTGCTTTCGCTTTCTGGCTATATGGCCAGATAATGCTTTGTTCCATTTTACTTGAGCATCTATTCCTACTCCGTTCCATGCTCATTTTCGGCGGCAGTATGTGTTATCTCAAAAGGCATGCAAACGCACCTGCACTATTGCAATATTCTATATAGCGTAATGCATGCTCTATGATCACGTAAACCAAAAAGCAAAGAATGAATGCTCCCGCCGAAGCTTCTCTAAATATCCTCTTGCTAACTCTCCTGTGAAAATTAAAGCTATCAATCTCTAGTATTGTCGAATGGTTAGCTGTATCTCTCGGATATTCTTTGTGAAGACGAGCAATGACTTTTGATAATTCACTTGTTTTTTCTGTACGGTTAACTTGTCGCAATATCAAAACTGTAGTCACCACCACTATACCCAAATTAACTAATGGGTGGATACGTGAAGCTGAAAGTGTGCCTAATAATAAACCTGTAAACACAACGATTACGTTAAACAACGAAGAGTACTCTCTATCAAAGAACATTTTAAATGCTTCATTGAGCTCCTCTCGCTCCGCATCTTTAAGCTGTGAATATTCAAAGCCATCTGCCGATTTTTCTTTATTATCTTCAGTCATAAATCAATCTCCGTATTAAACTTTATGCCATTAAAGCAAATTTGTATTTTTGCGCTACCGATTGGGCAGATATTGTAAGCTGTCCATTTTCAAACTGTGACTTTAATCTGAATCCAATCTTGCAGTACAGCTTCGCTTTTAGACGATTCCCTTGTTGTCAGCTCCTAAAGTGGATTGCGAGCTATTCCTGATTAAGAATATCAATTTTGACGTGTCATTTTTTAATTAAAGCACATTTGACACGTTAATTTATTGATGTAATCTATAGTACATGTGTTTAGTCTTTAACCATTATGGACATATTTAGCAGTAATGCCGATAGAAGTAATTTTTACTGAAGATGACATTCAGCATTTGATTGAAGCGAATGCGCAGCCAAAATTCGCACCAAGAAACAAGGCGTTGATTTTTGCATTGTGTTATTGGGGATTGGATAGAAAAGAGGTTTGTCAGTTACCGCTCAGTTCAGTCATGAGTGAATCTGGTGAATGGTACTCTATTTGGCATATACCAAAAGAGCTCGCGTTTAATGGTGAAGCAAGAGAGTTACGTACTGCCGACCATGTTCTGCCTTTGTTAGACGAATATATTGAATGGCTTAAAGAATGTGGTTTGGGCAAAAGTAATTTACATACGTATCGTGGCCTTAATCCAGCTATGAAGTTGTTTGTAAATGACAAGTTAGAGCCGTTCAAATTGACGCCTCGTGGGAAAGCTAAAAAAGACGGAAGCGTAAGCTTTCAAACTCGGTCACTCGATGACAAGTTGAAGAGCTTCTTGGACAACTCTCGATTGCGTGGAGCTACGTTGAGTACGTTTCGTGATAGCTGGGTCAAAATGATGTATGACTATGGATGCGGCTATAACGATTTGAAAGATATTTCTGGCATCAAAACCAAAGCGACGCTGGATGCCAAAATAAAGCCAGTTGAACGTGAAATTGAAAAGGTTTTTAACAGCGTATTCTCACGCATAAAGTAAGGGATTGTTATGCCTAATTGGGTGATAGAGTTTCTGTATGTATTTAGCTTGTCGAAAAGAACACATTGGGCTTTAACATTCGGGGTAGTCATCTATTTCGGGGTTCTAGTGCTTGGCAACTACGCAGTTAATGGGTTGGAGTTCACGGGTCATTTAAAACCACTAGAAGACGTTATCAGAGACAAAATTTTATATCGCTATGATAAGCTTGCTCTTGTGGCCTTGATTTCATTTTTAGTTTTAGCAGTCAAAAACTTCATAAAAGACTGGAAGCGTCTTTTATAATTAACGAGGAATAAACAGGCAAATGAAGATATCAACCAACTATATAACATTCGCATCATTAGGATTAGTTCTCGCTTTCATTACGATGACAGTCGGCCAATTTATCGATTGTGAAGTTGTTGAGGGCGCACAAAGCTTAACAACATGTGGGAATGGTGAACCAGTCTCATTTTTCTGGAAAGTATTATCGTCTCTTATTGCGACAAGTGGCATTTACTTGTGGATAAGCAAAAACAATACATCTAGCAAAACAGAAATAAGGGAATAAAATGAACTTGTCTGAATTCGAGGTGTTAAGGTTTAACTTAGGAGGGTTGTTCGTTGTGCTTCCCTTAATTGCTTTTCTCACTGTTATATTTTGGCATATTTCTTTGCCATCACACAAAAGCGGAACTGAGGATTAAAGTGCAAACAACTACTGAAGATTTGATAAAACTATATGAATCGAAGGAGTCCATTCTGGGAGTAATATTCAATGCTCTAAGAACTTCTCGTAAAATTGGTTTTAGGCTTTGCCAATATAAAAACTCAAAGGATCTTAACGAATATTATGCTGCCCTATTCTGCTTTTCATTAATAGATAGCACATTGTGCGATTCGATAATTACTTCAGATGAACAAGAGAAAATAAGCTCCGTTCAATCAGCAATATCTGGCTCACCGCTTCTGAGGTCACATGTTGAGTTTATCTTATCGTATTCGCCAGTAATTGATTGGAATGATGGAAAATAATATGCAGAGGATGAACTTTAACACGTTTGAGAGTGACCAAAATGATTTAACTAACCACACTATCAATGAAGATTGTTGGCGCGATATAAAAGTTATTGACGTTGGTCCTACTTGGATGACTTATAAACAGTTGATGGAACGCACAGCAAATCTAAAAGATACAAGGGAATGAACATGCTTAAGAGTCCAGTTACATTTTTAGTTTCACAGGCAGTATGGCTTCTGATGGTTGCTTTTGGGGCAGAGCATATTGGACAGTTTATTGATTCAAAATATCCCGGACCCTATGAGTGAGTTAAGGAATAATGAAAAGACAACTTATAAAAGTAGGTTTTATAGAGGTTTTGGCGTGCGTATATATGTTCTTTGCCGTTCTGTTCTCTGATCCCATTATAGCTTTTCTCAGTCCGGGGGAACCAATTCTTCAATTTGGATTTTTTCGGTTTGTATTGGCATTAGTAATGGTTATTTTGTTAGCTGCTCATTGGCATCAAATTGTTTTTGTAAAAAACTGGCGTGAAGGTGAGTTTTTTGGTGCAAACGATGCTGCAACAAAATCAAGCAAGAGCTGAAATATACCCTCTAGAAACATGTCTGGAAAATGTAGACTGTAGGTTTGGTTTTCTGGAAAACGAGTTGTACCGCCGTGTAGTTGCATAATTTATTATAGTGGTAGTATAGAATTTTACAGACAAAATGCGGTCAGAAATGACTTTCAAAACAACTTATGGAAGGGTTCTGGAAATTCACTCTCGGCGTTTTTCAAGGTAGTTGTCGCCTGAGCTGTTAAGCAGCTTCTTTTTTGTTCTCTGGGTTTAATTTCACATCACCGATTTCCTCCCAGTTTCTAATACCCTTTGACCAGCGGTTAGGGTTCTTTTTTTGCGCTTTGGTATATAGCTCATGGCGTTTTGCCAATATCGCTTTATCTTCACCATTATGGCGTTGCGCTGGTGTCACGAATTTGATGCGACTATGCCTGTGCTCAGTGTTGTACCATTGAGCGAAGCCTTTCATCCAAGCTCTTGCATCTTCAAGGCTTTTAAAGCCTTCGCTTGGCCAGCGGTGACTGTATTTGACCGTGCGGAACAATGATTCTGAGTACGGATTATCATTGCTGACACCGGGGCGGCTACGAGAGCCAATGACACCCATATCAAGCATTTTGGCTTGCATCGTCAAACATTTCATCGGGCTACCGTTATCTGAATGCAATACCACGTCTTTTTTAACGCATTTCTCAGACCAGAGCGTGCGCTCAAGCAATTGGGCAGCATGTTCACCTGATTCACTGTCATGAACTTCCCACCCGACAACCTTACGGCTGAAGATGTCGATTATCATGTAGAGGTAGAAGAACCGACCAATGACCGTTGACGGGCAGTAACTAATATCCCAAGTCCACACTTGGTTTGGCGCTGTCGCTGTGTACCCCTTAGGTTTAGCTCGGCTACCTTTAGGTTTTGCTTTACCTCGATGGGTTAGCTGGTCATTGGCTTTCAACACACGATAAAAGCTCGATTCAGACGCGAGATATTGCCCGTTATCTGCCAGCATTGGCACTATCTGACTTGGCCCTAAATTGGCGTATTCTTCTTGGTTACAGGTAGCTAATATCGCTTGCTGCTCTTCCTCAGTGAGCTTGTTACTCGGTTCTGGCCTATCAGCTGTAGGTCTTTTGTCACCACTGATTTCACCGCTTTCCTGCCAGCGTTGTAATGTGCGTACAGACATACCAACTTCTTCACAGGCTTTCTCTTTTCTAGCACCTGAGCCGACTGCTTCATCAATCAGAGATGCGTAATGCTGCCTATCTGTGAGTGAGGTTAATTGTCCTCGTCTTCCCCCCAGTAGGCATTTAACTTTTTTCTGAGCACCAACAACGCTGCCGTTTCAGCAAGCGCAGCATCTTTGCGCTTTAACTCTCTTTCTAACTCTTTAATCCGCTTACGATCATCCTTTCGCTCTTGGGTTAATTGCTTACGTTGCTGGGCTTTAGTTTGATTGCCTGCAATGCAGCTTCGCTTCCATTCTTTAACTTGCTCAGGGTAAAGCCCTTTTTCACGGCAATACTCACTTAACTCAATTTCGCTCAATGCTGCTGTTTCTAAAACAATTGAGAACTTTTGCTCTGGTGACCAACCATCTGAACTATTGCTATCTGCCAAACTAGAACCTGCTTGTAAATACTTATCTCGCCATGAATACAAAGTAGATAAGTTGATACTCTCTAGCTTTGCGAATTGGCGTAATGATAAGCCACTTTCAACCAGCTTTCTAATGATGGCTTTCTTATGATCTTCAGGATAATGCTTCACTAATATCTAACTTACCGCTCCCTGTTATATTTTTATGAAAAACTGAGGCGACAACTATCCTGACACAGGGGGATACCCAGCGTAGTCAGTTTGGGCCAACTGCTATGTTCTGTTGTAAAGCCAGATGCGGGCAATACCTGATATTCTCGATATTCCCTACGGCCATGACCTTGTTCGACATGCGTCAGCTTGTCAGCTGTTGTTTGGGAAAAAGCCTCTTGTAATCCGGTGTATAAGCCTCGTTGATTCGCTTTCACCGTCAGTAAGTAGTCTGCCTCTTTGTCTATGATGGTTTGTGCAATACTCGTTTGACATCCCATGGCATCCAGACTGACCAGGCAACCTTTAATATCAAGCAGTTGCAACAGCGCGGGAACAGCCGTGATTTCGTTGGACTTTGCATCCGTTTTATACTGTCCCAGTACCACACCATTGGCCGTCGCATAGGCGTTAACCATATGAATGGCGGTACGTCTGTCCGTTCGGTCATAAGAGCTTTTTAGCGTTTTTCCATCAACCGCGATGACCTGACCTTGTGTCAGTATTTCTGTTTGTTGCATCCAGGCAATGAATGCCTGTTGAAACTGGCCCGGGTCAACACGACTTACAAGCCGGGCAATCGTATCGTGCACGGGAATACCCAGACTAAAATCACCATGTTGCTTAAGCCAATCCAGGTGACAGCGACCAAAATCTTCAATGTCTTCCCATCCTTCAGCACCCGCTATCACAGCTGCAACAGTTAGAAATAAAACGTCAAATAGCGGATAGGTGATTTTACTGGCCTGGCGAGGCTCGTCTATCGAATGAAAGTGGCTGGCAAAAACGGCAAGTGACATTGTGGTGCTCCCAAAAAGAGAGCATATGATCATAGCCAGACCAGGTCGTCAACTAACAGTTAAATTTGATCAAATAATGTTCGCGATCTCGCCCTGCTTATCGGGCGGCTGGTAGTTCACTTTAAACGTACAGGGCGTAATTCGTATCCCACCGGTGAAACCCTTTCTGGTAGAGCAACGATTCACTCTATTCTACCAGAGCCAATGGCATTCCAAGATTTCTCCGACTTCAAGCATGTGTGCCTATCCCGAAGTGAACTAGAAATGCTGTATCGACACCAATACCCCTCATGGAAGACCGCGCTTTCATCTGTGTCTGGCGTTTATCTAATTAGTGATAGATTAACGGGAAAACAGTACGTGGGCAGCGCCTATGGGGCTGATGGTTTTTGGAATCGCTGGGCGGCATATGCCAATGGCCATCATGGGGGTAATAAGCTCTTGCGGTTGCTATTCAATGAAACCGGAGAAGGGGGCTTTAGTCAGTTCCAATACTCTATCCTTGAAGTCTGCGACATTGATTTGTCTAAAGAGTCAGTGATTGAAATAGAGAATAGATGGAAAAGAAAATTACTTTCTAAAGAGTTTGGTTGGAACGATAATTAATCTTTTCAAGATAATGTATTTTGTATTAATTTAATAGTTCACGCATGATAAGTGTAATTATCATGCGTCAACAAATCTCCTATCTTAATCTCATGTTCATTCCGTCTAAAATAAATATATGACCAATAGACATTAATTTTCTGTCTTCATTTTTTAAATTCATATCACCACTGTATCGTATAAAATGAGGTTTATACCTGACCTGTACTATCATTGAATTTCGGAAACTATCACGAATTGATTGCGCTTTTTTCATAAATAGACGGTCGCGATTAGCCAACCTGCTCGTATCGCATGTTACATTGACTGCGACCATGGGTATAAGCTTGTTATTTGCACGAATGTTATTTATCGTTTCTTCTGGTGAATTGAATAGCAGTGTCTCCAACTCTATATCCATCAGTTGCTCCGTTGCTTTGTCTAACGCCTTTTCAATTCTATTATTGTTGTTGTTGGTTGCGCTGCTTCTGACTGCCTTGCACTCAATAAAAGTGGCGTGTCTCTTACTGAATAAACCTATATCAATGCGTCCCTTTGACCCTTTTTCATATCTTGTTGCTGTCATTTCGGATACTGGCCAAAAGACAGCTTTGTCATTTCGGTGTAGATTGTAGGCTGCTTGCATGATGAGTGGCGTTAGAGACACTCCTTTGGCAGCTGTCGGTAAGCATAGTTCTGGCACGATGGGAACAGATTCTCTGTATTCGCAAATTTGTCGACATACTTCATCCATTAGGTCACGTAGAGAAGCTAGCATGTTGTTGGGTGCAAAAATTCTCCAATAATTTTCTTCAATCAACACTTACACTCCTAGCGATTAATTTCACTACGCTATTATATAAATCTGACTGGTTAAGCGCTTCTTGTCGAGGGTTGCCGGTGCGCTTCTTTGTTTGCTTTGCTGCTCTCCAGCCTTCATTGAAAGCCAGTTCGATAATTAACGATAAGCGCTCTCTGTCGTAGTTTTTCAGTCTTTTGGTAAAGCTGTCGAGCATCAATTCGGTGCTATCAAAGTTTCCTTCGCCTAACCGCTGCTTAGCCAGGTCCACATCGTGTTCATATTCGCGATAGTCGGGTGACAATAAAAAGTCTATCGCCTCTTCCAATGTGTCGGCGCCCACCTGCGCTTTAAACTTATCAAGCATATTAAGAGAATGTGATTTTAATTGAAGATTTTTTATTCCTCTGTTTTCTCTGTGTTTGTGCGCTCTAAATCTATTTTGAAGCTTTTTAATGGCATCTTGAGTAATTATTTTTCTAAGACAATCATAAGTCTTTTTAGGCTCTAAAAAATCAATATCTTTCTCGTTTATAATTTCTTTTTTGCCACTTATAAAATCGTCGCTTTTTAAAGATGAAATGAATTTATCAAAATTCTTTTCTATGTATTCCTGCCAAATTTTATCGTTGCTCACTACCCTGCCCTGCGTTTGCGTTACTTATAACGCTTTTATATCACGGCTATGACCATCCTACTATTGTTAATTTATGTAAGCGTTATATGTAACGCTTTATTTGTTCTTTCTGCTGTGCTATTTTATTATTATAGATAATTACACTTATATCGATTAATAGCATGGCAAATGAAATCGCGTTAGCGCAAAGCGACTTTTCGCTGAATGAAGAACATCGAACGCTGGTGGTTCAAAATTTAACTGAACTAAGAGACTCAGTGTGGGAAACGATGTCGCTGAATACGCGTAAGGCTTATCAGTCTGATTTCAATCAATACCTTAAGTTTTGTCGGGCACATGCATTGCCGGCACTGGCAAGTGATTGGAAAATTACTAAGACTGCATGCCAGGCGTTCTTCGATGAACTTATGGCGTCTGAGCTTAAACATCACACCATCAAACGAAAGCTCGCGTCGGTGCGCTTTTTCATTGGCGTAAGCGAGTTACCCGACCCATGGAAGCACTCCAAGCTTTTCAGTCGTTATGTGAATGGAAAGCTTAAAGAAAAACCAGCGGCACAAAAGCAAGCAAAGCCATTAAAGTTAAATGATGTGCGTGTAGCAAATCGTGTGTTAAATGTAGACTCGTTATTGGGTTTACGCGATGCGGTGCTGGTCAATGTCGCACTCGATACACTTTTTCGCGCATCCAACATTCTGGCCATTGAAGTCAATCATATCGACTGGCAAGCTAAGACAGTTTTTGCCCCGCGTTCCAAAACGGATCAATCGGGTGAGGGCCACTACGGGTATTTGTCTGACGAAACTGCAGAGTTACTGACAAAGTGGCTCGATAACGCAAAAATTACTGATGGTTATATATTTCGCAAGCTCTCCCCTAAACAAACTGTTCAGAAAGAGCCTATGCAATACCAGGCACTACTGAAGAGGTATGAGGCTATAGGTATGGCCATCAACACCGATGGTAAATTTACCTGCCACAGCACGCGCACCGGTGGTGTTCTCACGCTCATGGAGGCTGACGTACCTATGGCAGAAATTGTGCTTTCGGGGAACTGGAAAAGCGAAGCCATGGCTATACGCTACGCTCAACAATATCAAGCTGGTAAAACGGGTATGGCCAAAGTTAGGTGAGCGAGCAGTTTGCCGATTATTAATAGTAGGTTGATAATGAGTCAGGCTACTTTAAAATCAAATTTCACTTTACTATTTTAGGAATTATAAATGATAAAAAGGATTATTTTCTCAACCCTCCCTGTGGTTTCAATCTCATTATTCGGTTGTGGTGCGACTCTGCCCGGCTATAATTCTGGACTATCCTACGAAGATGTTGCGGCGAAGAGGACACCACTTTTTGAACGTGTAGAAGGCTGGTCTCTTCAACCAGAGTGCACTAATCTTATTGGTCATTTAATGTACGACTACCGCCATGTCTACAGTGAAGAGAACAGTATCCTTGTCGCTCCATTGCTGAAGTATACAGATTATGACGTTAGAGGTAACCATGGCACTATGACCTATAGGCGTGGTAAGAATGCTGTTTACAGTTATACATTTTATAAAGACATTAACAGCAACCTTTTAATCGAAGATAATAGCTATAAAGAAAACGATAGTACAAAGAACCCTAAGAATGCTTATTGCGCCTTTTGCACAGATGACGGGTTCACGGATTTTGCGCTAAAAACGCATACTTTTATCGCCGCAGAAATTAAAAAGCACAACAAAAACAAAACCTGCGATGATTTCCAAGAGTTTTTAGGGAATGAAGAGAAAAATTACACTTCTGAGTTCTATGAAATCAGCTCGAAGTAATTCTTTATGTATTCACAACATCTAACTGTGTAAATAAAGTCCGAAGTCGAAATGAATTGCTGCGGAGTCTTGGAAGACTACTTAGGTTTGAATTACTCTCGGCATCCAGAATAGGGAACAGACAGTCATGGCCGGAGGGAAAGCTCCCCTTGTTCAGCTTGGATGCTCACAGCATGTGATACCCTACCGGCCACCTCTTCACAGTTAAATTATCTTGTGTTTTTTAAGAAATTCCATCACAGCCTCTTGTGTACCAAATGCACCTAACAGCATCCTTCTAGCATGTATCTTAGAATTTTCGTCTTCTGCCTTTAATAAAAGTTCATACCATGTCTTTACTAATACTACTGGTGGTTCTCGCATAAAATTCCCACTTTAGCTTATATCTAGCTAATCAATTCGGTGAATAGTGCCCTTCGTTACTTTGCCAAATGAGAACTAGTCTCCTCGAAAAAATCCATCCCATAATACAGGTGATAGCTTTATGCTTAAAGTGCGACAATTTCTGTAATTAATTATGCAAGCAAGGTAAGCGATGCCAACTATTATTTTGGAATTAGAAGATATGAAGCGGTTTGAGCAAGCGGAGGTAGTCTTAACGAACTTGCTAATGTTACAGCACCCTACCGAAGAAAAATTCATAATAAGTCATGACGACATTGTTGTCTCAATAGAAGCCGCTATTGGATTGATCCATTCCACTTTAACAATAGAGCGCAATTAACAAGAGGATATAATGGGAATAAAGCGGCGAATTGTCGTCTATAGGGAGCACATTCAGTCTCTTCAATAAATATCAATGAAGAACCTAGAAATCCGGCACTTTCTCTAACAGCTCTCTTCTGTTCTTGGTAGATATTACGTTCGCCATTCTATTATACGTATCTTTCGCGAACCCTTCATATCCAATTGCCCCAAAAAGCGGGGAGAACATGGAGCAGGCAACAAAGTTATCGTTTGAAGCGTTTTCTTTAGTTACCTTGCGCGCGTTTTCTCTGGCTGAATCTGAGATACCGGTATTCATAAAATGCTGTTTAGTTTTGTAGGACGGATTTACAAAGAATGTGTAGCTAGCTGTAAAATAGTCCATGTACTTAGTGATGTCTGCGTCAGTCGAAAGTGTTTCAAGCGTATTCGCTATTTCAGGTAAGGCTGCCCCCCTAGCATCATCTTCCAATGCGGTGATAAGAGTTGACTTGATATCGGGTGATGAGTTTTCAAACCATATGTTGCATGCTTCATTTAGTTTGTTGAGGCTCTTGTATTCGTCTGTTTGATAGTGCCATTTGAACTTCGCACCAGAACCAGAAAAGCTGTTTACCCAATCAATAGCTACTGGGTTTTTCTGCTCAATTAGATCCATAAGTATCGCTTTCGGAGAGCTATTTTCAGAAGCACATCCTCCGATTAATAAGGGGATAACAAGTAACATGTTCTTCATAATCATTCCTTGATACTACATTTTCAATATTTATAGGAGATCAGATTAACCTTTTTCGCAGCCATAGTCTAAGAACCAACCGATGTATGCGCCCGAAATTGGTCATAAAATTGGTTGGCAATGCGTGTGTTTCCCCCGAATAGAACTTTATTCTCAAGTAAGAATGCTCTATCAAACTGAAGTAGTGCCATATGAACGGTGTTATATCGCATTTTCTTCTACCACATAACCTAGCCACTAGGCATAAATACGCCCTTTCCTTCTGTCTTAATCAGTTCCTGTAAAAGTGCATGCTCAGCTCGGGTCATTTCAGCT
>VTLG01002037.1_pt1 | contig 12157 bp, 6 predicted proteins | sample 4694571 | NCBI WGS metagenome assembly VTLG01 (sample SAMN12604809, study PRJNA352737) | marine metagenome | biome: ENVO:00000447; feature: ENVO:00000209|ENVO:00000569|ENVO:01000036; material: ENVO:00002151; isolation source: viral sequences binned using virsorter ... | reverse complement strand
GGAAGTAGTGATAGATAAGCTAGCAAGCTTACCACCAGTAATACTTCCATCAATTAGCTCATTATTACCAATACTGTTGTCTGCCATGTTAGCATTTTCAACAACATTGTTTTGAAGCTGCCAGTCAGATGAACTATTAATCTGTAAGTCACCTTTATCTCCTAAAGAGAAAGCAACTGAGTTATCTTCTTTTAATGTACCGAATTCTTGTGCTGAATATAATAACTGGGTGTTGTTATTATTTAAATCTGAAGCTCTAATAGAACTACCAGATTGAAATGAAACGTTTAAATTATCTATATCTGTATCTCTGAAGATACGCACAACTTCAGTATTATTAGGAGCTGTGTTGAAATTAACAACGGTGCTAGCCCCTAATTGTACAATTGTATAATCTGTATTGAGAGATTTAGTAACTCCCTGTAGTTGTACTCTCAGATCAGTTGTAGCTAAGAAAGGGAAAGTAACATTAAAATCCCTATTACCTGTCACTGTCTGAGTGTGGCTAACTTCCGTTGAATAAGTCATTTAGCTATGTTTAGTGTTTTGTTTAATCCAGCGTCATCATAGAGTTGGTCTAGATTAGTAGTTTTTGTATTATAATCTGCATTTATTTTAGCATATTCTCTTGCTCTAATACCAGCTCTAATTGGATCATCTAATGAGTTCTCTGCTAAACGCTTACTTTTGTCATATGCTTTTGAAAGTCTATTAAAGATATTAGCATATTTAGTATGATCTAAAATTTCAGAAGAAATCAAGCCTCTACGTTGTGCTTGTATAATATCTTTAAATCCTTTATATACTGTACCATCAGGACCAGTATAAGTAAGCTTAGCAGCATCTTTCATTATTTTATTTATCTCTCTTTTATAAGCACCTTGCTCACCCATCTTAGAGTTGATTGCAGTGATCTCATGGTTTTCTAAGATAACACCACGTTGACTCATTCTCATACTAGGAGAACTATTAAATTCAATATCAATTAAGAATTGTCTTTCTTTAGAAGGTAGTGATGTTATTTTCACTGGTCCTCTATTAAATACTCTTAGGAACCAATTATCTTCTTTACCGATTTCCTTACCATCAATAGGATCTACTACTGAAGTTAAAGCACGTTCAGGATCTACAGCATCTAACCAAGCATTTCTATTTCTTAAATGATCATCAAGTTCAGAACGTAATTGACGTAACTGAGGGTACATAATTTTACCTATTTCATTTCTTAAGCTACCTAAAGGTGCAAAGTTATTACCAAATGAAGTTGCCCATCTAGAAGCTGCAGCACCATTACCTTGTAATACATCGAACATAGGTTCTAATTGAGATAGAACTGATCTGTTAGTTACAGCTGAACCTAATACAAATGTTAATTTACTATATAAATCTTCTTGTACAGCTGATGTTAAGCTATCAAAGTTATCAACAACATCAACTGTTAACGATAACCAATCTCCTATTGGACCCATCCATTCGTAACTGACTTGTTTATTAGTACCTGGGACTTTGCATGATTTAGGTTTCCATCCACTTCTAACACGTTGTTTCTGTACAGCTTTGTTATAATGTCCAGTTCCTGTACACCTATCATTAGCCATAGACATACCAGCCATAGTAACCATTAGGCTTCCTATAGCAGCTTTACCTTTAACTTCATATCTAATAGTATCAAAAGTATCTAAAGCAAACTCATCAAATACCTTACCTTTACTTGTCAATATTTCAGCTATTTCATCCATCGAGAAATCTGAAACTTTCTTCATACCTAATGGACCCCACATCTTCTGATAGTCAGCAGATAGAATACCTGCAGGACTCCACTTACCGAATGTATCTATAACATTAGCAGTAGTCTTAGGGAACCATATGAAAGATCTAGCAGCAGGGAATCGTTTAATGAATTCATTCATCCCTTCTGTAATAGGTGAGTTAGCATTAAGTGCTATTTCACTTGTTGAGAAGTCTACAGCATCATTTTTAATCATACCATTAGAATCTATAAATGTTTCATAGAGTTCGTCTGTTGCTTTTTTAAAGCTAGCTTCAGTTATCTCGTCACCTGATTGAGCTAGTTTATTGAATGCACTATACTTAGCTTCTGTACTAGCAAGTACGGATTTAGAGAAGCCATCTAATGCTGTCATACTATTACCACCAAACCTGAGAACAGGGTCTCTAGCTAAAGCATCAAGATCATCATAGACACTAAGCATCATTAAGCCACCATCTTCACCGTTTTCAGAAGCTGCGAATGCCCAAGATCTAAGAGCATCTAAACCTTTAGCTTCTTGAATAGCAATATCATCACGCATTACATAACTAACTTCTTTAGGATTATTAGCTGCTTTTCTGAAAACTAATCTTAAATGATCTGTTGCTTTCTGTAAGGTATCATCTATTGCAAAATGAGCTACCATAGCTTTTTTAGCTTTAGCTACATCACCATGTAATACAGCTCCAGTAACAGTTGCCATACCTTTACCTAATAAACCAGTTAAGTTACCTACACCAGCATTAAGAGGTGTTGACATAGCTGATAGTGCAGAGTTAAATAAATTACTCCACATTGCTTTGTTAATTATAGAAGGTACTTCAGGGTTTCCGTCATATAAAGCTTTCTTAAATGTAGCTAGATTATCACCTGCCCACTGATGTAGTTTAAACATACTATCTACGTTACCATCAGTAAACTCATTAGCTAATAGTAATGGTCTAAGGAATTCAGGGTTTTCTCTAGATACTGTTTTTAATGTATTAGTCCATTCTTTAGCTTTAGGTATAATCTCTGTTAATTTATTATTAGAATTAGCTAAGATAGTATCAGCAGTAGCATTAATTACTTCTTTATCACCTGTCTCTACAGCATTCTTCCAATCAGTCATATTAGAAAGCATAGAACCTGCTTCAAAATTAGCTAGTCCTTTCTCTACAGTTAGTACTTCTAGACGGTCTGCCATAGCATCTACAGTTCTAAGAACCGAGATATTGTCTTCCATTAATCTAGCACCTTCAGACATATCTGCTACTTGACCAGCTTCTGAAGTCAGTAAATAAGCTCTAGCTTTCTGTACATCTAGATCAGCTAATTGGAATTTTAATTGTTTAACAGCTGCATTGATTCCTTTCTTACCAGTAATTCTAATAGCAGAACCATCAATAGAACGTTTAAATTCATCTAAGATTCCTACGATTTCATCTGTAGATACTCTTGGATCTAAGATTGTAGCTGCTAGTTTTTTGCCTGCAGCATCCATCATAGTAGCTGATATTGTTTTAGTATTCCTTAACCTTTTACTAACAGGTCCAGCTTCTTTTAATTGACCAGCAAGTTCTGATACAAGTGTTCTGTTAGATAAGTTTTGTAATTCAATACCTTCTTTTCTAGCAGCTTCATGTACTAAGTTACCTAAACGTCCCCAACTGGAATCTATATTATTTTGAATTTGAGCAGCATCTGCACCAGCTCCAACAACACCATCAGCATCTTTAGTTCTAACTAAAGTCTCACCTTCATCGAATTTATTCCAATCAATAGGTGGTTCACCTTTACTAATATAGTATTCATTTAAAAGATTTAATTCTTTTTCTTTCCTAGCATAACCTCTTAATACGTTATCTTCTATAGCTTTGTCAGAAAATTTAATATCAGAGAATTCATCTTTGACTAAATTATCTATATTCTTATCTTTGGATATAAATTGAGAGGTACGTTTAATACTTCTACCACCTTTAATAAGGAAGCAAGCGCCTTCAACTACACCAGCAAGTACATTGAAAATAGCACCTTCTGCTACATTCTTAGCACGTTTTTCACCTGGACTATCATCAGCACTTGTAGCCCAACTATCAGGTATCCATTGATAAGTTTTGGGGAAGTATTCTTTTAATATACCAAAGACATTATCATCTTGTTGGTTTTGTTTAGCTACATAATCTGTTGTAGCACCAGTACCTACATCAGCACCAAATTTAGCAAACCATTGGAATGATTTACTATTACCTAATCTTTGTAACCAAGGTGCCGCTTGCCCTGCTGCATGTGCCTTAGCACCAGCATGTAATAATTTAGCTCTAAGACCTAATGATGGTATTACAAGACCTGATATATTACGAATAGCCGTACTGACATCACTTTCATACTTAGGTAGTTTAGGAATATCAGGACCACCTGCAGAAGCTAAATTAATAGTATCTATAAGTGTATCAGCTACACCTACAACAGGTGCTATATTTCCATATAGATTCCTACCTGTACCTTCAAGTATGTCTTGTGCAGTTCCTATAACTCCAGGTCTTCTTGGGTCTCTACCTTCCGCTATGCGATCTTGGTAGACTGTTTCCATACTTCGGATTCCTTCCGAAGATGATCCTTCCGTAGAAGGTTGCTGTTCAGGAGTTTGTTCAGTATCCGTAGACACCTGTTCACCAGATAAAACTTGTAAACGTTCAATCCGTTCCTGTAAACTTTCTTGTTCCATATTATGTTGGATTTAGTTGTTTAAGTTTTTCTTCTATTTCATCAAGTTCTTTAGTCAATTTGTCTAAGTTCTTTTGTGCATCTCTAACTACTGAACTAGGATACTCATCTGGATTTGCTAAAATTGTTTCAAACTTACTTGGATCTAATTCAGTTAATCGTGCATTTAAGTTTCGTTTAGTTTCTAAATTAGTTTGATCAGTTGCTGCTTGTTCTTCAATCTTTTCATTACCAGGTAATTTGTCTATAGTATCAAAGATTCTAGCTGCTATATTTGGTGAATTAGCTAAAGCTTCTGGACCATACCATTTAAAAATACTTGCTAAATTTTGTGAAAGTTGTTGTGAATTACCAGTACTAGATTCTAATGATTGAAGTAGTTTTGAAAGAATAATCCTATCAGGTGTAGGCATTGAATCAGCAAACTCTTTAATATTAAACTGTTGAACAAGATCTTTATGCTCTTTACTATTTGCTAAAGCATTCAAACCTTTTTCAATTAAATCACTCATGGGTTCACCTTCTCTTGATCTGATATATAACATATCTTGACTAACAGTTCCAGTTTTAAGGAATCCTATAAGTTGATCAGTAGAGAATATACCATTTACCTTTTTATGGCGCTCTTTTTTATCAGGGTTATTCTTGATATTAAGGTTATAATTTTTAGCAGAATCTACACTTAAACCTGCATTATGATTATAAGTTGGTGTAACACCTTTATTGAAATAATTCCCCCATTTCTTTTCACCTGCATTTCCTGTTAAAGAAAATTTACCAGCACCTTCTACTCCCCAACCATTTGCTTCTTTATATAATTGTAACGCTTGAGCGTTTTCTGTAGCAATATTTGGGTTAGGAGTAAATGTACCATCAGGTCCGTATTGAGCTAATATTCGTTTTGCTAAATCTTGTCTTCTAAAGGCAAGCAAATCTTGTTCAATTATATTATCTTCATTAGAAGTTACAGTAGCTGATTTATCAAATGCTTCACCAGCTCTTGCTGTATAAACTTCTCCTTTAACATTACTTTCATCAAAAGCTGTTTTATTAGCTGGATCTTCTTTCCACTTCTTAATTTTGTTAGCTTTATCTAAAAGGTATTCTCTAGCAATATTATTAGGTATTGTTTTAATCTCTTCAATTTTCTCATCAAGAGTACCATTAGCTTCATCAATTGAATAAGCATTCAGATACCTTTTAGTTTGAACCTCTCCTTGTGCAGCAAGGTTTTGGTTCTCTAAATTTGTAAAGGTTTTCTGAGACACAAGACCTTTTAACGGTTGTATAGCTTGACTCCATTGTTCTTGTGTTGTGAATGGACTATCTTCTTGATATAATTGAGATAATAAACCAGTTGCTTTAGCTTCGTTTTCAGCTGTTTTAGCAGCTATAATACTATTACTTCTTTCAGTTGCACCTGATCTAATGAAATCCCAAGTTTTCTGATCGAAGATATATTCACCTGTTTTACCACCTGCAAAGTCTGTTAGAGTGCCGTCTTGCATAGCATCAATAACACTCATTGGTGCTTTACCATCTTTTAAAAGACGATGTAAGAAACCTGCTACCTTACCTTTATCGTTGTTATTCTTTGATAATAACCCTTGTAAGACAGCTGTTGCAGCATCAGATTGTATCACCCCATTTTCTTTAGGTATATTAGATACAGCCTTTAGATCTACTTCACCTTCTGAAGTAAGTTGAACTGAATTGTATTCAAGTGCTGCTAAAGCTCCTTTTGTTGTAGCTATTCTATCTATCTCATCTCTAAAATGAGTTGCTATATAGTCTTTATCAAATCCAAGTTTAGTTAATTTTGCAGTTATATCATTATCATAAAAATCTCTAATTGTACCATTAGCAGATGCTGTATCGTAATCACGTTTCAGTCCGCCTGTTGGATCATTTTCAATCCTATAATCTAAGTCACCTACACTATCATCAACTTGCTGATGACCTAACATCCGTCTCAGTCTAAGTGAATTACCAGCAGAATTGTTTTTTAATAAACTATAAGCTTGTGGTGAGATATTATCTTTTAATTGATTTAGTATTGTATCACTATCTTTAGTTAAAACATCTTCTTTTTTAAATAAATCTTTTATAGTTTGTTTATCTACTTCTTCAAGAGCACGGAAATCAACACCAAATGCTTTTTGTCTTTTTGTATCAAAGGAAGATGCTATTGTTTTAGAGAAACCAGCTAATTTACCAAAGTTTTGTAAACCTTCAGCTAGATCATCAGCTCCAAAAGTTGCATCAATTTTCTGCTTACCTTGTTGTGATACTAACCTACCATGTCTATCATGATCAGCAAGCTCCTTTCTATAAATTTCATCTAAAGTTTTAGACCAAGTTGGTCCTTGTGTTGGGTGCCAAAAGTTTTTTACACTGCTCATTAGTTAACCTCCGAACCAATTGAAACCACCTGATCCACCCATACTTGCAATAGAGGAACCAATACTTAGAGCGTCCATGAATGAAGCTGCTCCAACATTCTGTAACACAGGTTTTGGAGGTGCTATATCAGGATGCTTCTCAAATGCTACTTGACTAAATGCTTGTAACTGATCAGCTCTAGTTCTACCAGCTGCTTCAGCACCTTTCTTGCTTAGTTCAATACCAGCATCGGTAAGTTTATTAGCCATATCATTACCTTTCTTTAGGTATTGACCAAGTTCAATAGCTCCTATTCTATCAGTAGATCGACCTAATCTACCTGAAGCTTTCATGTCACTAAACTTACTTTCTTGTAAGAATGTCTTCCAATCTACTTGGCTTTGTTCCATGGCAGCGTCAATCATCTGACCATGTTTTGCTTGTATCTCTGAATAGACATTAGCTAACCCAAGGTTGCTAGAGTCTATCATTTGCTCATACTGTACGTGCTCAACACCAGTCATACTGAGTGTCTGCATCCAGCTTCTTTCTCTTCTTTCTAATTGATGCTCATAATCGCGCATCATCGCCTCGTTGGCGGCTCTAGCCTTAGCTCCTAAACACACGGCAAAATTCTATAAAGGATAATTGATTAGGTCCATGTTTTAATTCCCTTAGAAATTTGAACCCTAGGAATTGTAATAATTTTAAATGGACCTTGTTTCGTTTATCAACAATGTTCCACAGTAACTTCTCTTGTCTACCTTCTACATAACGCTTCGCTTCTCTAGCAAAGGTTAGTGGGTAATCATGAATAGCGGGTGTACATAGCATCCAGATTTGTCCTCCAGCATCGACTCCAGCCATACCAGCAGTCTTGCCGTTAGGCACTACGAAGTATACGCAAGAGGGTTTTTGAACGGCATCTACTAACGCTTCTGTGGAATTTATCCCGTGACCTTCTTCGACCTCTAGTCGGTCAGCAGGGAGTAGATTAGAGGCTACTTCTAAGGCAGCCTCCATTGTGATTGGGTGAATGTATTTAGACACTTCTATAATTTTGAGTGGTATAATCCCCTTCCCATGTCATTGAATACAATGTAGCAGGTGAAGGGTGTGTCGATTTAAGTGTTAAAGTTAGATTCTTATTTTTCTCATATGTAGGTATAGTTCTACTTGCCTGTTCATTAAACTGAACTTGGTTAGCACTATATTGATCAGTCATAGTAGGTTCCCATTCTTCAGTGTAAGATGGTTTACCAGTTCTATCAATAGTAGTTTTATATAAACCATTAGCACCAAAATTAAGTTTAACTCTATGTATAATTAATGAACCATTTAATGCAGCTCGATATGATTGGCCACTTTGTTGTCCAAAATAAATCGTAGGGAATTTAACTTCCATATCAAACTGATACCCAAGTATTAAATTATAAGCAGGTGTTATAGTTGTATCATCTGTAGGATCATTTGGTGTTTTTGGTGTATTCTGATCATCTAAATAGGTTTCCCAGTTGCCAGGTAGTTTTACCTTAGTAACACCACTCTCTACAAATGTAGATAGGTGTACTGCCTCGTCAAACCCATCGCCTGTAACCTGCTCTACAAAGCTACCTTGGAAGGTATCATCTGAAGAACCTGGTAAAGCATAGACTGCTAGTTTTCCTGAAGCATTATCAAATCCGTCAGGTAAATTAAATTTAGTCCAATTATTTGTAGCATCATATGTTAACTCAGTAGATTCAATTTCTTTACTATTATCTAAATGAACTCGATATGTAATATCATCTGATGTATCAGTAGTATTCAAATCATCTACTACTTCAGGTTCATTAGAATCTTTTTTAATAAAGAATTTTTGTAATACATCTTTGTCATCATTTCTAACTACAGCATAGAACGCATCATCTAATACTGCATGATGCTGAACTTTACCCATTAACTCCCATGTAAACCATGCTTGTTGTAATCTGTTATCGCTAACATTAAAATATCTATAACCATAAATAGTATTTGTATCTTTTTCACTGAAGAGTATAATACCATTCTCTCTAGAATTAGAGATTAAAGTTAAATTTTTGTTGAATATTTTATTTACAACTTTTGTTTGGTCTATAACAATAGGTTCACCTTCACGTAAGATATTAGCAGCTTCCCAAAAACGACTATGTTTACCTGCATTATCTAAGAAACCTATAGTTGTACCTAATGAAATTGGGTTAGTTTTAGAATTAAAATTATAAGAAGATAAAGAATTAATCTTAGCAGTTTGTGGGCTTAAAACATCAGAGTCTGTTGTTAAAAGGAATTGTTTATTTTTAGTAAATAAAACAAGACCACTATTTGTTTGTATAGCATCTTGTACTATAGCAGGATATTCAGAACTACAAGATAAATCTATAACATCAGTAGCAGTATAAGTAATAGCAGAGCGTGGCCAGAAGTTATAGAAGTCTCCAGGTTGAGACATAATGACATTCTCATCACTGAGCATGATCATTCTGTTTCTCCAGAATACCATCTTATTGATCTCCTTACCTACAAAAGAAGGTTCAGGTACTGTTGTAGTATTACCTACAAGACATTTGTCCCATACAATATCACTTAGTATAAATGAACCATCGCCTTGCCTTACTAATTCCAAAGGCATAGTAGATTTGTCAATCTCTATCTTTCTTTCAGGTGCAGCACATTCTTCCCAAGTACCAGGACCGTCTCTACCATTTTCTCCAAAAAATCTTACATAGTAATCATCTTCATTAGCTTCACTGTTTTTAACTTTTACAACATAACCATCCAAACATTGAGTAGGTAAATCTTCAATATTATTACATTCTGAAGTGATAACATTTAGAAGATCACCTGTAGGAGATGTTATATTAAAATTAGCAGCATCAGTTATATAGATACCATTACCTATAATCCTTACATCACTAGTTGCATTATACCAATTACTATTATTTCCATCAGATTTTTTAGCATTTAATATACCGTCTTGTATATCACCTAAAATACTTTCAGCTGTTATTGCAGTTTGAGCATCGAATGGTGTAGGTGTAGGACGAATTAAACCAAGGTTAGCTTGTTGATATGAGATATTATGTGAATCTATATTTATTCTATACTTAGCATTCTTTAACCAAATTTCAAATGTATCACCAGTTCTCCAACCTTCACCACCATATAAAAGATCTACTATTGTTGTATATCTACAGTGATAATCAGGTGCTGTATCACTACTTTCTGGTACAGCTTGTCCTGTAACTGTTACACGGAAATATAATTTCTTACGTTCAGCTTGGGTTCCATAATGTTCCCAGCCAACGCCTCCTACAGTTTGTGTTCCAGATGTATGAGTTGGTGCAGTTCCATTTGATGTACCTGCTGTTGAACATCTATAAACTTGTCCAGAATTAGAGATAGTATTTCCAACAACATAAGCTGTACCATTAGCAACAGTATAACCAACTGCAACAGTTCTACCAGTAACCCCATTTATATCCTCTGAATTTACAGCGTCACCATGATCTATTGAAAATATTTTAGTTGCTACATTAGGACAGTAACCGTCTTGGTCACCATTATTTGCTGTACAATGATTAGTATAGATACCTTGACCTGGTTCAGTACCACTTGAGGGGTAAGTCCACTTTGGAGTATCATTTGTATCATACTTACAACTATTAGCACTATTAACTATAGTATCAATAGAAATCCTTGCAGCACTAAAAACTGGAACTGTTGAATTATCATTAAATATATTTAAAGCATACTGACTAGCATATGAAGTCTTTTTAAGTTCTATATAAGCTTCATAAGGTCTAGCTACTTCAAGTGTACCAGACATAGCAACAGTCTTAGTACGATTAGTTATATAAGTATAATCGTTAAGAGTTAAAGTTTGAATGTCTTCATCATTTGAATGAGTAATATATGAAGTAACTAAAGCTTGAGTAGAGTAATAATCCCATCTAGCACTACCATCTGATATATCAGAACCTGTACCACTTGGTCCACCAGAACCTGCTGAAGTACCAGCTGTATCACATTGATATATTTTACCACTATCATTTACAACTTGATCTCCAACAACATAAGCTGTACTAGCTACCCATGGTTTTGCTCCTATATGTACAGTTTTCTCATCACCATTAGAGCATTTCCACATCCTAGCAACACCATCTCTAGATATCTGTCCTATATATTGTTCATCTTCATCTCTATAGTAATGGAACCATTTACCATTAGCAAATGATAATTTATTTCTTGTACTATTATCACTATTCTTTCCTTCACTCAAGGGTGCTACTAATTTACCACCTGGACGTTTCATTAATCCTTCTACTAAGTCAGGTAATACATTCTTAGCTTCTGTTACTTGTCCAGGTAACTTTAATTCATCAGGTTGCTGTGATATACCACCATGATAATTAGGTATTGTTTGTGTGATACTAGCCATTAGGTTCTTCTCAGTGCATTATAAGGTTGATATGCAGTATAGACACTTTCATGAGGTTGACCAAAGTAAGAGTGATCACCTTTGTCACACTCATACTCTAAACATGCAGCTCTTGATTTGAATTCATCTTCCTTCAGTAGCTGTGTTAACTGAGGATTCGATACAAGCTGGGTAGCAGCCCTTACAGCAGCCCTGTAAGTTACGTAACGTTGAAAGACATTAGGAAGATCTGCAAAGGCATACAGCGTCACCATGTCAAGGTACAGAGTGTTGTCAAATTCATCTGTATGTTCTACTAAATCGTATAACCTACCATCACGGATCACTACATCTTGCTGTTTATTATTAAACCCATCTGTAAGATCGTATCTCAATGCATTAGTAGGTAATGTTATATGTTTATTACCATCAGGTTCTGTTTTAATATGATATTCTGTATTAAAATGCCAGCCTTCATTCTGGACATCCTTGTTTACTTCATTTAATATATTATATATGTATGAAATTTCTGGGTTCTCATAGTTGAGAGTGGTTATAGGTGCTTGTCCGATGCTACCCAGAATTGAGTTAACTGCGGATAGTTCGGTATCGAGTTCAATTGTCGAGGTAGCCATAATTAAAAAAAAAGGGAGCCCGAAGACTCCCATGTATGTTGGTTAAAAAATTAAACTTAGAATGCAGCTGGCTTTGTAGCAGTTCCTGCAAATAGTTCAACAGACGCAGCTGGGTTGAGGTAGTCAGCTCCCATAGCAAGACGACCTAAGATAACATCACCCTGATAAATCACGGAAACGTCACCTGAAGTAATCTGTACTTGAGGTCCGATTGCTTCAACTACA
>VTLG01006636.1_pt1 | contig 12158 bp, 8 predicted proteins | sample 4694571 | NCBI WGS metagenome assembly VTLG01 (sample SAMN12604809, study PRJNA352737) | marine metagenome | biome: ENVO:00000447; feature: ENVO:00000209|ENVO:00000569|ENVO:01000036; material: ENVO:00002151; isolation source: viral sequences binned using virsorter ... | reverse complement strand
AAAATGATCTCCTCTACCTGTATTAGACCATTTACCATGAAATTCTTTTCTAATTTTTGATCTTACAGATCTATCAAAAGGTCCATTACCATCACTATCATAGTATTGGAATTGATATTCATTTAAAAATCTAAAATCATTAACAGATCCTGTATAACCTTTTGCAGCAGCACTTGGAGCACAATCCCAGTTAGTCCAAACAAATTGAGTTATTATTTGTACTATTTGAAGATACTTTTGTTGATAAGTTTCATCATTATTATCAAAAGGTCTAAAAGTAAAATCAAAACTGTGTCCTGCTTTATGGTTAGTGTTATGGGTTGCTTTTTTAGGATTTCTTCCTCCACTAGTTATTGTAAAACCACAATCTGGAACTCTTCGAAGTAATTCTGTAAATAAAACAATCATAGTAAATGCTGTTTTTTCAGTAATATCACGTCCGGGGGAATATTTATTTGATTTAGTAAGGTAACCAGCTTTTAATCCTGTATTAAGGTTTGGGTTACCTGATTCTTGAAAATGTCTTTTTGTAACTTGAACAAATTCATTTATACCTTGTGTAGCTAAATTGTGACTAGCACCTATAGGTCTAGAAAACATAAAACTTCCAGCTGAATTTTCTGTAGTTAAGGCATCATATATTGTACCTAATGCATCTTCTCCTGTAACTATTTCTCCTGTGCTTTCATCTTCAACTTCAAAATGGCTATCATCTGAAAAAGGACTAAAAGTATCATACCAAGATTGATCTATTCGTGTATCTTCAGGGGTAATAGTCATTAAAAATTTAAAATAATTTCTTACAAAATCTGCATTAGGGGTATCAAGTGGGGTATCATCATCATCATCACCACTACTACCAGGTGCATTTCCTTCTATTTCTGTTACGACATCTAATTCTGCTTTAGTATAGCTAGCTTTAGGATTTTTAATTGATAAATTACCACTATTAGGGGATTCATCTCTTAAAATTAATTGCCCTCCTATTTCAGTAGTCCAATCTTGACCTGATGTTACTTTTTGTTGTTCAGAAGTTACTACAAATGCTATATTTCTTCCTTTATAAGAAAGAGGTATATGTTTTGGGTTTACTCTAAATACATTACCTATTACTATTCCTCCTATTCCATCTAATTGAGCATTAAATTTAATAGGGATAATAGCAGATTTACCCATTTTTATGTCAGCACCCTCTTTTAATTTACCTGTTGTTAAATTTCTACTATTTATGTTAATAATTTCTTTTTGAATTTGTTGTAAAATTCTATAAGCATTATCTTTCATAATTAAAGGTTGATCTAATCCAAGTTTTAAATTATACCATCCTAAACCAGATTCAATTTGTCCATAATAATCAACTAAATCATTAACATTAGTTTTAAAAGAAAGTAATAAATCTTTAATTTTTTGTTTTAATACTTCAGAGGATATTGTTTGATTGCTAAAACGTGATTTTATTTTTTGATTAAAAGCTGCAAAACTAACTTTTTCTAAATTATCTATATCTTCTCCTGCTTGTGCTGCTATAGCAATAGTAGATGTTAAAGCACTAGGTATTGTACTAGTATAATTAAAATCTCTAACTATAGAATTTTTTCCTTCTATATCTAGTTCATATAAATTAGGAGATAAACCTATATCATCATATTGTAAGTCTATTACTCTTACTTTATTACTTTCTTCATGAGTTGTTTGAATTTGAAAATTATGTATATCACCACATGCTTTATTAACATCTTTCCATATTTGGTCTAAATATTTATATAAACTAAAATCTTGTCTAAGACTATCATCATCATAATATCTCATTTCTCTGTAAGTATCTCTTAAATGTTTTAAATTTAAATAAATATATCCTATACTATTTAGTTGATTTTTTTTATTTTTACCCCTAAGAGGGTATATACCATTATATATATCTTGATGGTTATTATAACTACTTCCATATGAAGGTTCATCCCCCATAAAAGGAGGTAATGTATTATCTCCAATATTTGCTTGATTAGGGAAAAACATTATACTAGGATCAATACTTTTATCTAAAGCTCTTCCTAAATTAGCATAAGTGTCATTTACTTCTGCTAATGCAGTATCTGATAAATAAAAATTACTATAACTTAAATATTCTTTATTATTTCTATTATTAACATTATCTCTTAAATAAGTAAGTTCTACTATAGGATTTCTTGGTCTATTTTTTTCTTTTTTAATATTAGGAATAACAAAATAATTTATAATTTCTACTAAAAAATCCCATCTTATAAAAGTAGCAGGTACATCTTCAATTCTTATACCTTCATATGAATTTGTAGGTATATTATAACCATCACCTTTAAATTGCTCTTTATTTACCCTAGCTCCAGAAGAATAATCATGAAATACATTATTATCTTTTCTACCTTCTCTTTGTTCTTCTTGAGTAATTAAATTTCCTTCTGCATCTCTTTCTTTTATCTCATTACCATCACCTGTAGTATAATTAGCACCTAAGATATCATCAGCACCATCATAATCTTTCATATCTTTTCTTCTATAATTCATATCATGTAATAAAGATGTTTCTATAAAATCCATAACATCTTCTTTATTTAAATCTGATTCAGAATATTGTTGTTTTAATATGTGGTGTATTAAAAGATATAAATCATCATAATCATTTTGATTGATTTCTACTGATGAATTTCTTTTTGCTTTATAATCTGTTTCTTTTAATTTTTCAAATGCTGTTCTTCTTCTAGGGGTATCATCTAATGCAATTAAATATAATTCTAGAGTATCAACAGGATATAACCCTTTTCTATCTCTAAGAAATTGTTTCATTGCTACAGGATCTCCTTGTTGTTCTTGGGGTAATTCAGTAGTATCAGTACTATTATAAATTTGGTTTACATAAAAATCTGTTAAAGCATCATATGTAGGTCCTATAAGTGTAGTTAATTCACCAGCATCATTATATTCTGTAAATAATATTTGGTTTTGCATATCACTATAATCAATGCCATCTTCTCTATAACTTTCTGTATCTCTAGATATTCCAGTTCTATTATATATAAATTCTTCATAAGTAGTAGCATATCTAGTAATACCTTGTTCTCCTTCTCGTTTTCCTTTTAATCCTACTAATACTTCTCCAGATGCTATTATTTCTGTAAAGCAATCATACCCCCCGTCACCTCGGGCTTTAAATTCAAAATTTTTACAAAATCCTAAAAATCCATCATAATTTCCTCCTGCATCTTTCTTTTTTTTAAAGATTGTATCATTTAATTGTTTTATATCTTTATCACTATCAAAAAAATCACTTTGAGGTACAAAACCTATAGTGTTAGATATATCTCCTTCATTAGTTATATAAGGTGCCCAACCCCATTCGATTAGTATAGGATATCCAGGTCTCATATATAATAATTCAAGTATTTCTAATTGTCTTCTATTATGACAATGAAAAGATACTTTAGCTACTCTTAAAGAACCATAAGCAGATGTAGTTCTAATAGTCATATCTTTTATACCTGGCATAGGTACTATACCATACCCATCTTGAGCATTTGCTCTAATATGAGGATCACCATAAGCTGAAAATAAAGTATCTTTAGCATTAACTTGACCTAGATCAACCTCAAATTCACCTACATCAGTCGTTGGATTAGCTTCCCTATTAATATTTGCTGATTTAGGTTCTCTTACCCCTGCTCTATTTAAATTAAAAGAATTAAAACCCCTTCCTTGAGAATAAGGAATAACTCCTCCTTGAAGAATATAATTTTTAGCTAAATTTTCTTTTGTTAATCCTTCTTCATATTCAGTTCCTTCTAACACATCTGAATTAGATTTTAAATCTACTCCTGAAGACATTCTTATAGTACATTGTTTTTTAGTAGCATTAGTAAAGTAAACTCCAGGAGAATGAGATAAATCAATACTTTTTTGTACAGAATCACCACTATCACCTGAACCTGAAAAGTTTAATGTATTAAGTTTACCAAATCTATTACTAGATCCTGATGCTTGGAGTAATTTTCTTATTTGTAATTGGTTAAATACAAAAGGCTGGAATGTTTCTTTAAATATTGACATAACTTTATTTATTTAATCTTTCAAAAGAATCAAGTATTTTATCTGTATCAGTAGGGATTCTTATTTGTAAACCTGGTTTTAAATAATAACTATCTTTTCTTATAACATTAGGATTTGCTATAGATATAATCCACCATAATTGACTATCTTTATAAAATTGATAAGCTAATGTATCTAATCTATCTCCTACATTTGTTACTATATAAATATCAGAAGAAGAAGCATTAATATTAGGATATTTGGCTCTTTTATAATATTGTTTTTTTGTTTTTGGGTCAAAAATTTTTTTTAATTTTATATATCTATTCATAATTTATATTATTAATAAGAAGTATTTATAGAAAATAAATCTGGAAATATAAAGCCAGATGCTTGACTCCAATCAGGTTCTACATTTGCTTGAATTTCTTCTTCATATGTATCTTGATAAGGATCTAAAGGAAAAGTAGTATTTTCTAAAGGAGCAGGTATTCCTCCAGGAAACGCAAATAAATTAGGTTCCATAGGAGGTAAACTTAAATTTGAAGTTGTAGGTAGTTTATTAACTTCTGCTGCTTTTAATTCAATACCTTGATCTTCATGTATAATTTCTGTTCTTGTTACTCCATACCTTTCATTAAGTTTTTTCCATCCTGGTCTTAAAGCTTCTATTACAGCGTTTTCTGTTGTGTAATTTTCAGGTAATGGTTTATCACGATTATCTGTTACTCCAGCTATAGGTATTGCAGCCCATTTTTGTAAATGATTAAAAAACTTACTTGCTCTACTATCAATATCTGGAAGAATAAAAGAACTTCTATGAGATTTTTCAGGTAAGAAACTATGTATAGGTTGAAATTTAACACTTACATCTAAAACATGAGGTAAAATAAGCATATCTGAGTCTTTTACATCATCTGCTTTAATTTCCCAAGGATAATCTTTATTCCATTTTAAACTAACACTTTGTAAAACACCAGGTATACTACTAAACCAATCTCCCACAGTAAGTTTCATAAAGGGAGTCATTATTCTTCCACTTTGTGAGTGGTATTCAGGTGCTGTATGGCTAACTAAATAATTTAGTTTTCTATATAAAGGCATCATTTCGTGTCTAGTTTGAGCAGCTATTTTAAAACTTAAACTAAGATCTCTATCAAAACTTTTATATGTATAAAAATCTTCTGCTCTACCATTATAATTAAATTTATTATAACTAGCTTTATAACTATCTCCTACATCTTCTAAAAATGCTCTAAAATATAATACATCTGATTGAGAAGGGTCATCTGTATTAATGGATTCAAAATAAAAAGGAACCATATCATTAACTATTCTTTCATCTTTTAAATGGGGAAAATCATTATTTTTTACTCTAAAAATATCTACTGCATTTACTACATCTACTTTATCTCTAATATAATAAGAGTAATTTAGAGTACCATCTTTTGCCATAGGTGGTAATAATTCTCTTCTACGCATCCCTGGATCTCCTGTTCCATATTTATTAACTCTAGATTGATTCCAATTCCATGTATGTAAAGATCCTAAAGGTTTTGGATCTTTATATGATTGAAAGTTAAAAGGTTTTCGTCCATGATATCTACGTGCTTGATCAAATGCTTGTCTTACTTTTCCTGTGTCTGTATATCTTCCTATAAATGTTCTGCCTATACCTAATAATGAATTAGGACCATTAGCATATGAATATAATTCTTCTCCTTTACCTCCTATTATATTTAAAGTGTTTCCTATAAGATCTCCAATATTTTCAGCAGCACTCCCAACATCTTTAATAAAATCACCTAATGGAGTACCTACTTCACCTCTTGAAGGACCAGCTGCATGGGTTTGAACGGGTCCATCACTAATTTTATTTTCATAAAGATATAGTAATCTATTTTTTCTTGTATCTGTTTCTCTAATTGAACTATTTCCATCTGCTGATGTGTTATAAGGATTATAACCTCTTTCATTAAAGGGAACTAAACCTTCTCTTTTTGTATGAGTAAGAGCCATTCCTCCTAAAGCTACTTGAGCTAAAGTATTTGCTGGACTAAAAGTTCTTTGATTAGCAGGAGATGAATCAAATAATCCTCCTTCTTGAGGAGCACTTATTTTAGGATTCATTAATTGAAGTCCTGTTTGTCGTGCTATAAATTCAATACCTCTACTTGATAAAAATAAATTACCTATTCTTTTACTATCTATAAGTCTTCGGTTTCCAGATAAAGAAGCTCCTCCTCTAAATGTTCCATCTAAGTTATTTATTTCCCATTGATTTCTTTTAGTAATACCATCATTATATGTAGGTTCAGCATTAGGATCATTTATTTGCCAAGTAACAGGTTTTACAAAAGGAGCATTAAAAGCATCATCAAGATGTAATCCTTTACTAATAGATTTATTGTTAAAATCAGTTGAAGTAAATCCCGATCTATCTTGTAGATGGTTAGGGTATTCACTCATACCCCCCGCAAGGTCTGATAATAATGTTTTTAACCCCATATTAATTTTTAGAATCTAGCGTTATCGTCTAATAATGATTGATTGCTTGTATATCCTACTGGATCTAAACCATCTAAATCAATTTGAGGTCCTGGTGCTGTAGGATTAGGTTTAGGGACAGTTGATGCAGGATTTCCATAAGTATATTCATTAACTAATAAATCTCTGTGTAAGTCTGTTCCGTTTACTTGTAATCCTTGATAAACTTGTGGATTAGCTGTACCATGAAAATACCCATTACCCCCATCTATTGCTTCTAAATCTAAATCTTTGCTAGGTGGTCTAAAATAATTATGAGAAGGATATGTTTCTCCTGTAGTGTTACTTTGAATTCTTTTATTTAATAATTCTTCTAAGTGATCTTCTGTATCTTTAAAATTATTTTGTTGAAAATCTCCTGCTTGGGTTTCACTAACGGGTCTTCCTGTTTCTCCTAAATTTCCATTTCTATCATATAATGATATTTTGTCTTTTAATGCCATAATTAATATAATTTAAAATTATTACTCTAATAATACATATAACTTAAACAAAAGGTGAATCATATTTAGCATCATTACTCATAGCTCCAAAATTAGGATTTTTATCCTCAAATGGATTTGAGCTAACATTTACATTTATTATTTTTTGTTCACCTAACATTCCTAACATTGCTGAAAATCCTTTTTCAAGAGTAGTATTAACATCTGTTGAATTTGCTCCATCAACAAAATTATTTAATTTACTTAAAGGAATAACAGCTTCTGATTCACCACCTTCACCAACCATAGCAAGAGTAGGTTTTGTTACTATACCCCCTTCAGCTAATTTAGGTAATGATATTCCTGCTAATAATCCAGCAACACCTCCTACAATGACAGCTGCAGTTGCTATTGCAGAAGTACCAAAAGTAAGACCTGCAGTAGGATTTTTAGCACCTGCAGTTGCAGCTGCTAAAGCTAATTGGGCTTTCATTAAACCTATCATTGTAATCATTTGTGCTATTCTCATACCTAACATAACTCCCATTGTAGTTAATGCTACTATAATACCTGTTCTAAATACTTTTGCAATTTTTTTACCTATATTAGGAGTTTTGTCTAAAAATTTAACAAATCTTTCAGTGTAAGGAGCTATAAATTGTACAAATAATTCTTTCATTCTTTCTATAGCTTTATTAAACTTTTCTTGAGTATCAAGAGCTGTTAATCTATTTAACATTTCTTCATCTCCTGCAGCTTTTGCGTCTGCTTTCATTGATTCTAAATCAGCTTCTTTAAGCAACATGTCAGATAATTGATCTGAACTCATACCTAAAGATTTAGCTAAAGCATCTTGTTGCAAAACATTTAGTGAACTAAATTCATAAAAATCTCCTACATTATTATTTATTTCTTTTAATAAAGTATCATAATCACCTGTTAAAGCAGCTAATCTAGCTCTTTCAAGATTTAATTGTTTTCCAGTTAAAAGTTCTGCTTCTAATTCAGCTCCTATAGATGATTGAAAGTCTAATAATGCACTACTTGTTTGTTTAACTTGATCTAATTCCATACCAAAAGATTTAGCTAATGCTACTGCTTTAGCTATTTGTTCTGGGTTACCTGCTAACTGGGCTCTAATTTGTCCCGTTATTTTATTAGAATCTTGTAATACTTTATTGTAATTTAAGCTAACTCCTCTTTGTTTATTTATAGCAGTAACAGAACCTATTTGACTTTTTAAAGATTGTTCAAATGTTTCTCCTGTAATTTTAGATGTTCTAAGTAATTCTACTGCTTGTTCATTAGTTAATACACCAGCATCTGTTATATTAGTAGCTGCTTTTAAAGTTTTAGTATCAAATATTTCAGCTGTACCTCTTAAATCATTTAAAGCTGCTTGAGTATTTAATAATGCAGTAGCATTTAATCTTAAATTATCTGAAGTATTAGTTGCTTGTGCAAAACTATCTCTTAAAGCAAAAGCTTCTGTTTTTGAAATGGCTAAATTTTTAACAAGTCCAGTTACTTGTTTATCTAACTCAAAAAAAGATTTTACTATAAGTGCAAAAACTGCTGTTGGTATGTTTTTTAAACTAGTACTAAATTTATTTTGTAACCCTACTAAACCTTTATAAGCTTCATTTGCTTTAAGTCTTTTTTTTAAATTTTCATTAATTTGCTTACCGTGATTTTTAGTAGTTTTATTAATTCTTTCTTGAATTTTTGCTCTTGATTCTTCAGTAATTTTACCGTCTTTTAAGAGTTTATCATATTTTGATTGTAAATCTCTTTTTTTATTTAAAGCTGCAATAGCTATTTTAGCTTGGTCTTTAATTTGTTTATTAGAAAGTTCATCTAATTTCAGACCACTTCGTTTTTCCTTATTTACTTTATTTAGGATACTAGCTAAATCTTTATAGTCTACATTTGGATCGTCAGCCATAATTAAAGGGTTATGTTATACTAATAAATATATAAAAAAGAAAGGTATCTACGATACCTTTTACTTTTTAAAAATTATATGTTGAAGAAGGGTTTATATTAGGACCCATAGGTTTATTAGAAGGAGGTTTATTACCTTTTTTTACTTTTTCTATTTCTTCATTTTGTTTTTTATTGAATTCAGAAATTTTTTCTATATGAAATTTTCTCATCCAAATGGGCATATTATATACTTCTGAGTGTTTGAAACCACCGCCGCCATGGAACACTAGATCGTGGATCTGAGTAAATAATATATTTCTATACATCGACGTCAGGCCAAAAAAAGCCCACCCCAATGGGAATATCTGCTTCTTTTTCTTGACCTCTTTTATTTGTATATTTAAAAGATAAATCTATGTCAGGCTGAATAGCTTTTATATGATTTCTTAAAGCTCTAGAATCTCTAGCTAACATAGTAGTATCAACAAATTCTCTTATAGTTTTTTGTTCATAATCACCATTAATAGATACTATAGAATATTTAATTCTAGTTGATGAATCTCTACTAGAATTTTTATCTAATTTTTTTAAACCTTTTATTTCTTTAGATATTTTTGATTCATCTCCATGAGTTAAAAATTTAAAAGTAATATCTATTTTAGATGTAGGTAGAGTATAATTGAATTCATTTTTATTATTTATTACTATACTTTCATCAAAAATTTTATCTTCTAATGTAGTAAGATCTATATTATATTCTTCACCATCTAATTCAAAATCATAATCAGCACCATATCCTAAAATACGAGCTGCTACTAATAAAGCGTTTTTATCACCAATTAATAAATCATTATAATTTATACCAGGAGTTACAATTAAAGATTTTAATAATTTATCTATAACTGTACCATTTTCTATATAATTTTGATTTGATAATATATCTTCTTCTCGAGCAGTCATATATTTCATTTCAATAGTTCCTTTTCTTAAAGGAGAATCTTCAGGGTATAATAAACCTTTTGAAGGTAAAGTAACTTGTTCAGTGGGAAATTGTTGTTTTTGTTCCATAACGTTATTTATTTTAAAACTAGTTCAGATATACATATATGTAAAATAAAGAAAGCGCTAAAATTTAGCGCTTTTTTTATTTTTATCTTCTTTTTGGGACTTTGGGGATAAAATTGGGTCCACCAGGACTATTTGGATTAAGTTCACTACATCCAAGTGTAATTTGGGTTGAACCTAATATGTTATTTCCTACCTGTTGGCCACCACTTCCTAATACAGTACTAAATCCACCCGGACATGTAATAGTCATTTGTTGACCAGGTTGCATAGCCCCTCCTTGTTCATTTAATTGATTTTTTAATTTAATTTCTTTGATAGAATTTTCAATTAAGCTTTTTATTTTAGATAGTTTCATAGTTATTAATAATTTAAAATAGCATAATCCATTACTATAGTCATTGATATATTTGCTGGAGCATCTGAAGTCCAATCCATATCTCCAAAATTAGCTGCTTGACAATAAGCTCCTTTTAAAATCCATTCTTCAACTACATCTCCTACAGGACCTAAAGTTAAAACATGAATGTCTTTTTTATAAAAATCACTATATCCATCTCTACCTGTTACAGATTCATGTGATAGTCTTACCCATTCCATAACTGCTTGTGCTCCTGAAGGAGTTACTGGATCATACAAGTCACATGTGATGTTTTCCCAATTTGCTTTACCTTTAATTTTCCTTTTCACATTAATGTGATCAAGTACTACTTCATTAAATGTAATACTAGGTCTTGAAATCTTTTTTATTAAATATGAAGGAATGCCATCAATTTTCATTAAAAACCTATTTTGTAGTTTAGGTTCAAATGCTGTGAACATCATATCATTAGTATCTCTTATAGCCATCTTTTATTTTATTTTATTGTTTATTATAAATATAAATTATTTTCATTTTTTAATAACCTCCTGCACTTCCTCCACCATCAAATGTAGCTCCTGTTGGCATTACATTAAAGTCTAACACAATAAATTCAGCTGTTCTTGTTGGTTGTAAATAAATAGCACCTACTAATTGATTTCTATCAATTACATCTGGCGTATTATTACTTTCATCCATTACTACTCTAAATGAGAACAATCCTTGTCTTGATTGTACTGATTCTAAGTATGGATTAACTATATTTAAAAATCTAGCTCTTGTGTCTAAGGTATTTTGTTCAAATAGTAAATATCTTGAAGAACTTGCAATAAATTTCTTAAGTGCAATTAATAATCTTCTAACATTAATTCTATCTAATGCTGTTGGTCTTTCTTGTAGTGTTTTCTGACCCCAAATACAAACTCCTGTTTGTGGGAATGTTGCTATTGGGTTAATTTTTTCATTATATAATATATCTCTTTCAGATTGATTTAATCTAAGTTTAGCTTCTATTACATTACCTAGTACACCTCTATTAAGACCTGCTGGTGCAAACCATTCTGCAGCAATTCTATCTGAAGCTGCTATAGCTCCTGGTACTACTACTGAAGGTGGTACTAATATAGGCTTATTAACAGCTGAATCTAATACTTTAACCCATGGATAATATACTGCAGTATAATTACTATCTAAACCACTTACTACTGAAACTGCGTTATTAACTGAAGATTCTTTATTTGCTAAATCCATTACATAAAATGTGTCTCCTCTTCCTTCTACCATATCAATAGCTTTTGTTGTAATTAAAGAATGATATTCTTTAAGAACACCTGGTAAAGCTAACATATTAATATCATATTCATCTTGATTTGAAAGTGTATCTAAAGCTTTTTTATATCCTATATATCCTGCTTTACTTGTAGCACTTACATCAAATCCAAATAAGTTTGTTTTATTAGTAGAATAAGCACTAACACCATCAACATCAGTTTCTGCTCCTGTTAATCTTACAATATCTGGTCTAATACCATCATCTCCTCCTTGAAAAGGTACTGAAAATTTAAGTTGACCTGCTGTTGGACCTTGTGCTCCTGTTGGGTCTATAGAGGCACTTAATGAACCTGCCCATAAACTTGAACTAGCGTGTCCAAAGTGATTTTCTACATTAAAGTTACCTGCTACGTTACCTTCAGCAGAATCAGGTAATGGTCTATGGAAGTTTTCATTATCAGGTTCTTTATCTGTAAATCTCCATCCTAAAAATCCTTTTGTATTGTAAG
>VTLG01004910.1_pt1 | contig 12159 bp, 10 predicted proteins | sample 4694571 | NCBI WGS metagenome assembly VTLG01 (sample SAMN12604809, study PRJNA352737) | marine metagenome | biome: ENVO:00000447; feature: ENVO:00000209|ENVO:00000569|ENVO:01000036; material: ENVO:00002151; isolation source: viral sequences binned using virsorter ... | reverse complement strand
TTTGATAAGAACTTTGTTGCTTAAGGCGGCGTTTTCTAGCTTCTGGATTCTTTTTATAATAATCAGAAGTTCTTCCCATGCACCCTCCGTTGGATTAATGTAGGATCAATTTTAGGCATAACATTTGCTAGTTTATCCAATGGGTTTCCATCATAAGCGACACCAGTGATGTCATTTGTTTTCAGCCAATCGCAGGCTGCTTTAAGATCTTGGGTAGTTGCCTCGCCACTTTTAATCCGCTTGAGGAAGTCTTCAGTGACGAGGTTATGTAATTCATTAAATTTTTCTTCAGCGGCTTTTTTCATTTAGATCCGTCCTGTAATATATCCACCAGGTTTTTTAGGTTTATAGTAATCTTTCTCATTATTACTTACTTCTTGCTGATCTTGACGTGCCTGTTTGAGCATATTCTGATCTTCAAGATATCGATCTCCAGTATATCGGATTTCTTTCGCATCTATTGAGTTGTCGGCAACTTCATCCTTTTCATTAATTGTGTAAGCCATAATTAACTAAATAGTTTTTCTTTGACAATTTCGAGAGCCTGATCATCTAATTTGTTATCAGTTCTCTTAACATAAGCACTAAGTAGATCAACTACAAGTTGCTTAACTGAATCCGATTTCAAGAAGGCGAATAGGATGGGCTTGATTAATAAAGTCATTTCTTAGTAGTAGTAGTGGTTTTCTTAGCTTCTGCTGCTTTAGCTTTCTCTGCAGCTTCTGCGGCTTTGATTTTGTCTGAAATAGTACTCATTTTACAAGTTTTTTTAGGTTTATGCCAAGGTTTCCACCACGGTTTAGGTGGTGTATTACAAGCAAGGACTTTAGCTTCTGCTTTTTTCCATGTTGATATAGGAATTACATCACTACAAATATTATAAACTCTAGAACCAGGCATCAGCATAAAGCCCTTTTGTTGGAGCTTTGCACAGTTGTCTATCCTAACTAATTCATAGTTTAATTCCATTTTTTGTATCTGTCTATCAGCTGCAGCTTTACAGCGTTCAACAAGAGAACCGTCAAGGGGTACCATGAAATTAATCTGGCCACCCCAGTTCTCAGCTACAGTATAACTCTGTTGCTGCATACCATGTACATCATCTACATCGTATGGGGTGGTATGATTGCCCATATAAAATGGGCTAAACGTCATTGTTGCGCCGTTACATGATATATTCGGTCCGATGATCTGACGCGAAGGGGCTCCATTATTCTGGAATTGGACGGCTTGATTTGTAACGTTTCCTGTAGCCGCTGCCACAGGGTTTGAAGTATTGTTGGTTTCTCCCTCTTCAGCATATGCTGGTACTCCTATTGTGAGAATACTGATAATGAGACCGTAGTAGAAGTAGTATCGATTTCTCTTTCGATCTCTGTTACTTCTAATACTTGACTGGCAGCTCTTGTTACTATCTCTAGTGTGAAGTCGCTTCCAGCGGTCGTCATGTTGAATACCGAATCTGAGTCCGCTATTCCGCCTGAAGACGCTGAGGAGTGGGTTATGTTGTCTCCTGACCATTTGTTTAATGCAGACCCATAAGTTGTGGTGGTTATTTCCTCCACTATCTCTTGGGTCGTTGTAGTGGTTGAGTTCATACTACCTTGGGTGAATCTAGGCGTTACTAACTCTGCTCTTACTCCAGCAGGAAATGCTAGAAGTAAGAGTAAAAGCCATTTTTTCATTCTTCCTTTTTCTTTGCCATAGGACAGTTCACAGGTTTACCTTTATCTTTATTACCAGTGGTCAGGCCAAAAGTAGCTAAAGCTCCGGTGAAAACGGATGCTACAAAAGTTATGTCAGAATTTCCTGACTTCTTAACCATAGGTAATTCAACATAATTTAATGTTATGATAAAGCCAGACCAAACAACAACGCCAAGCCTGACGAATGTTCCAAGGATTTGGATCTGGGTTTCATTGTCCTCCGCAGCATCTTTCAGCTTGTGGAGGAGGTTTTTTCCTTCCTTTTTTTCTTCCATGCGTCAATACGCTTCTGTAATTGTTTTTGAACGTTCTTTTTAATTGGTTCAAATAAAGATTGAGTAATAGTCGTAGTTGTTACTGCAATTACTGCTGTAGTTACAGCCGTTACAACCACCGCTGTTTCAGGTATCGGCATCTGTATATCGATGACTGGTATCTTTAACGTTGGTTGTTCAGGCTGCTCTTCTTTTTTCTCTTCTTCCTTAACCTCTGCAGGAGGCTCTAGATCAGCCGGAGCGATCACCATAGGCTTATATGATGGTACAAGGGCTTTAGGCTCCTTCAGGCGGACTACAGGCAGGTCTAAGGGCCTAGGAAGGTTAGGTGTAGGTAGCTTAAAACTACCAAGGTTTACCGACACCTGTTGTTGGAGTCTTCTGTTCGTTCACACCATTCTCTACAACTGCTTCGATTTTAGCTACAGTACCAGCGTTGTCAGCATCAAGTTTATCCTTGACCCACTTAAGTACAGTTGCTTCGGTTAAATCTTTATAAGGTACAAGAGTTGAAGGTTTTGGTAGATCTACTTCACCAGTAGCTCTGAATGAATAATCACCATCTTCACCATTTACACGATAAATAACTTTGTTTACATACCCATCAGCAAGTTCGCGTTGTAGGGTGTTAATTTGCCAAGTTTTAGTTGCCATTATTTGATAATAATTAAATGTTTACTTTGCCTCTAAGGCAGCGACTTTTGTTTCTAATGTTTCAATCTTAGCAACAGCTTCTTGTAAGGCTTTAACTAAGATTGGTGCCCACGCTTGTCTAATGGACTTCTTCATATTTGGAACATGATCATCAGCAAGAGGATCTCCTGCTACATCATGTTCAGTAACTAATGCAGGGAAGACTTGTTCAACCTCTTGTGCAATAAAACCTAATTGCTTAACTTTAGATTTTTCAGGATGATAATCAGCTTTCCAATTAAAGTTACGTACTTTTAACTTTTTAAGATCTTCTAGTTTAGGAGTGGCATCAACTATATTCTCTTTTAAGGTTTGATCTGAAGATAATATTGCATCATCGGATGTCCATACGTCACCACTGGAGTAAATGATTGCTCTAGCAGCAGAAGAATCCTCACAATATAAGAAGTTTCTTACGTTATCATCTGGATTATTATCTGTAAAATCTATATGAACACCGTAGTTTAGACTATCTGCACTATTTTCAAGTACAAGAATACTTTTACCAGCATTATGCTGCTGCATTACATTTTGTTCATGTGTATTATCTTTATCAGAATCACTTGCATCAGAGAATGATTTTACAAAGCCAGTAACACGAATGCCTTGAGCAGTAGTTGCAAATTTCTCAGCACCATTATGATATAATTCTACATCTGAATCTTGGTGGAACTTAGCCATATATTCACTAGCATCTGCTCCTTGAATATTAACTTGATTAGATAGTATTTGTAGGTTACCAGTACCTGCATCTTTTATGTAGCTATGAGATCCATCGTGATAAAGTTGTAAATCTTGTGATGTACCTAACTGTACTTTGTTATCGTCATCCATAAATAGATGACCAGTAAGTTGAGCACCACTTGTTGTAGTATGGAATTTCTTACTGTTATCATGATATAATTCTACGGATCCATTATTTATAAACGCAGCTCTAGTTTCGCTACCATCTTGATTCCTAATATAAACATTGTATTGAGCATCTATATTTAAATGTCCAGTAATTTCAGATTTTATATAAGCATTACTTCCATCATGATAAATTTCTAGATCATTACCTCCACCACATATAAGTTTATCACTATCCCTTAGAGATAAGTTGCCGTTTAGAGCAAAACCGTTAGCATAGGTGTAAGCTTTCTTAGTATTATCATGGTAGATTTCTACGGCTCCATCTTTAATTCCTTTAACAAGTGAATGTCCTTGGCCATCTAATAAATAAACATGGTTACTATCATCAGCGTATATATAGCCTCTAAGAGTTCCATCACTAGTATCCAATTTAAGTGAAGAACTACCTGAACCACCTGTTACAGTACAACCACCTGATTCTGTCTCAAACTTCTTACTATTATCATAATAGAGGTCGACGCTTCCATCTGGTATTACTGCAATACCTGTTTCTGTTGTTTTAGCTCTAACAAATAAAGTTCCTGTACCATTTTGAAGGTATGAATGAGATCCATCGTGATAAATCTGTAAATCATTTCCAGCACCAATATTTATCTTATCACTATCGTTTGATAAGGTTATATCATCATTAAATTGTGTACCTGATCCACTTACTCTAAACTTTTCAGTACTACCATCTAATACTTGAAGGCTACCTGTAGAGTTTTTTATAATTGAGTGGCTTCCATCATGGTAAATCCTTAGATCTTCACCTGTACCGAATTTAGCGTGCTCTCCGTCTAATAATTTAAACTCATCACACTGTACTATTCCAGTTACATCTATACCACCTGAAGTTGTTTCAAGTTTCTTATTGTTATCATGATATAAATCTACTGATCCATTCTCTGTACATACTATATACACTTCACCATAAGCTGCAGTTCGTAGGACTACATTAGAACCAGTTAATCTTAATTGTCCTGTACCAGAATCTGATACAATACTATGAGACCCATCATGGTAAATCTCTAAATCATTACCAGTGCCAAGTCTGATCTTTTCATTATCTAAGAGGTCGATTGGAGTCTTCAAACCTCTGTCATCAATCTTTGTTAATGCCATAGTTATTTAGCCTCCAGTTCGGCGACTTTTGTTTTAAGTGTGTTTACTTCTGCAGATAATTCTTGCACTGCTTTAATTAATGGTGAGATGAGTTGAGTATAATTAAGTCCATACGCAGAACCTTCTTCTTTATGTATTGGACCAAAGTCATCGAGAGATTTCCCTTCTTCTTCAATAACTTCTAATAGATCTTGAGCAATTAAACCATAGTTTGTTTTAGTACCTGCTTCCTCATTATTCCATTTATAAGAAACTGGCTTTAGTTTCTCTATAAAGCTAAGTCCTAAATCGCAATCTTGTATTGTATTCTTTTCATTTCTATCTGAAGTATTGATAGGAGCATTACTTGCAAATATATTAGTCCATCTATTACCAGATTGTCCGATGTTAGTACCATTAGCATCACCACTAGGTTCGCAATGGCCACTTATTTTAACTGAGTTAGAAGTTGTCTCAAGCTTCTTAACGTTATCATAATATAATTCGACGGCACCATCAGGGTTTATTATTGCTCCATTTTCACCATGCTTGGCACCGATAGTAAGATAACCTGTTTTATTAACAATCCAACTATTCGTACCATCATGATAAAGATTTAAATCATCACCACTACCATAACAACCTGTTACATTATCAGTATATCTCCATTTTAAACCATTTCCATCTGAATTATCTAACCAATAAGTATCTCCACCAGTACCATCAAACAAGAAGCCTGTAGATTGAGTTTCTACTTTCTTTACATTATTATGGTATAATTCTACGGCTCCGTCTTTAATGAACTTCGCCATTATTTCACTTGTATCTGATGATTGAAGTTCAATTGTTCCGTTACTTCTTAAATCTAAATTACCTGTAGCGTTATAAATAACTGAATCTGTTGCATTATGGAAGATTTGAAGATCATTACTATTACCAATAGTTATACCAGAAGTTGTCGGTGTTCCATCATCAAGATGTAAAGAACCATGGATATATGTACCCCAAGATTGGGTTTCACACTTCTTACTGTTATCATAATATAATTGGGTGGCACCATTAGCGGTTACGACTACACCATCTTCATTATTAACACCTCTTAAATAGATGTTATTACCATTTGCTAAGAAGTATGAGTGGCCATTACTAGCATTCCAGTAATTATTAGCGGAGTCATGGTAGATTTGTAGATCTTGACTTGCTCCAAGTTGAACTTTACCAGAATCATTAAGTATATAAATATGTCCAGCAGGATCAAGTTTTATTTCTGCATCACCATCCTGACCACCTATTTCAAGTCTTCCGTCATATCTCCAAGAGCCATTAATAGTACCGTTATTCTTTATCTGTAATCCAGGGTTAGCAGCATTACCTCCACTAGGTTGATTACTAACGATAGGGTCATTACTACCATCTTTTATAAGACCACCTGTTACAGTAACTCCAGCTGAAGTTGTCTCAAACTTCTTAACATTATCATGGTAGAGGTCGACGGACCCGTCAGCAGTAGCTATTAACATAGCTTCAGCAGTACCTTTAGCAGTTAATTTAATTTGTTTGCCAGCTGTTGCAACATCAATATCAGTATTATCAGCAGGATTCATCCAATATGTATCATCATTAGAACTATTATCCCAAATGTATGACTTTGTATTGAAATTAAGTTTTACACCATCACCTAGTTTTACACCGTCAGAAGTTGTCTCAAATTTCTTTACATTATTATGATAGAGTTCTACAGCCCCGTCAGGTATTCCTTTTAAAATAGCTTCATTACTACTACTGTTACCTTTTCTAATTTCAAAATTAGATCCAACATAAGCATGTAATGGACCACTAGCTGCTAATATTTGATTCTCTGTTCCATCATGATAGATTTCTAGATCATTTCCTGTACCAAATCTGATCTTCTTATTATCTGCTAAATCTAAGTTAGTAGCTATCTTCTCTCCAGTAACTGCACCATTCTGTATAATAGCTGTAGTTACAGTATTGTTACTCGGTGTTCCTATAGTTACGGCGTTTCCGATGGTGATGATGAAATAATCGCTACTACTAGGAGGAGCGGAACTAAAAAGAATATCATTGCCATCAACAGCAAATCCCTCGCTTGGTGCTGAACTTCCACTGTTAGGTTTCTGAATGACTCCATTGATGCTAACAATAAGTTGTTGTGCACCTTGAGTTGGAGGGCTGCTAAGAACAAATCTAGTTGCTGTACCATTGAATGTTGCACTACCACCGCCTGATCCAGATGAACTGGATATAGTGTTTATAACAAAGTTTGCAGGTGTTGCTACATCATCCCAAGATGACCCAGAAGCATTATACACCTTCATTTTATTGTTTTGTGTATCAAACCACAAATCACCATCATCTAAAGATGAGGAAGGTGCTGAAGCAGCTACACGGTATCGCTCTTGAAAGTCTTGAATATCACCACTTAATTTATTTGCATCCTCTTCATTAATTATAATTTTATGATAGTCGTAGGTATGTAATGTACTAGTGGTCTGTACTTGTATTCCTGTACCTGCCGTGACTACGTAAGGGTTAGCATTAGCTACACCTCCTACTGTTGCACCACCTCTAAGAGCACTTGGGAATCCATTAATAGTTACAGTATTACCACTACCAGCACCATTAGTTATCGATGCTACACCACTAGAGTTGACCTGTACACCACCTGCATCACTAATAGACACAGTTGTACCAGCCCCAGAGCTAGGATCTGGGTGTGTAGAAGGGAAAGAAGTCTCATTTGCAATTGCAACAAAGCCTCCTAGTGCGTTCGTTACATTTAGAATTTGATCATTAACGGCTTTTGCAGTCGGTAATTGGTCATTATTAGAACTTCCGCTAACCGATGTGACAACGCTTTTACCATCCAACAGGTTAAGCTCAGCAGTAGTACTGGTAAGAGCTGTAGAGCTCGCCAAAACAGAAGCAGTACCTGACTGCATACCAGCAAGAGTTGTGAGTTCAGCATCAGCTATCTCCGAGGTTGTTACAGCGTTAGCAGCTATATGTTCAGAACCAATAGCATTATCTGCTATTTTAGTTCCGTCTACAATATCAGCAGCTAAGTGTACTCTATCAATACTTCCATCAACATAATGATCAGAGTCTATAGCATTAGCAGCTATATCGCCACTTACAATAGTACCATCAACAATCTTATCTGAGTTTACAGAATTAGCAGCTAAGTGTGCTAAATCAATAGACCCATCTACATAGTGTTCAGAATCAATTGAGTTATCAGCTATCTTAGTTCCGTTAACTGCATCGTTAGCTAATTTAGGTGTAGTTATTTGTGAGTCAGCAATGTGAGCAGTGTCAATAGAATCATTAACATAATGCTCAGAGTTGATAGAATCATCGGCTATCTTAGTACCGTCTACAATATCAGCAGCTAGATGTTCTCGATCGATAGATCCATCAATGTAATGTTCTGAATCTATTGAATTATCTGCTATTTTAGTTCCGTTAACAGCATCAGTTGCTATAGCTGCAGTATCTACAGCATTATCACTTAGCTCACTAGCATTGATTGAATTCGGAGCTATTTGATCAGCAGTTAAAGTATTATCTGCTATATCACCAGCAACAATTGTCTTATTGGTAATCATAGCAGAAGTGACTACACCTGAACTACCAGTAGTTACAACTGTACCTGTTTCATTAGGTAGGGTGATAGTTCTATCTGCTGTAGGATCGGTAACACTAAGAGTAGTTTCATAACCATCATCTGTAGCTCCTTCAAATACTAAAGAGAGGTCTTCACCTAATACTAGGTCTCCAGTCATGGGAGTGGTACCATCACTGGTCATAGCATAGTTGTCAACCTCTTGTGCTACGTATAGAATTTGGTCAAAGTTATCGTTTAAGTCTTCAGATTTAATAGCAGAACCAGCATAAAAGGTTCCCTTTTTACTATCGTTATTGGTGTTTCTTAAGATAGCTATTTTAGCTCCATTTGCTGGAGCTGAGTCCATTGCGATCGTAGTAGCGTTGGCAAATGAATATGCAGTTGTATTTTGGATCGTACCGTCAATTCTGACTTGTACGTCCGTCTTTTCTAAATATGGAAATGTAAATGAATAGTTCGTTGTAGAACCATTCCCTGTGTAATTAACTTGTGTTACAGCCATTTACGCTATTTTGTAAAGTGATCGGGCGGATCATTTAATAGGCATTGCCTCTAATTCTTTTGTATGTTTAAATATTAATTCATCTTTTTCATAATTTCCACGTCCTCTAAGAGTATTTCCAAGAAGTTTGGCTTCATGCAAGGCGTCAAGGCGTCTAGCTTTACTACCAAATACACTATCTCTCATTAATAATGACCAAGCTTCAGTTTTAGCATCGTTTAAGATTTTATGTACGACCTTACCATGTAGATAAGTTCTTGGATTATTAGCTCTATTCTCCCTTCTGTGCTTCTCCATTATTTCAATAGACTCGATTAATTGTGGTGTAAATGCTTGCCTAAGTCTTTCTTCAACATTTAATTGTCCCATATAAAATTGATATCTAGATTTAAGGTTTGGCTGACCTTCTAAACTTTGCCCTTGTGGACCACTATTGAAAGTTTGCTTAAGTTTCAATCCACTTCTAAATAGTAATTCTCTAGTTGGGTTAGTTTTGATATTAATATTTATTGGTAATAAAGCATTAGTCAAACGTTGTACTGGATTCCAATCATTTATTTTCTCACCATTTAGAACATCATACTTATATGGAAGTAATTCTCCTTCGGTTATTACATCTGCCCAAAGGTTCCTATTACCAACACTTTGCCAGAATCCTTTTTCTAATTCACGCATTCCAGGTGATAGTACTTTACCAACTTCATTACGTAATCCACCTAATGGGATTTGATTATTAGCAAAATTAGCTAAGATTCTCTCTGTATTATATCCACTAGTAAAGAAGTCTTGTAGTTCCATAAGGCCTGCCAAGAAACTCTTGTTGACTATATTAGAACTTATAGTTAAAGACAATCTACCAAATTGATCTTGAGCCCAATGATCACCCATCACTTTCTGGCCGTCAACAATATCAGCAGCAAAACTAAGGAACATATTAAATGGTTCTAAAGATTCATAACTGATATAAGCATCTCCTATTTTAATAGATCTAGGTTGCCAGTTCGTTGTCTGCATCCATGAGTCTCTAAGTCTTTTATCAGGAGGTCCATTACCTGTAATCTGACCATTTAGTGCCATCAAAGCAGCTGTACTTGTTACAGTATACCCAATAGCTTCTCTACCACGTACCGTAGATCTAGCTATATCAAGGTCAGCTTGACTCTTAATACCATATTTAATCATGTCTGGGTCATCCCAGTTTTTAGTCATGATGTCAACATGTTCACCTATATACTTATTTAGTATTGGTGTATACTTAGAAGTTAGCTTAAGAGCATTAACACCTGTTCTAGCGAATAAGAAGAATGGTCTCAAGAAAGGTTGTTGTTCAAATACTTGATCAATCTTCTTCATTGTACCAGTTAACTCTTGTGTTAACTTTGCTTCATCAGCAGCAAATATAGCCATCTCATCTGATACTTGTCCATCAGCATCGAACACTTTACTTTCAAAATGTCCTTCAGCTGCTTTTAAAAGATCATCAAAATCATCATCAGAAACAATTGTACCTGATTCTTTCATTCTACGCCAGATATCATCATATGCAAGTTGCCTCAAACGGCCACGACCAATGATTTGAGTGAAGTATGTATCCATAGATTTCATAATCCGTGGACCATAATTTAAGAATGGGACTTTATTTACTTCACGTAGAGCATTGGCAAACTGTGCTCCTGCCTTTTCACCTAACGTACCATACTGATCAAAGTATGACATCATACCTTGCCATTCTTGTTCTTTTACATTATTAGTAAATTGTCTCCAATTATCACCAGTAGAAGAATAAGATTGCCAATCAGCCACAGCTTTACGCCACGCTTCATTCCTAGCTTCGACCATTCCACCTAAAGAAGCATAAGCACCACGTAATACAGTATCATCAGATTTACCAAGACTACCTAAAATAGTAGCAACAGGTCTCATAATAGTATTTAAACCTGTACCAACTAAGGCACGTACTGGGGTTTTAGGACCAGACAACATGGAATTAACTCCCATTGTCTGTAGTTCATTTAATATTGCATTACGTTGATAACCATCTGCACCTCTATAACCTTTTAATTTACGTTGGAAGAAGGTTTGGAAGTCCTTCCACATCTGCTTATTACCGTTTCCAGTAGCAGTGAAGTGTATAAAAGATTCTAAAAGGTCATTATCTAAGTCACCTTGTAGTAATTGTTTAAATGTAGCTACTTCTTGAGCAGCTGAATCAGAGGCTCTACCTCTCAATTCGGCCAAATCAGGACTGTCCTTAACTTTTCCACCGGAATTAAACCGTCTTAAGTTAAAACTAGATAGCATACTTGTCTCTTTACGCATCCTAGCAATAGCAGAATAGCGTGACATGATACCTTCTAGTAGAGAACCTTGAGCTGCTACATCAATTTGATCAGAAACACTAAGAGAAGCTTTAGCTAAATCTCTAGCTTCATATAATAATTGTCCTAAAATAGTATCAGTTGCTACTAACTGTGCTTTATTAAGAGTACCTAAACCTTCAATAACTGTAGGTCTGTCAGAATCTTTACCTTTAATATATTTAACAAGGTCTTCTTCTGGTATATCTATTAAGCGACTATGGGTAGAATCATTTAAAAATTGAATAAGTTCACCAGAAGCATTTGCTAAATCTTTTGCAATAGCATCTGGCATTGCCTCACCATATAGTTTTTGGTAAGCAGGACTAGTTACTAGTTGTTTAGCTAATGCATTACGTTCAGCAGTAATAGTACCAGGTGCTTGGTATTCAACTCTTCTAATATTAGCTTCTGTCAGAGTGCCTCTAGGAGAGCCGTATTTCTGTGTCGGGTTGTTACGTATCTCTATCATATCTCTAACGCCTTTGACGGGCATAGAGGAGCTACTCAGAGCCTGATTGTCTGTCACATCCTGGCCTTTATAATAAGCTGGGTTGTGCCGTGGACCACCATTAGATAAATCAAATTCAAGTTGTTCTTGAGCTAATTCTTTATTAGCTTGATCTTGTTTAACAACACGCCTAGTTGCATCACGATATGGACCCCAATCCATATTTTGTTTATCAGCAAATAATTGCATTAAATCCTGTTTCTGTTCATCAGGTAACTTACCCCAAGGATTTGTTTTACGCCACTGTTTGATACCAACTTGTACCTTATCTTTATTCTTTAACTGTCGATAAAGACTACGTTCATATGCAGCTTTAGCACCATCTTCAATAGCTTTAGTTTTTAAAGCATAATCAAGTTCACTACTTTCATCTACTGCTTTAGTTAATGGATTAACTTCACCAAGTATTTTCTTAGCTTGTTTCTTTGCTGTAGTTGAATAGGCTCGAATACCCCAACCACCAGCTTCTAC
>VTLG01001432.1_pt1 | contig 12159 bp, 17 predicted proteins | sample 4694571 | NCBI WGS metagenome assembly VTLG01 (sample SAMN12604809, study PRJNA352737) | marine metagenome | biome: ENVO:00000447; feature: ENVO:00000209|ENVO:00000569|ENVO:01000036; material: ENVO:00002151; isolation source: viral sequences binned using virsorter ... | reverse complement strand
TTTACGCATTTTACACCTTTTGGCCAGTATCTGTACAAACCTGAGTCACTTGTTCTATAAATACTGTCTGTTCTGCTGTCTAAATACCATTCGTATTTATCATCTGTGCCATCTCTGTACAGTCGAGTGTAGTCATCGTCTTGACTTTGACGCTCATATACAGCAAGAGTTGAGTTATCAACCACAGGACCTTCATCTAACTGTATATACTCTACTGAATATTGTAAATCAAAAAACTCAGTAATAGTAGTAGAATACTTATCAATGAGATCGCTAGCACAATAAGTTTTTACAAGTTTACTTATAGCCGTAATCAACGTTTCGATTCTATCGTCGTCTTTTACGTTTGTTATATTTTCAATAGTCTTGTAAGTATCTAATGAAATTAAATCTGCCATAAATAACCTTGTAAAAACCTAGGGTGCCCGAAGGCACCCTATGCTTAATTTACCTACTACGCAGTGTAGTGGCTAGCAACAACTTGGCCAACAGTTGAGAACAACTGATCGAAACCAAGACGCTGAGTTGCAACCAACACTCTTCGTTGGTTTTCTACATCGTAGTCTTGCTCAATCGTAACACCTCTTAGTCGAGGAATTACAAAATTGCGAGGATTAACAGCTACACCCCATACTTTGGCTGCTGCAGTTGATGGGAACTCGTCACAGATGATTACAGGTGAACCGAATACGTTTGCGATTTCTCCAGTAACCTTGGTCGCCCGCTGATCACCAACTTCGTTGATGCTTTGGAAACCAGTATCATCTAGTAATGAGTAGTACGCATCTAATGAGATTATGAATACACAATCTCCAGGTCGACGTCCATATTTACCCATTTGCTGCCTCATGTCTAATAGATGGTCAGCATCTACAGCTGCGGTATGTGCAGCATTGGTCAAAACTAAGTTGTCATCAGCAGCTACTCTAACCAAACCACTAAAGGTTGCGTCAGTGCTTGAAGTTGCCAAACTAGTGGGAGATGCATCACCTACTGATGCGAGAAGAATTGAGTTCTCAATAGCTCGTGCATGAGAACGACCCATTGCTTCTCGTAGCAAAGGAAGAATAGGAAGAATTGCATCTTCTTCTACTTCGTTTGCAAGATAAGTAGTAGATACTAGCTTATCAACAGTAAGAACTTTAGAAGTCATTTGCATGCCAGAGTAGGGTGAACCTACAGTGTCATCTCTTGCTTCTAAGTTACCTTTGAAGGCGGAGCCAGAACCTGATCCAGCAGCGGTTGTAAAGGAAGAACCACCACCAGCAAATTCAGCATAACCTGCATCTGGGAATGTAGGAATACGCATTGCTGCTGCTGTCATCTGTATTTCTCTAAATAGAGGCTTGAGTACAAGGTCAAGCTCAATGTCTTGCTCTACTTGCGTTGACGCAATAGATTCAAACACTGTTACAGTTTCAGCGGCAGGTACTATAATAGAGGAATTATCGTTAGGAGTGGCTTTCTCCATAATTTCCTTCGCATATTCTGTTTCCCAACCCTTTCGAGTAATAACACCCAATAATGAAGCATCGGCAATTTCAGTTTCAAAACCTTCACCGATACCTTTCTTTCCACCACGATCAGCAAACACACGCTTGCTTTCTCGGATGTTCATGATTTCGTCTGATTTCTCAGAGATTTCTTTTTGAAGTTCAGCAACCACTTTTTCGTGATCAGCATCCTTCTGTTGGAATTTCTCTTCGAGATCCTCCATAAGCTTTTCAGCGCCAGTTGTTACAGCCACAGAAATTCGCTCTTCCTCAGCTTTTTTCTGCTCTTCTGCTTCAGCCACAGCCTTTTGCTCCTCTTCAAGTCGAGTAGCTTCTTCAGCCTTACGCTCAGCTTCTTTCATTGCCATGGCAGTAGTCGCCTTCTCAACGGCAGACTGTACGATGGCGTCAATATCAACATCACTCATTTCTTTCTCCTGTGCTTCGACTTGAGATAAGTCTTTTGGCATTGACTGGTCAGTTTCTTCTTTTTGAATAGTGTCATCATTATGAGACACATCAGTTTTTGATTCTACATCAGCAGTCGTGAAAGATTGTTTAAATGCTTCGTATTCCTCAGAGGAATCGAAGCTCTTCGCTAAAGAAAAGGTCGCAGTCTGATTGGCAGGTACTGATACTACTGACACTTCCAATAATTCCGCATCCTTGATTCTATATCCATCGGTTTCCTTCATGTACTCAGCATCCTTGACTCGGAAACCAACAGAAAAAGCTCCAAGGACACCCTCTTTAATTAAGTCACCTACATGACCAGCAGACTTAGCAATTTTAGCCTTCATTTGAAGCCCACCATTGTTAGTCTCTACCATTACGGCTCTGCCAATAGGTTGATTATAATCGTGATTAAATAGTATAACTGGATTATTTAAGTAGTCTTTTAAACCCCCTTTTTCCCAGGCTTCAGCTTCTATAATGTCACCAACACGATCTTTATCGATAGTGCTAGCCATTCCAGTTATATGTAGATCGCCTTCTTCTTCAAATGCTTTGAAGTCAGAAGAGCCAATATGAAAGATTTTATTCATTATCCAAACACTCCGTCAGCAGGTCTTGCTGTTCCTGAGAGTTCTCCAGTCTGCTCTTTTTCTTCTGCTGCTGCCATAGCTTCTTGTATAGAAGGCTGTGCAGGTTCGGGGGCAGGGGGTGGAGTAACTTCAACATTCGGGTCAATTAAGGCCCACTTTTCGGGGTATATTCTTGCGGCTTGTTTTTTCATTTTAGACCAAGCACCAAACATAGCCCTTACTTTTCTAGCAGGATAAGGCACCTCTTTTTTGTAAGATTCATACTGTCTAAACTCTAGGAACTCTCCTTTATCAATCATAAAATCAAGAACCTCTTCCAATATAGTTTCTTTACGCATCTTCTGGTGTCTCCTCTGATTCTGGCCTACCACCTAAGTCAGGATTTACTGCAGAGCCTGCTATATTTGCAGGAGCTCTTATATCGTCTTGTCCATCCAAAGGCGCGTAAGCTAATGCTTCTCTAGCTTCATTTACTGTCATTATTCCTCCATTCACTAGAGAAGAATAATATGAAGCTGCGTCTCGTAGTTCTGGTTGTAAAGCAGGAATGTTAGATATATCTTCCTGTATTTCAAAACCAAAAAATCTTTCAAGTGCAAAATTTACTTTTCTTACTATTGGTAATATTGTTTCTAAATAGTACAACCTGTGGTTAGGTCGTATGTTAGCATTATTACCTGAGTCTAGTAATATTGGAGGTATACCTAATGCTTTTAATACTTCGCTTTCATTATCTATTATAGACTTTTGAAAGTCCATCTCTCGGAAACTTAAATTAGATATTTCATCTAACTCCATGCCTCCGTCAAGTATTAAAGGTCTTCTACCTCCGTTATCAGGTCTATATCTTGTTACCCAAGATTGAACCATTCTTTCTTTAATTCGTTCTGATAAAGTATTTGGTGACTTAATCACCAAACCAGGTACTGCTCCATTTTTAAAGTAGTTGTCCTGGAAGTTTCTCATCCTAGTCAAGAGTGACATTGTCCTCGATGCTGGTCTGAGCCTACTTGTTCCTCGATAAATACTGTAAAAGCTATTCTCTTTTATATGTATTATCTCATCAGTACTAAAATTTTGATTGCCGCCTTGGAAACTGTAATGATCTACATACTGTTTCTCATGTGGTTCAATCGCCATATAATTTGCAGGTAGATGATACAGTCCCGACCCATCAAAATATATAAAAATGTTTCCGTCTAAAATAAAATCTACGATGAGGTTTCGCTTAAAAGTTGATATATCTTGAAACGGATTAGGTTCCTTATTCAACATTAGTTGAAGTCTAGACCTTCTCATTCCCTTTACTACAGGGTTTAGACCTAGCTGCTCTTTCACTAAAAGTGGGATCTCAGCTGTATCATCTACAATCATATTCACACCACGGTTCACTACCTCTAAGTATTCGTAGTATGAAGTGTAATTTGAAACAATCTCTTTAGAAGTTATTTCACCATGACCTTCAATCATCACGATGTCTTCTTGCGCGGGGTTGAGTTTCTCCTCTACCTCCACGGTTCTTTCATTATTTTGCCAAAAATTATACCAAGCCATATTTTTCTCTTTGTAACTCAACCCATCGCCGTTGTTTAGGCCCAGTAACTAATTTTGGGTTTCTTCCATATATTGAATGAAGTTTTTGATGGTGCTGGTGACAAAGAGTTACAGCATCATTGAATAATTCTTGTTTGTGGTCTTCTATAAACTTGTCCCTATATTCAAAAGCTTCTTTCTCTGTAGTAATATTAAGCTTCAGTTTCTTTGTCCAATTTGCAACAAGTTCGCTAAGACTGAAAAAATGATGAAAATCCAGTCCTTCCTTGCTACCACATATATAACATTTTCCGGATTTATCGTAACCTGACTTGGCTCCATCTCTTATGTATTTAATAAAGTACCTTTTCATAAGATTTAACAAATTATACTACCCATCTACCTGGGAGTCAAGAATTATTTTTTCTTGGCGTTTAAAACGATGTCGCATTTGTCTCAAAGCTATAGAGAGCGTAACGTAAAGCGTCAGCCATGTGGGAACTAGAATCGTGAAGAGGCTTTTCTCTCATCAAGTTAGGATTCGGATCCCAACGGTACTGATCCATACTACGAAGAGTTTCTAAGCATCTCTGATCTATAATTAATCTGTTGTTTTCAACTAGAGAAGATACATGAGCTATTCCATCGTTGACAGACTTCTTAGCGTTTGCAGTAGTCTACCAACCTTCGTTCCATAATTTCGCCTATTACTTCTGCGTGTTGTTCCGTAGTTTTCTCAGCCTCATAATACTCCTCTACAACGTAGAACTTTTCTCCATCAAACATAATAACCAAGAAGGCGGTCGGATCTTTGAAACCAACGTCTAATCCTGATATTACATCGCAGTTTCTAAACTCCATCTCGGACAGATCGGCTACACAATTCTCATAATCGAATTTCCAAATCTGTCCTTCAAAGACATTAAAGTCAGCCATATATTCTTGATTGAATTCAGCTTCGCTCATTGTCTTTTTAGCTTCTTCTATATCCTCTGTAGTCGCTCTAGGATTGTCCTGCCAAGTAGCGTGAACGGAACACCACTCGGGGTATTCGTCATTGAACCCCCTTTGATAGAACCTACTAAACCAATTATTTCTTCCCCGAGGCGTGGATATAAATAAGGCTTTACTTTCCGCTTTATCCAATGTAGGACGGAGCGCAACATTGAAAGCAGTTTCCCCGTCAGCGAGTGCCGCTTCATCAAAGATAATAAAGTCATAAGATCTTCCTACTGTAGAATCAACTTGATTCACTGAGCCCATTCTAATTGTTGAGCCATTTGTTAGTTCTATTACTCTGTCTTTTGCGTTGTCTTTTGCAACTTCAAGATCAAAGTGTTTAAGTAACTGTCTTTGTAAGTCAAATGAAATTTGACTCAGGTTGTAGTTAGGAGACATGACAAGTATATGGCAACCGGGAACTAAAGACACTAACTGTCCCAGTATGTTTGCTATATATGTTTTTCCTTGTCTCCGGCTAATAGCCGCGCAAACAAATCTGTATTTTTTAGAATTCACTGCATTTATTATTGCAATTTGAGAGGGAATGGCTTCAATACCTAATAGCCCCAAGTACTGCTCTACTGGCAACTTTAGAAAGTTACCCTGCTCAATGCTTTCGTATTGTATATCTTTTCTAGAGACTAACATTGTATCTTCTTGCCCATTCCTTAAAATATCCTACTGAGTAAACACTCTTACCGCCTATATTAGCGTTCCAGTTTACTAAGTCATCAATTTTATTTTCAACTTTTCTTAAAGCTGCTTGTCGAACTCCTGGAGTTGCTTTCCATTGAGCGTCAGGTATCGACCAGCCTGTTTTAATTTTTTTAGTAATGTAAGAAGGCAACACTCCTTCTAGCCCCTTTCTAGCTAGATACTTGTACTCGCCTTCACCCCATTTTTTATCTTTTGGTTGCTGCATCTTAACATTGGAAGGTATTCCCATGATATAATTATAGTATTCTTTATTCAGCAAAGGAAACCTTCCCTCCATTCCAAAGTAAGCTCCAAACCTATCGTTTCGTGCTAAAAAGTCTTCGCTGACTCTAGTCAACATTTCTACAAATAAACAGTTATTTAAAAAGTCATCTGTAAACATATGAGTTGGAAACCAATCCCGCATATATTCGCAGTATCCTCTTTGTCCTGAGTATTCATATTTCGCTGACGCAACCTGTACTCTTTTTGCTCTTTTCCAAGATATCGCTTCGTGATGAGCTTTAAAAACATCTTCGTCTCTCTTATATCTACTGTGGGTGACATACCCAGTGTACATTTCATCTCCACCATCTCCTGAGTAAGTAATGATCACATCTTTGTGCCTCATCAACTTATTTATCATAAGATAGGAAGGATTATTTTTGTTATAAGTAGGCATTTCTAGTGCCTCTACAGATTGTTCTTTTTGCTCTTTTCCAAGATATCGCTTCGTGATGAGCTTTAAAAACATCTTCGTCTCTCTTATATCTACTGTGGGTGACATACCCAGTGTACATTTCATCTCCACCATCTCCTGAGTAAGTAATAATTACATTATTATGCCTCATCAACTTATTTATCATAAGATAGGAAGGATTATTTTTATTATAAGTAGGCATCTCTAATGCCTCTACGGATTGCTCAAAGTGCTCAACAAAACTTTCACTAGTAACTTCTAGCTCAGTGTGAGTTAGTCCATATTGATCGGCTAGCATCAATGCACAATCAGCATCATTATTATATTCTGGGTCTTTACAGGGCGTGTAACGAGTAGTAAAAGTTTGATAGCTATCTGTTGGCCCTAAATAGTGCATAACAGAAGTGCTATCTAAACCTCCTGATAAAAATACGCCTCTATTTCTTGAACAAATTGATGAGAGCGTTACAGCTTTTTCGAGTTTATTTTGAAAATCTTCGATAGTATATTCAGTAGTCTCAAAATTTTGTTTCCATAAAGATTTACTCGTAGTTTTCTTTGTATTATAATCGTAAATTAATATCTCGCCTGGTACTAACTTAAAAACTCCGTCAATTAAAGTCTGAGGCCCAGGAACGTACCCAAAGTCTCTAAACATCCCGAAAGCAAACAAGTTCAATTTATTGTTCGAATTCTCTAATGCGTGAGGTGATGATGAAAAAATTAATCCATCGTCTATTTTTCGATACATTAGAGGTTTAATTCCAAAAGAATCTCGACAAAGTATTAAAGTATTATCTTTTTGCCAAGCAAATGCCCACATTCCTTCACATTTATCTAAAAAGTTGAGTCCGTAATGGTGTAAGCCCTTAATTAATACCTCTGTATCGACTTTACTCTTCCATTCGTCTAGCTCTTCCCAGTTAAAAATAGCCCCATTGAAGACTAAAGAGCTATTTAAATAGTGAATTGGTTGAGTAGAGTCTTCAATCTGACCCATTGTTGATAAAAGATTGTGTCCAAAGGTGACTTTATTGTTTGACCATACGTTTGAACCCTCTGGCCCTCTTTTTTGAGTCACCAGATTCATTGCTTTTACTCTTTCTTCTGCTCTCGGTACTGTTATTCCATTTATTCCGCACATTTTAGTATCACCACGTTTAATATTTGACGATGCATTCCTTTTGGACATCGAACCAAACTGACTCCATGCCACGCTTCTCTTGTATTTTTGAAAATAAAAGAACTATTTCCTCTATTTTCAAAAACTTTTTTATGTTCAAAATCTCTTGGTTCAGGATTCATAATATCTTTTTTCAATCCTGTGTATAAAATTGTGTTTCCACCATAGTACTGTTTCCATCTTTGTGGTAGAAAGTAAAATAAATGAGAGCCTATTTTTTCTAGGCTATCTAAATGAGGAGAGGCATCTCTGCCTTGACAAGTTCTATGAAAGTCTAATCTTAAATCGCAGTTTTTAACTCCAAGTAGTTTACAGACATATTTTTTATATTCACTTCCCTCAAGCATAAATCTACAAAAGTTTCTCCAAATAAGAGGTAAGTCATCTATCTGAACTCTATAAGGGCTTAGGTTCTTCCATCTGTCTGCTCCTACATACATAAATCTACGCCAATGAGGACGCTGCCCATTTTTTCTTGTTTCGGGTTCTTCATCTTTAAATAATTCATCGGGCGGGAAAAACTCAAGCAAGAGATCATAGTACTCTTGCTTAATAAATCCAGTATAGGAGCGATGAGAAGCATAGCCATGCCCTTCTATCAAGTCTGTGGGATTATCGTTTAAATACATAATTTATTTCGTATTCATTCAATCTGTAGGACGCATCATAGTCTATGATGTATCCTAGTTTATTTAAAAACTTTTCTGCTTGGTCTGCGTTCTTTTTTCTAAGTTCTACTTGAACTTCTTGTGCATTTTGTAATACTATGGGTGATCCTTCCAAAACACTTAACTCTGCACCATCTACATCTATCTTTATATAGTCTGGTTGTTTTATGGCTCCTTCAATAAAAAGAGTATCAAGTTTAGTACCATAACAACCTTGAGAAATACTTTTTCCCAGTCTAGAGTCTTCTGCGAAAGAATTATCAGCAGCTCCTGGAATCATTTCACTCAGTCTAAAAGTATCAAACTTGTTACTATTTGTCAGAGCAATACAATACGGAGTAATATTTTTAAATTGATTTAAATAAATATTAGTACACAGCTCTGCAAAGTTTAAAGGGTGAGGTTCAAAAGCGTAAGTAATAGTCTTTCTAATCTTTGCTGCTAGTAAAGAGTAGGAGCCAATGTTAGCTCCTACGTCAACAAAAACAGAACCTTTAGGAAAAGAGGTTATCCACTCTATTGTGGGTGGTTCTCTATCATAAAGTTGAGACGCTCTTTTTTGGACTAGCCTACTATTTGACTTCAACGAGAACTTGATTCCCGTTTTGTTAGTGTAAGGTATTGTATAAGCTACGTGTCCGTTTCTATATAACAGAACCTTTAGGAAAAGAGGTTATCCACTCTATTGTGGGTGGTTCTCTATCATAAAGTTGAGACGCTCTTTTTTGGACTAGCCTACTATTTGACTTCAACGAGAACTTGATTCCCGTTTTATTAGTATAAGGTATTGTGTAAGCTACGTGTCCGTTTCTATATATGTGATGTTCTATAGCCAATTATTATCATGTGCCGGTTCGTCAATGGGGTCACAGTCGCATTCTCCTGCCTCGCACTTGCAGTCATCTCGTCCGCAATAGTGGCACTCATGCTCTATGGGTTCTAATTCTTCTTGCATCTTTTGAGATACACTTTGTTCTGCAGCTTTAAATGCTTCTGCAGCACTTGCCGCAGGAGCAACTCTTCTTACAACTCCTGCTGCTTTTTGCGCTTCTTCTAACGTGGCGTACTTTCGACTCTTACCTTTTACTTTGTAATAGTCTCCTTTCATATAAATTTTAGCCATTATTTAATCCCAAAATTGAGTTGAGCTAGGAACGTTGATAGGAACACAGTAAGCAGATATTTCATGCTGTGCTGGTCTTCTATCTTTGTAGTGTACGTTTCCATGTTCAACCGCGTGTGCAAATGTATTGCAACGGTATATATCTCTAAAGTACCAGCCATCATTTGGTAATGCATTTCCATTAACAATGACAACTAACATAAAAGCCATTATGGTCATTTTAGTAAAAACTCTAAACCTTTAATTACTGCAATAACTACAATAGGTACAGAGATTAATGCTGCGAGTAAAGTCAACGCTATCATCTTAATCTGCTTCATGAGCTTTCGTCTTGCAGCTACCTTTCTTTTAATTTCAGCAAGTTCAGCTTTTCTAGCATCTGCAAGTCCTCTTTGTATCTCTTCCCAGAGCATCCCGTTTCCAGATATCATAAACATATCTTTGATTTGGGACATTTGATCGTCTACTTGTTTCTTAGCGAGAGCCGCTTTTATTGCTTCGCCTGCATCGGTAATACCATTATTCTTATTACCCATTGCAGAGAGTTTTGCTTGGGCTGCACCTAGCTGCCCTACATAGCCAGCAATTCTTTGAATGTCTCCGCCAGTATCTGCAACCGCTTTTATAGCTTTGGTTGCCATACTAACGCCAGCCATTATGGCTCCTACGCTTTCAATCATGTCAGTATATTAACTAAAGCAGTAGCTAATATAACTAAAGTAGCACCCCCTCCTGATAATACGATAACGTGCAGACGCTGGATGGATTGCTCCACCTCTTCCAGCTGCTTAAATACTGTCTTCCATCTTTCATCGCAACGCACTTCGTGAGCCTTAAACTCGCTTTGCAATTTGATGAGATCATCCTGTTGAATCTCCAAGTAGTTTCTCCATTAACTTTCCATAATTACCAGTGCCAAAGGGGTTTTCATTTATCTGTACCGCAGTTAAGTTCTTAACATTCGTGCTAGGCGCTTTTGCATGATCTTGTGACATCTTATGCGCTAACGAAATTAAGTCGGCTAGGTCTTTGGTGGAATATACGTCCGATTCGCGTGCCTCCTCTATTTTGTGTTCAATTACTTCATCTAGTAGTTCTGCTAGACGAAACCTATTTCTATATCCTTGATCTAAATATACTCCATCAATGTAAGTCTTGACTTCTCTTTTTTCAATCACATCCATAACTTTATCGGGGGTGATAGACAACTGCTCCGCTGTTTTGATTGCAGAGCCAGTAGAGAGGTAAGAGTTTGCTATCTCTAAATTTTCGGGAGCTATATTTACAATATCCATGAAGCGTAGTATAGTATAATATGGGCAGAATGTCAAGAATTATTTTTGGTGGGGTACTAAGTATAGTAGGAGATAAGCTCTTCTATTGTAGCATTGACTTTTAAAACTAAAACGGACTCAGCCTCTAATTCTAAAGCAATGTCATATCTATGATGGCCATTGACAATATTCTTATTTTGGTCAATGACTATAGGATTTATATTGGGAAACTTAGTTCGAGCTTTTATAAGTAAAGCCGGAACCCTCTCAGTTTGAGAGGGAACCAGCTGGGCGGGGTCTTCCCAGTACTTTCGGTATGAATGTACAAGTGTATCTTCGGAAAGCTGGGGAAGAGTATTTCTTTTATATATCATGTAAGTGTATGTATTGAGATTATTATTCCAATAGAAGCTAAAACTCCTACCATGAGTTTCAAGAAGTCTTTTGCCACGATTGGAAATACTCCTTTGAATTTTACAGTGTCTGAAAATGTAGCATGAGCTAATTCTCTTCCAGAAAGAAGTCCAATAAATACCCAAGTTGTTGACATTGGTATATTATTCAACTCTTTAAATATAAACAGTATTATTAAGTATGCGAGATCAATTAATGTTGCACTTCTTACAAAACGAGTATTTTGTTTAGATAAAACAATCTGCTGTATCTTACCGCCTTGTTCGTAAAACATATAACCAAGTCCGCCTACAAATAATGCCGAGATTCCTACCATTGCTTCCCACGGTATTTCACGAGGCAAAAAGACTGCCATGTTTGCCATATCATGTGAAAGCCAAGTCCACCAAAGAAAACCCGTTACAGTCCATTGAGCTGTTCTCCAAAAAGTTTCTTGATTCTCAGGAACTTTTTTAGTCTCATCAAAGTATTTGGTAATTACACACCAGAGAACATAAGCTCCTATGGCTGCGATTGCGTATCCTACAACGCTTTTCATTAACATCTTTTCTAGAACAAAAGTACTTGCGAAAGCACTTAGCACTAAAAAGGATGTGGACACTGGAATAACTTAGCACTAAAAAGGATGTGGACACTGGAATACCAAATCTTGTAAGTACTAGTAGTATAGCGGGGGCTAAAGCATGGTACCATTGCACTTCGACATATGGAATTTTTGTCAATCTCCCATATGAGATATCTCCTCCGTATGCAGTCCAACCATACCAAATAGCCCAAAGAAGAACAGCAGAAGCTGCTGCCCACATTATTCTCCAATCAAAGCGATCTTTGTTGGAGGCTATCCATGTTCCTAGTGTCTGTACTGAATCATTTGCGATTACAGCATATGACGCTAGGAAGAATCCTATTGTCATCCATACTAATTCCATGTATACCTCACTTCTGTTTCTAGCTTGTGATCGAAGTCATCAGTTTTGGAACCTTCCCATTTACCTTTGAAAGTAAGTGGGCCTTTTTTGAGTTTGTA
>VTLG01017102.1_pt1 | contig 12160 bp, 19 predicted proteins | sample 4694571 | NCBI WGS metagenome assembly VTLG01 (sample SAMN12604809, study PRJNA352737) | marine metagenome | biome: ENVO:00000447; feature: ENVO:00000209|ENVO:00000569|ENVO:01000036; material: ENVO:00002151; isolation source: viral sequences binned using virsorter ... | reverse complement strand
TATTATGACAACCACACCCTTTTAAATGTTCCGACATTACTTTCTCTAATTTCTCTTTTTCTCTCTCTACTGCTAATAAACGTTCATGATAGCGACCAACCTTATCGGCAAGGGTAGCTATAGCCTTCAATATTTCTTGATTTTCCATCTTTTTCTCCTGTGATTGTGTATTTTGGTGGGAACCTAATTTAAACATATTTTTCTCTTGGTCAACAGAACTTTTTAAAATTGTTTTATTGACAAAGAATTTATGCTATGAAAGAGGCAGAAAATAGAATGAAAGAAATTATTTTAATAAAGAAAAGTATATTTCATGATAATATTTCTAATCTTCATTTAATTGAAACGGTGAAGTCATTTATAGAAAAAAACAAAGAACAATTTACGGAGAGAAGTTGGGACTGTAATATTCACACTTCAAGAAATATATTTCAAAATATCTTATATGATGTGGAAGAATTTAAATATATTAAAGAAGAAATAGAAAAAAAAATAAAAGAATTAATTATTAAACCTTTTATGATTACATCTTCTTGGCTTAATATTTTAGGTAAAAATGGTTATCAAGAATTTCATGAACATCGTGATATTAAAAGTGAGTTTAAACAAGGGTCTGTTTCTTTCTATCTAACAGATAAAAACTCACCAATAGAATTTGCATATTTTACAGAAAATATTAGAAGTAAAATAATTCCTAATCAAGGAGATATAATAATTTTTGACAGCAATATTTATCACAGAGTAATAGACTCGAAAGACGAAAGAATTTCTTTAGCACTTAACTTTAGGTATTTATGAAATCAGACACTCTTGTATTTGGTAGGATAGTAAAAAAATATAAAATTCCTTTAGATGAAATTGACGATTTAAATTTAAAGTATGAAGAAGCAAGTAATAAATTAAATAGTTTTGGTCATAGATTAGCAGGTCGGTTATCATCAGAATTAGAATTTACTGCTATTTTACAATCTACAAAAATGTTTAAAACAATTACAAAATGCATGGAAGATTATATTAATTCTTTAAGTAGTTTTAATTTACTTAATATAGGTAATCATCAATTAAATATATTAAGTTGTTGGATAAATGACATGAAAGAAGGAGAATATAACCCTCCTCATACGCATCATGATTTAAGCGGATGGTCTACTGTGCTATACTTAAAAGTACCTGAGTTTATAGACGATACAAAAAACTCACATAAGTTTAAAGACGGACAAATTGGTTTTTCTAGCCATGATGGTATTGGAACAGAATGGGTACACCCTAAACTAGGAGATTTTTATATATTTGAGGCTAAACATCAACACTGTGTAATGCCTTTTAAAACAAAAACACCAGGAGAAATTAGAAGATCAATGTCTTTTAATTTTATAACAGATTTATCAAAATGAAAATTTTAGCGGCTAGTGTAGGTCATGACAGTAGTGTATGTTTTTTAGAAAATGGAAATATTTCTTTTCACATGGAGGAAGAAAAAACAACTTATAATAAAAAAGATCCTTTCCCCATGTATGTTTTTAAAGACTTAAGAAAATATATTAAGGGAGAAATAGATTATTATATTATAACACATTTAAATCTTCCTAAACTTAATCCATTTGTTGAACTTTTTGAAAATGATATTCCTTATAAAAATGGATTAAAAATTAAACAAAAAGTAACTTTAACTGATCATCATTTAATGCATACGGCTTGTTCATTTTATAACTCTGGTTTTGAAGAAGCACTTGTTTTTGTTTCAGACGGAGGAGGAAATATAATAGGGGATTATAAACAGCAAGAAATAGAATCCGTATATATTGCCTCTTATCCAGATCAATTTAAATTAATTGAAAAATTATATAGAACATATGATCATACTAATACTGATTACTCAATGGGATTAGCCTTTCAAATTGTTTGTGAGATGTTAGGGTATCAATGGCATGATGCTGGTAAAATAATGGGTTTATCAGCCTATGGAAAAAATAATAAAGAGATAGAAGATTTTTTTATTAAAATAAATAATAAATGGGTTTCTAATAATTTTTATTATAAAGGATGGAAAGAAAGAGATTACGAGGAATTAAGAAATAAACCATTTCAATATAAAGCAGACCTTGCTTACAAAATACAAAAGCAATCTAAAGAAAGATCTTTAGATAGAATAAACGATATTTTAAAAAAAAATAAATTAAATAATTTTATTATGACGGGAGGATATGCTTTAAATTGCGTTAATAATTATGAATACATAAAAGCCTTTCCCAACGTTAATTTTTATTTTGATCCGTTAAGTAATGATGGGGGAACGTCTGTAGGGGCTGTTAAATATTTTTGGCATCATTTAACTCAAGATAAAACCATTAGACCTTTAGAGTCATTATATTTAGGAAACAATGCTTAATCATCATAATTTTGATAACATATCAAAATCATTAAGAAATGAAGATATTGTTATTGTTGATAATTTTTTAAATAAAGATGTAGCATTATTTCTTCGTGATAGAATGATTTATTCTTCATCTTTTGATGATTATTATTCTAATTACCAAGCAATAAATTATAATATTTTAGATGAACCAACTAAAAAATTAGCCGAATCAATTGTAAAACAAATAAAATATTTAAGTAATTTTCAAAGAAGCTGGTCTTTTATTTTTAATACTAAAGGTAAAGGCGTAAATTGGCATGCTGATCCATCTAGCATAAATTTAAACATGTGGTTATCCGAAGATAACTCTGTAAAAGATTTTAATAAAAATGGTTTACAAATTTGTAAACTTAAACCTCCTTCTTCCTGGACTAGAGAAGAATGGAATAATAATAAAAATAATTGCATTGATAAATTTATAGAAAAAAATAAAGGGAAAGTACGTAAAATAAAATATAAATTTAATAGAGCGGTTTTTTTTGATGGCGCATATTTTCATAAAACTGATGATGTTTACATGAAAGAGGGTAAAGAAAATAAGAGAGTAAATTATACCATGCTATTTGGTAGTAATTATTTAAAGGAAGATAATGCATAAGGAAATTGTACAAAAAATATTAGATCAAAAAATTGTAGCCATTTATCAGGGACGCTGTGAAGCAGGTCCACGGGCATTGTGCAATAGATCTATACTATTTGACCCTCGAAATAAAAAGGGAAAAGACATTGTTAATACGGTTAAAAAAAGAGAATTTTTTAGACCTTTCGGTGCAACGGTATTATTAGAGCATGCTCATGAATGGTTTGAGATGTTACATATTAAAGAACTTCCTTTTATGACCGTAGCCGTTCCTTGTAAAAAAGATAAAATAGATAAAATTCCAGCAGTTTTACATGTAGATAATACGTGTAGAATTCAAACTTTAACGGAAAAACAAAATAAAAATATGTATATTATATTAAAAATGTTTTATAAAGAAACAGGAGTTCCCATGTTGTTAAATACTTCATTTAATTTAGCGGGAATGCCATTGGTATCGAAAGAAGAAATGTTAGAAAAAACGATGAATAATTCTAAAATAGATTTTTTATTTAGATTAAAGGATAATAATGTTTAATAAAAAAATAGAGTTTATTATTACCGATAAAAATATGGAGGGGGTGTGGCCTAAGCCTACTCCAGCCATGCATGCTATTCCCTCTGAATATAAAAAATTAAAACGTTTTGTAAATAATGATTTACATAAAAGCACTGTTAAAACCTGTGTTCCTTTTTTAGATGCATTAACAACTGGTTACATGCTTTATTTTGATCAAGACTATATAGTTGATCCTGTTGGAGATGATTTTTCTATTGCCCCTGCCGATAGAGAAAACATGGAATATCACGCTAACTTTCAACTTCCTCCTGAGTGGAAACCTAAAGTAGGTTCTGCAGCGGGAAAAATAATTAATAAATGGTTAATTAAAACACCACCTGGATATAGTTGTTTATTTGTTCATCCTTTAAATCATCTATTAAATGATAAGATTTATTTTTTATCGGGAGTAGTAGATACAGACGATTACATTAATACTATTAATTTTCCTTTGGTTATTTTAGATAAAACAGAACAGTTTATTTTAAAAAAAGGTGATCCTATGATTCAGGTAATTCCTTTTAAAAGAGAACCGTGGAAAATGTGGTCAGGATTTTATTTTGAAAAACTTCATGCTAAAACACATGAACTTATTAAAACAGGATGGGTAGATAAATATAAAAAGTTATTTTGGAAAAAGAAAGGTTATAGATGAAATTTAAGGATTATATAAAAATTTATGAAAATGTTTTAAGTTTAGACGTTTGTAATAAAATTATTGAAACAACTACCCAAGACACATTTAATCGTGCAGGAATTGGTGATGAACAAATAGATACAAAAATTAGAAACTGTTGGTCTAAACCTTTAAATAAAGAATTTGATAAAGAAGTTTTTACGGCTGTTGCTAAGATATTAGATTTATATAAAAATGATTTTAAGTATTTTGAATTAGGTCTTAACGCTGAAGATACGGGGTATATTCATTTATTATATAAATCAAGCGAACAAGGAGAATATAAAAAACACACAGATCATTTTGATTTATTTCCTCGATTACTTAGTTGTTCTTTTATATTAAATGATAATTACAGTGGAGGAAATTTTTCTTTTTTTGACGGAGAAGATGAATATATGCCTCCTAACAAAGCAGGAAGTGCTATAGTTTTTCCTAGTAACTTTTGTTTTCCTCATGCGGTGCTACCAGTTACTAAAGGAGAAAGACATTCAATTATAACTTGGATTCATTAATGAAAGAAAAATATAAATATGTAAAAAATTTATTTTCAAAAGACTTAAGTGATTTTTTAACATCATGGTCTTTAAAAAATATGAAAGATTATAAATCTACTGATCCTCAAGTGCCTTCCGGTGCTTATTCTCAATATGAAGGACCACGTGGTTATAAAAATTGTTTTTACCATATGTTAATTTTTTTACAGGAAAAAATAGAAAAAGAAACGGAACTAACTTTAAAACCTATGTATACATACAATAGACTTTATTTACATGGATCTGATTTAAAACCTCACATAGATAGAGCAGCCTGTGAAATAAGTGTTTCTATTTCATTAAATAAATCTTACAAAGATAAAAATTATGAGTGGCCTTTATTTATGGATGGTAAACCTATAGTTATAAATGAATGTGATGGAGTTATATATAAAGGTCATGAAGTAGAACATTGGAGATTACCTTTTACTCAACCAGATGGATGTTGGCATCATCAATTATTTTTACATTATGTAGATGCTAATGGTTTACATGCTAATTTAGATGGAGCTGATATTTAAGGTGTATAGTGATTTGTTTTAAAGATAATTTTTTATCTTCTTCTTCTTTTAAACAGCTTCAAGAAGTAATAACTCAGCATTCTCTTTCCCCGTCATTTAATAGTAGAAAAGAACATATAGGATTTAGATTAGATTTTGATTATAGAGATTTTTTATTTAAAGATTTTATTTTAACTGTTGAAAATAATTTTCCTTTAACAAAAAAATTAAAAATTTATCAAAACAAAATTAGTTTACATTTAAGACATAATCACGAAAAACCTTTACCTCATTTAGATGATGAACAAACAAAATATAATCTTATTTTTTATTTAAAAGGAGATTCACTTATGAACAATGGTACGGGTTTTTATCATAATAATGAATTAACGGCTCATGTATCTTTTGTTGAAAATAGGGCTCTTTTTTTTAAAGGTAATGAAATATGGCACACCAACCTTCAATCTTTCGGTGCTTCAAATCCTAGATATACGTTATTAATTTTTTATGAATAATCTTCGTCGTAATCACGCCATGATTTTGACCAATCAAAATAACTAGATGTTAAAGGATTTGTTGACTCAAAATCGTCTTCGTTATTACCATCATCAACCCATCTTGTTCTTGCGTTTTCCCAAGCATTCTCGTAATCTAACATAGCAGACTTTATTTGGGTTTTTCTTGTTTCTCCCCAAGTTAATAAATCTCCTACCGTTGTTGTTCCAACTGTATCAGCAGGATCAGATAAAAGTGTGTTTCCTTCCATATCACCTGTAGCAGGATTTATTGTTTGTATTTCATTATCTCCTACAACGTTATTATAAACAACGTAATGAATAGTATTAGGAATCCAATTATTATCCCAGTCTTTTCCTTTATCTACCCATAAAATATGAAAGCTATCATCTATAAGAATAAAATCATTATTCCCAATTACAATTTGAGTTGCCATTAGTGCTTGATAATATAGTTAACCACCACATAAGGAGAGAAAGAATTTGTTCCTGCCGCTGTTACAGTTCCACTTAAAGTTGTAGTAACGGCTACTGTTCCTGTTAAAGTTCCAGCTAAAGTATGAGCGTGATTATGTCCTGTTCCTGAACCTGCATTATCTATTACAGGGGCTAACCCTGTTGGATTTGTTTCTGCACCTGGTGGAAAACCAACAGGTACGGTAGGACCTCCATTGTTAGGAGGAGTTCCATCACTTCTATTACCAGACCCACCACTATGGTTATGAGAAGCTAATTGAGCCGTTGTTAATGAAGTATTAGAAATTGCTCCTGTAACAGTAACTGATTGGTTATTAGTCACTGAGTTTGTTGCACCTTGATTATTAGTCACTGCAACAGTAACTGTGTTTGCACCGCCAGTTCCTGCCATGTTGTAAGTATTACCATCATATCCTTGTGGCATTTTACCTTCAAGGTTAGGTACGTTAAATGTTGTTGATCCATTTCCTGCACCGTAAGTAGTAGAAATTACAGCAAATAAATCTGCATAATCTGTTCTTGAAATAGCAGCGCCATCACAAAGAACATAACCCGCAGGTGCTGTTGCTTTACCCCAAGGCTTAATTGCGCCTACTTCACTTCTGTTTACTATATCTTGTAAGTTAGCCATTAGTCGTTATATTTCAACCTCCACCCATTTGTTGAATCATAATATACCAAAGAAATACCAGCATTGTTAGTACTAATTGTTAAATCTGAGGCAGCTCCCTGAATTTTTTCAGAGTTACGACCAACTGTAATGTTATAAGTAGCAGCACTACCTGTGCCATCTACAATTTTAACCTGTTGTCCTATTGTAGGAGAAGCAGGAAGAGTAATTGTAACTACCGCTGCAGAACAATCTACAAAAATATTATCACCATCTGAAGCGGTGTAAGGAGAATCAGAATTAGTTTTTTCAATCCATGATTCACCCAATCCAGCAAGAGAAAATATATCATACCAGTTTGTTCCGTCAGTAGCAACTAAACGGTACTTACCATTTGTAATAGTAAGTGTATTCCCTGTTGCGCCTAACCTTGCAGATATGTCTGCACCACCTGAAATATTATTGTAAATTCCGTATGTCTTTGAGGTAGCTGGGAATTGAACAGTATGAGTTGTCGATACAGTTCCACTAAATAATAATGTATTTTGTCTTGCTTGATTGGCTGCTTGAGTTTGAGGACCATCGGCATTTGTTAAAGTAGTTGAGGTTCCTGTCGTAATTGCGGGTACAGCATATACTCCAGCAATAGCATATTCAAAAACTTGAGAAAAATTGTTATTAGTAATAGTACCCCAAGTACCTGAATTTTCTCCTGTTACTTGTAGCTCTATTCTTAAACCTGTTGAATATGTTGACATTTAATCTCCTAATAAAGTTTTATTGATTATTATAAAGTTTGTCAAAACTTTTATGCAGCCTTATGGACTTCTGTCCAACTTATAGAACTGTTAGAATCATCGACTACAGACCAAAAGATCCCGCCTAATGTTCCTGTACTACTTGTAGCAGAAACTCCTGTTATTGTAAAGGTCACATCTGTCTGAATATTTACCGTACCCACAGAAGTAGTGGCTTCCTCGCTAGGAGCCATATAACTCGTTTCTTGAGTAGCATCTCCTTCACTAGCCGTTGCGCTCACTCCTGTAACAAAAATAGATGTTAATACATCTCCTACAGCCGAAGTAGCGACTTGACCTGATGGTTCAACTGTTGGTGAAATAGAAATATCTACAGATCCTGTATAAGAATCTAACTCAGGTTCTGAGGCTGCAACAACAGTTATTCCAGCATCTCCTGTAATTGAATACGTTCCAATAGATGTTGTTAAACCATTAGCTGTTGGTGAAAGTATTTGATCGGTGGTAGCAGTTATACTTCCTACACCCGATGTTAGACCATTTCCTGTAGCGCTAGGAGAATTACTAATAGCGCCCCACGCCTCATCGCCCCATCCAACGGCTGCACCTGTATTTAAATTTGTAGATCTATTCCATCCAACTCGTATATCAACACTTTGACTTGTTGTACCAACAGCAGTGCTTGCTGATGTACCTGTAATAGGAAAAATATAATCAGACTGAACAATGTACGTACCAATGGGTTGCCATGTTGCAACCACACCAGCAGATATTACTGCCTCAGCAATACCAGTTGCTGTAGGTGTTTTTGTATTAGATGTTAATCCAATACCAGTAACAGAAATAACCTGATCGGTAGTGACAGTTACGTCTTCAATAGACGCTGTGAGGCCAGTACCTGTAACGGGTATCGGACCATACTCATTCCAATTGCCGTCACCCCAGGCTTGTCGGCCCCATCCTTGGACGGAAGCCATAATTTATCTCCTATGCTATTCTTAAAATTGCAGCAGTGGCTTCAGCAGCAGGGAATGTAATTGTAAATGTTCCAGCAGATGAAGATTTAACTCCACCAAAATCTAAAACACAAACAGCAGCATTCGTAGTTAATCCTGATACTGTAGAGAAATTATAAATTACAGCAGCTTGAGCAGAAATAGTTGCACTTGTGAAAGATAAGTCAGGTGAAAAATCACAAACAGCCGTATCGCCAGATAATACTGGTGTTACCGATGTTAATGCTCCTCCTCCTGCAGCATATGTTCCTGATGCTCCTACTTCATCTGCGGTTGCATATACAGTAGTTGATTTACTTAATGTTGCTTCTGAATCGTAAAGCGCTAATTTAAAAGTGTTCCCTGTCGTTGCTGTAAAATTGTGCAAGCCTTTCAGAATCTCCACTTTAAAACTGTTACAAACAGCTTGAGTAATTGCCATGTTGACCTCCTATGGGTTCTTTGACTCGAGAGGGATACGAATAACGCCGTCTCGAAATTCGTCTCTACGGTCACGCCCCATCTCATATGTAGCGAGAGCCTGTACAGACTCGTTAAACATTTTATCATAGTATTGTATCATATCTGCTGGACCTTTCAAGTATCCAAGCGCTTGTAAAATACAACCATATAAAAGCACGTTTGGAGCATTTTGACTTATCCAAGTAGATGTATTTGTACTAGATAAACCATCAGGCTTATACGTGTATGCGAGCTCACATGTTAATGCGACGTTCGGGGTTGGCGCAACATAGTGCGTATTATCATCCCACATAGCATAGTATTTGGGAGTAGCGTTCGCTGTTCTGTCCGGCCAATATTCATTCATAAACGAAATATCTTTTTGAAGCAAGAACGTTCTATTAGGTTCGGATGCACTTGCATCATAAATTTGAATAAATCTCGTGTTTTGCCAATCTCCAGGCAATGGTAAAAAAGGATTACCAACGGTTAACGTAGCATAATCATATTTTCTAAAATATGTAAGATCTATAGTTCTTAAAAGTTGATCTTCAATAGATTCAATAAAAGGTTTAATAATTGCATCAGATAATACAGATGTTGAAGTTTCAGTATAGTTTCTTACATTATCGTTTAAATCTGAGTAATCGGTCATGATGTGCTCACTGTAACATTTCCTGTTCTAGATAACAACCCTGTGCTTTTTTGAGGTTGTTGTACACTAAGAGGCATCATGCTTCTTTGAGTATCTGCATAGGCTACGCCATTGGCGTAATAATTTGTAACTGGTTCTAAAAGAGTTTGAAAAGAATTAACAGCATTTCCATCTCCTACCCCATCATAAACATCTAAATTAGGAGATAAAACTACTTCTCCTGTTGGAGTTCTTACAGTATTATTACCTATATATACTCTAGAATGAGCAATTTGAGGTTTAGCGTGCTGTAATGCTGTAAAATCTCGTGGGTGATTTCTAGGATCTAATTGAGGTTGTTTTGGCTCAAACTCGGAATAATGAACCCATGATCCATTCCATTCTTGAACCATTTCATTATATGGAAAAGCCATTCCTGATCTATCAGATATTCTAAGTGCAAATTTACCTGATGCGTATTTACCCATTTATTCTCCTACGTAAAATATAAAGTTTGCCTTGGAACTGCAGTATAACTTGCTTTTTCTACATCTGAAGCTGCTGCTCTACTAAATTCTTCGTCATAAATTGCTTTAAGAAGTGGAACTCTATCGGGAGCATATTTTACTGCTATATAATAGGCTAATCCTGCAACTAAACATGGGAGAAAACGAAAAGGTATTTGAGCATTTTTAGTATAAGCATTTATATCTGTCATACGCAATGAAGCATAATATTTAAAAGTATAAGTAGCATCTGCTTGAGGAAAAAAATATACTTTAGGAAGTATAGTTCTTTCAAAATAATATTGTGCTGGTCTACCTTGAGTAGATTTAACGGTATAATCCATGTACGTAGATCTTCCTATTTTAGTCATCGAAAAATCTCCACTACTATTAGACATAACTCCTGTATCAATATCAACAATTTGTGAGCTATCATTAGCATCAGTTGTCGCATTTCCTGCAGAATCAACAGAATATAAGGTAGCACCTTCAATCATTTGTGTGCCTGCTGTAACAGTTGCTTCTCGTTGTTGAATTGTCCAAAGATTTAATCCTCTGTTTGCCCATTCAGCAATCATTAAATTAATAGAACGACGTGCGGTTTTTAATTCATATCCAGTACGATCTTGCAAACCACACCGTTCAAATGCCTCTTCAATCAACGAATCAAGATCTAAAATAAATCCTGCTGTTGAAGAATAACTAGGTGTTCCTGTGTTAATTGCCATTTAACTACTTCGCTATTCCTTTACCTCTTTTTGCAATTCCGCCACCACGTTTATTAATAACACCTTTACCAGTGCCTTTTCCAAATTTACCGTAAGATTCATCACGGCTAGCTTTTAATTGAGCAGGGGTACGTTTTTTCTTAATTCTCATAGCAATAGACTCGTCTTTTCTATCTGTATAACCTTGACCGCCTTTTTTTAACATTCTTACTTTTCCGCCACCACGCATTTTAGCAGTTTTTTTTACTTTTCCGCCACCACGCATTTTAGCAGTTTTCTTTTTACCCATCATAATAGACCTCCTATGATCTTTTTATACTTTTTTGCTCTAGATACTACAACGTCTTGATAATATCCTTTAGGCCATAACTTATAATAGCCTTGTCCGTGCAATTTATCAGAAGCTGCCTGTAATTGCGAGAACTTTTGTACTAGCATCATAGAATATTTATAGTCAGGACCAGGCAGATTAGTGTTATTATTTGGCGAAACAAGAAACTTTTGTTCTTTTTCGGTAGCTGGATTAGAAGGATGAAAACTCATAAAAAACAAGTTTTTTTTATTATAATTTTTATTATATTCTTCGGTAGCTATATAAAGCTCATTAGAAGAATAACTAAAGTAAGGATCACAAAATATAAGAATTTCTACAACGGAAAAGTCTAAATTTTTTAAACAATTATTTAATTCTTTTTTATAAGGTATATATTTAGATTTTACACTTACCCATACTTTTTTATCTAACCATGCTTTTTTAGCAAAAGGACATGCAGGAACTCCACCTAAATGAAGATTAGGAACTTCTAAAAAATGTTTTGACCAGAGCCTAACATCATCTATTATCTGTTTCCTTGTCGGTTGTATTTTTTCCATGATTTTAACTTATGTTTATTCTTAGGTTTAGATCTTGAAGAATGACCAATTGAAGTTCTTTTTTTAACAGGAGTAAAATATTCGTTTATTATTTTTTGTGCCACTAATCCCACTTCGCTTTAGCACGTAAAGACCATCTTTCAAATGCTTCCGCATCTATTTTTTTATCTACCATTACACCACCATCTGGTACTTCATTATATAATGCAATTACTTCACCGTTTTCTATATGTACAATACCAGGACCACAAAAAGCATCTTTATCATATCCAGTGTTCTTTTTCTTAAGTAATCTTACTTCTTTCATACATGCTGATAATGACTTCATAGGAATA
>VTLG01011920.1_pt1 | contig 12161 bp, 23 predicted proteins | sample 4694571 | NCBI WGS metagenome assembly VTLG01 (sample SAMN12604809, study PRJNA352737) | marine metagenome | biome: ENVO:00000447; feature: ENVO:00000209|ENVO:00000569|ENVO:01000036; material: ENVO:00002151; isolation source: viral sequences binned using virsorter ... | reverse complement strand
GGTTCTGAGCAAAGATTCAATAAATATAGTATTGTGGTGAATAATAATATTAAAACACAGACAGAAGGTCAATATCAATATGAAGATGGTTCTCCTGTACCTGCCAATGAGTTAATCCATATTCATGCTGATGGGGTTACTATGACAGGAGGGGTACATACTAAAGATTCTGTACAAATATATCCTCCTAAAGATAGAAAGTCAATAACAAGACAACAAATTTCACAAATTAGACAAGCCACAACTACTTCAGGTGGTGGTGGAGGGGGATATTAATGGCATATCAGAATGTAGACATACCAAGATTTTTTATTGATTCAGGACTATATCAACAGGCTATTGGGGTTTATGCTCCTGATCCTGACCAAGTGTCATTAGTACAATTAAACCCAAGTAATATTGTAAATAGACCCATTAATTTTATTAATGTACCACGAACATCTCCTATAAGATATTTAGCAATTTTAGGGCATAATGGAGGAACGATGTACCCTGAATGGTTGAATAATGATAACAGTTATGGGGGTACTGCAGATCTTACAGAGATAATAAATGCACAGCCTTATGCAAGTAACACAGAAGTCGAGCATGAAGGGTATTCTATCTGGACTTTTAATGACAATGAATCATGGGAAAACCTAAGAGCAGTATTAGGGAATAATGTTACAGCAGTAGGTGCAGTTTCAATAGGAAATTACTGGGAAGCTCCTTTTGCTCCAGATCTCAATTTAAAATTATCCTATGAATATGATGGAATTAAGAACATCACCACTAAAGGTGGGGCAACCCTCAGTAATGCTTCTTATACTAAACCTGCCGATTGGGGAGATGGATATGGGGCTTGGCAATTAGGACGTAATCCCAATATGCGTAGTGGTCGTAGGGTGTGGGATTTATCTTTTAGTTTTCTCTCAGATACAGATGTGTTCCCTGTAAATGCAAATACAAGCTATGCAGCCTATACAAGTGATGGGTATCATACTGACACTAATAACCCCACTACTGGTTTTGAAGATATAGATACAACTTCTTCAACAGGTGGAACTGCTGGGTTATTTACTTCTAATATTTTAGATGGCCAAGATTTTTTCTCAGTTGTTTGGAATAAAACTATGGCTGGACACTTGCCATTTATCTTTCAGCCTGACAAAGATAATAATAATGAATTTGCGATTTGTAGATTTGACCAAAAATCACTACAAATGACCCCAGTATCCCCTAATATTTACAAAATGAAAGTTAAATTGAAAGAATCATGGTAAAAGAACAGGAAAATTTCATAGAATTAGCATTAGGAAAGATTCAAAGTGATATAGAACACTTAAAGATACAATTCACCAGAATAGAGGATTTTACCTACTCTTTATCAAAACGACAGGTAAGTACGGATAAGACTTTATCCTTCGTTAAAGGGGGCTTCTACGTCTTTGTAAGTGTATTCAGTATTGCAATGGCAATAAACTATATTATTAAATAACTCTGTTCACCATCTACTAATGTAGATAAAGAACACAGCCACAAAAGGGGGGTCTTAATTGATCCCCCTTCTCCTTTAAATAAAATAAATTCCGAAAAGACTTGCTTCATATACCTATTTCTACTTAATATATCATTAAGCAGTTGAGAGATAATTAAGAGTTAGAAGAAAAGTTTTTTGAAATTGGAGTGTAAATCGTAAGTAGTTATAGATTGTTGTTTTTGATAGAGGTAGCAATATCTTATTAGCAAAATCAATTCCTTAATATGCAGAGATGCTGGTGGTAGCCCAGATTTGCACTTCATTATTTTTAAATTAAACAAATCAAACGGAGAAACAAATGAAATACAATAAAAAAGAATATAACAATAAAGAATACTGGAAAGATGGCAGCAATGGATCTTGTGATTCTTGTGGAAATTGCGTTGAAGAACCAGGCAATTCTTACTGTGATAAATGCAATGAAGAATATGAAGATGCTTGTAATGAGGATGCGAGATTTGATAGAATATTTGGAGAATTTTAATGATAGAACTATATATGTACTGGTCATCCCAGATTAAATTATTTATGATTCAAGAACCTTTAATGTATGGAGTGTTCTGTATGTTTATTGGGGTTGCTTGTCAATGGTTATATGAAAGGTTAAATTTAAAACGTAGTAACTAAAAACAACAAAGGAGAAGTAGAGTGAAGAACGAGATAGTAAGACTAAAGACAGCCTGTAAAAATAACCATGTAAAAGCAGTTATGGTTGTAAATGATTACAGTAAAATAATAACCCCAGAATGGAATAGAAAGTTTGTTCCTTCAGGATTAAAGGATTTAAGAGATTCTATGTCTGCAAATGGGGTATTGACAGCAGTAGCTTTAGTCAAAATAAAAAACAGCAATCAGTATTTGGTTGTTAATGGAAACCATAGAACAAAAGTCGCTAAAGAGCAGGGTCATTCAATAACTGCTTATATAGTTGATATAAAAGCAACAGGTTTGACTGAAAATGAGTTGATGATTTGGTTGAATATAACCCCTAAAAAATGGAAACCTGCTGATTATCTAAATAATGGTGTGGTGTATCATAAATCAGACGATTATATTAAACTGAATCAGCTCTGGGAAGAAACTGATTTTGCTATACCTGCGTTATATACTTTGTTTAGCTATGATGTTTCAGCAACAAACAGAAAGTTGATGTTTGAGGTTGGGGAATGGAAGATGACTACCCCAGGCTTGGGGAATAAAACAATTCGTCAGGCAGAAAACCTAATGGATGTAATGCCATTTTTTCACAAGACTAATTTCTTAAAGGCTTTAGTTCAATGTGTAAATAAATCTGGCTATGATTCAGATCACATGATAAAACAAGCAAAGAGATACAAGGGTCAAATATATGATTCTGGTGATCATTTCAAGGGGCATTTAGATATGCTTCACAACATATATAATCATAGGGCCTTAGAAGAAGAACAATTAGTTCTTAATGTTAAATGATTATATTTCTTACGGATATAGTGGGGAGTGATTTAGTAGCTTCCCACTTACATGAAAGGTTAAACAATGCTTGACCCACAAACAGGAAGATTCGTTCATTTAAAATGGGGTGAACATATTTGGATGTATAGAGGCCATAGATGCGAGATAAAGTTGGATGCTTCAGATGATGATGGTACAGTAAAGGCTTGGCATTATGTTGATAAGGAGTTCGTCAAAATCTCCCCATATTCCCAAACAAGAAAAGATGTAGAAAAATATATTGATGAGAATTATTAAAAGATGAAAGTCCTTGAATTATTTGCAGGATCGCGATCTTTCTCAAAAGTTGCAGAAGAATTTGGATATAAAACTTATTGTACTGATTTTAAACCATTTGATAAAATAAACCAGGTGTGTGATATATTTGATTTTGATATTAATAAAATTCCTTTTAAGCCTAATATTATTTGGGCATCTCCACCTTGCTATACATTTTCTGTTGCATCTATTGGGCATCATTGGAAGGGTGGGCATAGAGCATATATACCTAAGACAGAAAAAGCAAAAATTGGTATTAAGATGGTTCAAGAAACAATAAATATAATTAATGAATTGAATCCCAAGTATTACTATATTGAGAACCCAAGAGGATTGTTAAGGAAATTGCCAGTAATTCAATCTGTTTCATTAAGAAGAACTGTCTGCTATTGTCAATATGGGGATGACAGGATGAAACCCACCGATGTCTGGACTAATAATTTTAATTGGATTCCAAGATCAATGTGCAAAAATGGGAACATCAACTGCCATCACGAACCAGCACCAAGAGGCTCTCGTACTGGAACGCAAGGATTGAAGGGGAATTATGATAGAAGTATTGTTCCCTCTGAACTATGCAGAGAAATTTTAGAGAGTAGCACATAAATTATATATTGGTGAAATCAATTAATGGTTTTAAATTAAGTTAATATTTTATTAATAAAAAAGGAGAGTAAAATGGCTGTGAATAGTGAAATAACAAGGGAGTACATCTATACAGTTTTGTCTGGGAAAGATGTAAATGCCCATGTTGAAAAGAAGGGTAATTTAACATTTTTGAGTTGGACTTGGGCCGTAGGTTATTTGATGGAAACTTTCCCAAATTCTACATATTATTTTAAAGATGATAAGGTTTTTGCTGATGGTTCAATGGAAGTGTCTGTGATACTTTCTATTGAGGGCCATGAATATTTGATGTGGCTGCCAGTTATGGACAACAGACATAATGCAATCCCAACGCCATCTGCTACGGATATTAATAAAGCACGCATGAGATGCCTTACTAAAGCCATAGCAATGGCAGGACTTGGCTTTTCTGTCTATTCTGGTGAAGATCTACCACAAACAGAAAATGATGCCTACAATCCAGTTATTCCTGATGCGAAAGCGCCAAGACCTAATTATGATGATATTGATGAGAACTTTACTCCATTTAAGAATGGTGATAATGCTGGTAAGAAAATGACGGAACTGGAGGTTGGTGATTTGACATGGATAGCTGAAAAATCATCTATGAACCAAAAAGTTAAAGACTTGGCTCTATCAATGATTGAGCAAATGAACGCAAATCAAGAATCAGATGCCTTACCCTTTTAGGATGGCATATATAAATTTCGACCTGAAGAATGATGATGTGGTCTGTTTTATGGAGTGGTATAAGATTCAATTAGATGAGGTTGAGTTGATGCCATTGCATGATATATCTGATATTATGATTGACATAGTACGAAGGCCACATAAGTATGATGAGAAGTATCAAGAGTTTAGACAACTGGAGCTGTAAATGAATAATACTGAGTTAAAAGCACGTCTAAGTAAGAATGAGAGAAGCCAGGCTTGGTTATCTCGTAAGCTGAATGTATCTCCTGCTGCTGTTTGTTATTGGTGTAGTGGGATTGATGCTATTCCCCAGAAACGTATTGAACAGATAAAGGTCTGGCTGATATGAGTGAGGGATGGATCAAGGTTCATAGAAAGATATTAGATAATCCTGTATTGAATAGAAGTCATGTGTATTCCCCATTTGAGGCGTTTATTTGGCTAATGTTAAAGGCTAACCATAAGGAAGGTCAGTTTGTAACAGCAACTGAGGTCATTCCAGTAAAAAGGGGTGAGCTGATTACATCTCAACAGAAGCTATGTAAACAATTCAGATGGGGAAGCACTAAGCTGAGAAACTTTTTAAAACTTACACAAAAGATGCAAATGTTATGTGTCAAAACCACAACGAAAAGAACACACCTAAGTATCTGTAATTATACAGCTTACCAAGATTCACAAAATGAAAACAAAACGACAACAAAACGTCAGCAACGTGATAGCAACACGATAGCAACAACAAACAAGAATGTAAAGAATAAAAAGAATGTAAAGAATAAAATAAATGATATAGATGATTTATTTAAAGTTGTTATGGAAGAAAAGTTTATAATCAAGTATGGCAGGGATATGTTGGAGCAGTTTGTAGATCATTGGGGTGAAACTCCTTTGAATGGTGGTCAGATGAGATGTCAGAAAGAAAAAGGCTTTGATATACCCAGAAGATTGTCCACTTGGGGAAAGAATGACTTTGATGGTCATTATAAACTTCATAAGGATAAACAGCATCAAGCAAAAAGAGATAAAGAAATCGCTGTGATGACCAAGAATAAGGATATTGATCCTGAAGGACTTAAAAAATACGTTAGTAATTTAGCTAATAAAATAGGGAATTAAATAATGTCAAAATATACTTCAGAGCAAATAACAAAATTAAAAAAAGAAAGAGCTGCCAAAACTCGAATGATGAAGGACAGGGCAGTTTATGTAATTAGTTTACTGTCATTGCCATCTATCCTTTTGATGGTGGTATCACTTATTTATTCAGCCAAAACATTAGAAGATTCCCAACTTGCAGTAATCTCTGGCTTGGTATCGTCAGTAACAGTTGGACTTATTACCTTGCTCCAGAGGGCCACAACAGGAGCAGTACCAGAAGATCCGATGGTTACTATTGCAAAAGAATTAGTACAGAATCTTAAAGACAATTCAGGAAGTCAAGAAATCATCATGGACAAGAACAGTATTAGAATTAGTGGTAATGATTCAAAAATAGTAACCTCAAACGACAAAGATTTAGTCTGGGGTGAAGATAAAGATATGGAAAAAGGAGATAATAATGATAAGCTATAATGAAAAAGAAGTAATGAAAATTGTAAATGATGCAATAGAATCAACCTGGAAAAAAGGTTACAACTCAGGATTCAAGGCAGGGGTTGAGATGGCACAGGAAGCAATAAAAAAAGAGCTTAAAGTTATGGTGGATGGTGGGGTTGTAAATGTCTAAATCAATTAGACATCATCTACTTGCCACTATAATGGAACATGGTACTGATAATCCTGTTTATTCTGTTGAATTAGAAAAGAAATATAAAATATCAGGGATTGTTGTGCGTGATTGTGTGAGAGAGTTTCGTAGGGAAGGCCATCCAATCGCTTCAGGTTCTAAAGGATATTTTTATGCCAAATATAGAACAGAGCTTGTGCCGACCATTAACAGTTTAAGATCAAGAGCAAAAGATTTACTTAAAACTGCTGACAGATTAGAATCAGTTTACACTCAACCATCTGGACAAACTACTTTAGTTTAGGCTGCAATGATATTCAAAGATGAATTATGGTGTTCAGGCTGTGGGGGAAGATATTACATTATCAATGGATGTACTTATTGCATGAATAAGCGTATGCTTCCCATAATGGCACGTAAAACAGCACAAAGGGTTGCTAATGGAGAAAAGATACTATCAAGGTCTAAAAAAGCCAAGAAAGCCCTATATTCAAGAATCTTAAATTTAATATTATCTGGTGATGATGATAAAAAAGACAGAGGGATCAAGATGGCCTTGAATTTAAAAGAAAAATCTCCTGCAAGATATGGACATTTAAAAAGATTATATAAAGCGAGAATGGAGTAAAATATGGGGAAGTGTAGTATTTGTAATTATAATGATATAGGTAAGTATGGTAATAATGCTCAACCTATAAATGATGGGAGATGTTGTGATTGGTGTAACAATGAGTTTGTTGTGCCTCGTAGAATTAAACAACAATTTGAAAGCAAGAATGGAGAAACTAATGGGAAAATTTAAATCATTGTATGTAGATAAATTAGAGAGCAAGATGTGTAATGATTGTCCTAAGCCTGGAGATAATATAGTAACTTTCAAAAAGTTCCCTGAGATTATTGTCTGTGATAGTTGTTTCAGTAAATATTATGTTGAAAGAGATGATGCCAATCCTCGATATAGATAAACAGGCTAAGAATTATATTGAATTTATAAGGACTAAAGTATGTACTGCTTGTTATGATTCTCCTGTTGATCCTGACCATTTAACAACAGTAGGGATGGGTAATAAGCGAGAAAAAGCCAGGATAGAAGATTTTACCTGCATCCCTTTATGTAGGAAGTGCCATACAGAACGACATAAAATAGGAACAGAATCATTTGAATCTAAGCATGGAGTTCACTTGTGGTATGATGCTTTCAACTATTTAATGGAATTTTTGACATTAAGGTCTTAATTTATTTCTCATTATTTATATTTTCATCAATATCCTGGTATGTATTCATTTGTATTATTGATTGGTTTATCACTAAATTCATACCCTATTTTAAGGACTTTTTCTAATCATATACTTCTCTATAAATGGTAATCCAAAGCCACTTCAAAGACATAGACACTTCAAGAATAGAACTTACGACCCCTCTAAAAAAGATAAAAAGAACTTCCTGCTGCAATGCAATAAATATAAACCCAGAGAACCGATAAAACATCCGATCCGATTAGGTCTATTATTCTACATGAAAAGACCCAAATCTCATTACAGGTCAGGTAAATATAAAGATATAAGAAAAACAAGTAGCCCTGATTGCATGGAGTATAAGCCTGATCTTGATAATTTAGTAAAGTTTGTCGCTGATGCACTCCAAGGGCCAGATGGATTCTATTTAGATGATTGTCAGATAGTAGAAATCAAAGCTGAAAAGCACTATGCAACGAAGTCAGAATTACCTAAAACTGTAATAATGATTGATAAGTTTGAAGATTGATGTTTTAATAAACCTTTAATATTTAGTAAATTTAGGCAAATGATTCAAAAAATAAAACAAAAAGATATAAAAACCTTAATATTTGCAGAATATAATCCCAGACAGCTCACAACGGAACAATACAAGCACCTAAAGGATTCCATTGAGAGGTTTGGGCTTGTCGATCCTATTATCATCAATAAAAACAAAGACCGAAAGAATATAATTATTGGAGGACATCAAAGAGTAAGGGTTGCTACTGATATGAATATATCTGAAGTGCCATGTGTCGAGATTGATTTAACCCAAGAGAGAGAAAGAGAGTTAAACATCAGGCTCAATAGGAACACAGGTGAGTGGGATTATGATATTCTTGCTGATATGTTTGATGTAGAAGAACTAACTGATTGGGGATTTAATGAAACAGAATTATTTGGTTTAGAGGAGCCAGAATATGATGATTTGACAGATGAAGAAAAAGAAAGCCCTCCTAAATTACAAATAACTTTTAAAACATTTGAACAGCAAGAAAAAGCAATTATCGAAATTGCAGAATTATTAAAAAAATATGAAGGAAGTTATTATTCTGTAACAGGCGGAGAATTATGATATTAAAAAAAGCATCAAAAAAAGCAATTAAATATGCTTGTTTAAATTTTCATTATGCTAAAAGTGTCCCTGTTAATACATTTGGATTTGCAGTTTTTAATAATAAAAAAGAATGGTGCGGAGTTATTTTATATGGTTTAGGTGCAAACAATAATTTAGCAAAATCTTTTAATATGGTTCAAGGTCAAGTAATAGAACTTGTAAGAATGGCTTTAAATGGGAAGCAAGAAAGCACCTCTAAATGTATGGCAATAAGTATTAAATTGTTGAAAAAATGTGTGCCTAATGCAAAATTGATTGTTAGTTATGCAGATGAAAAACAAAATCATAAAGGTATTATTTATCAAGCAACAAACTGGTATTATGCAGGGGCAATACAGGCTACAAGTGCTATTGACCCACAGGATGGAGAGATTAAACACACAAGAATTTTACATTCAAAATATGGAAGCATAAAAGGCTTCAAAAAAGTAAAGGACAAACTAAAACACAAATATATTTTTCCATTAAATAAAAGTATAAGAAAGCAAATAAGCAAACTATCTAAACAATACCCTAAAAAATTATGCCCTGATGGTGAAAATGTATCACATCTTGTTACCAACAGGAAGTTAGCAGTTCAAATCTGACTTCAGGGCTCCAATTAATATGACAGAAAAAAAGAAATCAGCAGGCAGACCCAAGAAGTATAATCTTGATACTAAGCAGGTAATTCAACTTGCAGGGTATGGATGTACCAATACAGAAATGGCATCATTTTTCGGATGCTCTGAAACTACTCTTACACGCAATTATGGAGAATATCTTACAAAAGGTAGAGATGAAGGTAAAATCAGATTAAGACAGCTTCAATGGGGATCAGCTAAAAAGGGCAATGTAACAATGCAAATATGGTTAGGGAAACAGATACTTGGACAATCAGATAAACAAGACATAACAGTCAATGAATTACCAGATGGATTCGAAACAACAATTATTTAAACTATTCAAACATCAGCATCTTTTTGTGCATGATGACCACAAGTTTTCAGCCTTAGTTGGTGGCTTTGGTAGTGGTAAGACAACAGCCTTTGCTGTTCGAACATTAGTAGAATGTGGTAAGAATCCAGGCAAAAGAATATTAATATCAGAGCCTACTTATCCAATGGTCAGAGATGTATTACAGCCAACATTTGAACAGGTATTAAGACAATCAGGATTTGGCTATGAGTATTTTGCTACTGAAATGCGATATAGAGTTAAGTGGAGTACAGGCTGGGCCGATGTATTAATGAGAAGTGCAGAAAACTATCAGAGATGGGCAGGTCTTAATTTGGCAGCATTTGGTATAGATGAAGCAGATCAGTTAAGAGATGATGGCGCTTGGAAGATGGGCATATCAAGGCTGAGAGATGGGAACACACTCAGAGGGTATATATCAACTACACCTGAAGGTTTTAAATTTGTATGGGATTACTGGCAGAACGACCCACGCCCAGGATATAACCTTACAAGGGGCAAGACAGAAGATAATATCATGCTTCCAGAGGAGTTTATTACAAGCCTGAAGGAAAACTATGATGAGAGATTATTAAGAGCATATCTTAATGGTGAATTTGTAAATCTACAACAAGGACAGACTTATAATTTTGATAGGGAGAGAAATGTCAGGCCAACGAAATATGACCCCAAGTTACCCATACACATCGGAATGGACTGGAATGTTGATCCTTTATGCTCCGTTCTGTGGCAAAAATATAACCAAAAGCCCAATATTAGGGTATTCGATTCCATCAGCCTATCCCATTCAGGGGAAGGTGATTTACTCACAGAAAGAATGTGTGAAACGATAAAACAGAAATATCCCAATAATGATTATATAGCATACCCAGATGCAACAGGTAGAGCCAGGAATAGTTCAGCAAGATATTCAGACATTAGTCTTGTAAAGAAAGCAAATTTTAAGGTGATGGTAAAACACATCAATCCATTGGTGGTGAACAGAGTAAATGCAATGAACAAAGCATTGCAAGACAATATGATTATTGACCCTTCATGTAAGGATTTAATCAATGATCTGGAGAGAGTGGTAAATAAACAAGGAACAAGGGAAATAGACAAAACTGGCGATAAAAGCCTAACACACTTAACAGATGCTTTAGGGTATTCTGTTGAATGGTGTTATCCTGCTGTTAAACCACAACTATGGAGCGTAGATAGATGATACCACAAGTAAGTGAATTACTGCTAAAACAAAGTCAATGGAACGCACAACAACAAGCTAAGAATAAGTGGAGAGAAAGACGAGAACGAGCATTAGACTTCTATAATGGCAGAACTAAAAGATACACCAAAGAACTATTCAACAAGCAGTTATCTAATAAGATACCTATTGCCAATATCAATGTCTGCAAGAGGGTTATTGATAGGATAAGTTTACTGTACATGCTTGAGCCTGAAAGAGTGTATTCAAAGCCAGAGATTGCTGATTTCTTTTCAGGTAAAAACTTCAAACTCCAGAGAGCAGAGAGATATACCAATCTATTAGATAGTGTATTGGTTAAGCCTACATGGAGAGATGGCAAGGTTGAGTACGATATTATCCATGACTTTGAACCTTCATTTGGTGATGACCCAATGAAACCTACATCATTTACTTATCCATTATCAGCAAGGAGTGAAGTATTAGATACCAAGCCTGAGTTGTGGGCCTATTGGGATTTAGAAAATACATTCATATATGATAAGAATGGTAAGGTTATAGATGACCCTAATAACCCAGAGCATATAAACTTCTATGGTATATTGCCCTTTGTGGAGTGTTGGAGAGAGGGTAAGCCAGAGTATGCTTATCTTGATACTGAACCTGCTAATGACCTGATTGATACTAATCATGTGATTAATGTAGCTGAAACCAATAAGAACGCAAACATTCACTTTCAATCATTTGGTTACCTATATGCTAATGGCAGCCAGATTGACAAGGACACAATGGATGTAGGGCAAGATCGAATTTCCTATCTCGGTGTAGATGGAACACTTAATGTGGTATCTCCTCCTAATTCAGTACCAGCATTGAATGAAGCTGTGAAAGAATCATACAAGATGTTAGCTCAGAATTATCATCTACCTACATCATTTGCAGAGGGTAGTACAGCAGAGAGTGGTGTAGCCCTCCGATTAAGGTCGCAGGAGCTGAATGATAATCGTAAGAGTGATATATCAAGATGGAAAGATGTAGAGTATAAGCTGTTTGATATAGAGAAACAAATCCTCACAACGGAGCAAATGGTTGATGTAGGTGAGTTAGAGTTAGTTGATTATGGTGAATCTGTTGAGGTGCTATCCCCACAAGAACAAAGAGATCAATGGGAATGGGAACTATCTAAAGGGATTATTGATACAGCAGACATACTAATGCAGATGAATCCTGATGGCTATCCTGAGAGAAAAGATGCCCTTGAATACCTGGAGGAAAGAACACAGGTAGAAGAAACTCCTGAAGCATCACCATT
>VTLG01008424.1_pt1 | contig 12161 bp, 15 predicted proteins | sample 4694571 | NCBI WGS metagenome assembly VTLG01 (sample SAMN12604809, study PRJNA352737) | marine metagenome | biome: ENVO:00000447; feature: ENVO:00000209|ENVO:00000569|ENVO:01000036; material: ENVO:00002151; isolation source: viral sequences binned using virsorter ... | reverse complement strand
GGAATACTTACTGGAGCAAGTATAAACATACCCACTAAACCCCAGGAAAAATCCCTGTAACCAAATGCTAATAACATATAGTCTATTGTTCCTGCAAATAGAAACATCAGACCAACAAACATAACACCTGCTTCTCTTATCATTTCTTTCATATTTTCCTCACATTTTAACAGTATTTAAAAGGTAACTGTTATTAACCTACCGACAAGTATACACTCATCAAATTCTTTGTCAAGTGCTAGTCTTTCCTAGCAGTCAGTCGGCTCAGTAAGTAATACTCCACTTAGGGTATTACCGTACCACCGACAGTAGAACTTCTGTTTAACGAGGACTTTCTACCAGTCTCGGCACTCTCATCGGGAGTGCAAGTGCTAGTAACTAGGCATCTCTGCATCTACCTATCAGATACACTCTTGTTTCTCTGATAGCGAAAGAGAAGCTACTTTCCAAGATTATTTCCACTTCTCCGCACTCCGCTAGAACACGAGTATTAGTCGTGCTTCGAGAGGACTTATAGTTTTGGTTGCCCCTCTTCCTAGTTACCACACTCAACAAGCATGTTACCATGCTCATTAAATTCTGTCAAGTAATCGCTATAACAAATCCGCTTGTATCTTTCTTTGCTTTTCCTTTTGCCTTGAGTCCTACGATAACTCCCTTATCATCTAGAAATCTCAAGTCGTCTTTGTCTCCATTGATTACCCTTGTATTCTTATAAGATACTGGCAATTCATTCTTAAATACTACCGCAACATTCATACCCTTGTCAAGTGCAGTCTTAAAGTAATCCGCATACTTCTGATTAGCTTCGCTGTAACTCCAGGTTAAATGATAGTTTTTAAACTTACTTACTTTCCTTGTAGGTATCTTAGTATAATCATAAAAGATTACATTAGGAAATTCCTCAAATATATTCTTACCATTATCTAACTCTATAGTCTCCCATTGTATATCACTAGTACCATTCAACCTCACACAAGGTTTAACACCTAGTCTATCAGCTTTTCTGATTACTGCTTCAATATCTTTTACAATCAATCGCATAAATTCTGCTCTATCCTCTAGAAATAGATTAGTCTTTCTCTTTCTAGCTTCTATGATATTGTTAGTAGTCTCACCTTTTTTTATAATGCCTGCTCTACCTGCTGTATTCAAGCAACCCTCTTTACACTTTGCTATGTCTTGATATGGACATATCCTAGTATTGCGTGGCTCTAAGTACATAATAGCAGTCAAATACTCACCGCCTTTATCACTCTTGATAGTCTTAGCATTATTTCCTATGCCTAATAATTTCATACTACTGCTATTATATCACTAACATAAATACTGCCCATTTCGTCAAAGAATCCCACTTCACTTGCTTTTAAATCCACAAGTAAAACTTTTTTAAATCCTCTACCCTGCTTAATACTTTCTAGGGCATAAGCTGTACAAGCACCCAAACCATTATTTACTATTAGTTTAGTTCCTTTTTTTATTGTTGTTATATCTTTCATACTACCTCACTTATTTATTTCTGTTAGTATATCTTCCTTAATATCTTCTAATATAGCCTTACCCTTTTTAGTAACTCTGAAATTTATAGTAACTGTATCACCTATTAATCTTTCAAAGTTCCACGCATAAGCCATCATACTATCTGTTGGAGTTGTCACTACTCCATTTTCAGTATGTATCTCATACTTAGGATTACCATTAATAGAATTATTAAGCCTTTTAACACCTGTAATTCTAGTTGTTTCTTTCATAATACCTCACATTATAAACTATTATTAAACAAAATGCTAGTCTTTAAAAGGAACTAGCAAACCTTCCTATTATTTCTGGTTAGGTATAACAGCTACCTGCCACTTATTAAAGTTGAAGATTCTACCCATACCATTCTTATAGGTGTTGTACTTTTTAGCATAAACCCTCTTATGAGTTCTTATTCTAAAAAGTTGCTCACCAAATAATCTTATATGGTAATACTTCGCATCTAAAAAGTTATTAGCATTAAATGTTCTTATGGACATTTAGCACCTCACTATTAAGTTAAACACAAGCTTGTTACATTCTCAACAAACCACCCTCTAACTTATAGAATTTAAAAGGCATTGTTTAGGAGTAATTTTAATAGGATTTCCTAGTCCGAATTTAATCTTGTTCCCTAACCTTTTAAATTCCATTTTATACTAATTTTCAATTCTCATTTACTCTTTTAGTATGTCAGTATTCTATCAAAGTTTTTACACCCTGTCAAATACTTTTTATAAATTCTTTTATAAGAACTTATAAGAAGTATAGCCAGTTTTTAAGTACTGGCTAAACTTATTAAGTCCAATTGTTAGCTATCTTGAGAAAAGGATCGGCTCCAAATCTAGCCCTATGAGTAATTACACAAGCATACTGATATGCTGTAATTCCTTTTTTGTCTTCTCTTTTAGCTCTAACTTTATCTTGAAAATTTGGTATTTTGTTTTTACCTCTATACCTAACTTTCTTTTCGGGTAACTCTTTAACTGGTACACTTCTTAAAATTGGCATACCTTTCTTAGAGTCCCAGACATTTTGTAATTGTCTAGCCATTAGTTTAACTCCTTGTAAGTTTTTTGCTTAATTGCATAATCTTCTTACAATGCACACTTTAACAGAATGTAAAACAATGTCAAGAAATAAATTACTGTTCTTTTATACAGTAGTTTTATTATAGGTGTATTACTCAACTAATACACTACATCACTATATCACTATGTCATAGTGTAGTAGTAGACTAACACACTATAACAGCTCATATAGCATAAAAAGAAATAAAAGTCAATAGCTAAAATGCAAAAAGTCCACCATTGAATAAAATAATTATTTTGATAGTAAAGATTGATTAAGAACAATCAACCCTTAAAACGCCTTAAATAAAATCAAGGCATAAAAAAAGGGCTAATTAAAGCCCTTCTTTATTTGGTAAGATTTTAACTTTGATCTATTGCAAAGTTAAGCATATTAAATTCTGGGTAGTCAGTCGAATACTCCAGAAGTAAGGCTTGTAATTGCTCTAAAGAAAGACTGTCTTTTCTTGCGATAGTAAAAAAGCCTGTATCATTTTCTTTTATGTCTACTGTTAATGTATATGTTTTCATTTATTTTCCTTTATTTGTATACTGTATATTTATACAGTAGGTTATTATTGTTATGGTTTTTTGCCATGTCCTTTATTATGCATACCTAACTTATAATGTCAAGCATAAAAAACTATTGGCTTATTCTCTAAGGTATTGATAAACCTGCTAAGTTTGTTGAACCCTGTCAAGTGTATTTTTTACTTAACAAACTTATTAAGTTTTCACTAGCTTGTAAACTAGAAAGGCACGACAGAATTTTTCTGAACTTGTCAAGTTTTTTGAGTAAACTAAATAAAATAAATAGCTGGACAATTTGTCAAGTTTGTGATAGGAACATTTAAACTTGAAAAGACTTGCCAAGACTTGATAAGTTTTAAGCTGTATGGAGTATATATATATAAGGTGTTGAGTCCTTTCAAGTCATGCGGGGGCGGGTGGACAGGGGGGGTGGGGTATATATATATATACTTGACGTATATTTTACAGAACTTTGAGTGTTCACCAGTAAAAAGCCCCTGCCAGTATATAGAACTTAACAAGGGCTAATCAGTATGAAAGGTATGGGTAGACCAACCAGGCTTAACAAGATATATTGTACAGGTGAGATTCAGTTTTGTCAAGTCTTTTTTTATCTTTTAGTACTTGACAAGTCCGTATACCAGACTATAATTATAGATATGAGCTATTTACCATCAACCGAAGTTAAAGAAAGAAACCTTACTGAGAAGCAACAGGCTTTCTTAGACAATCTTATTACTACAGAGGGCAATCCCAAAGAAGCCGCAGAACTAGCAGGATACTCAGGCAACTATCATCAAGTTATAAAATCATTAAGAGAAGAAGTGATACAGTTAGCCTCGGATGTACTTGCACGTTCCGCACCGGAAGCAGCCTTTAAGTTAGTAAATATAATGAATAGTGATAGACCTATTCCACAAGTAGGTAATAAGTTACAGGCTGCCCAAACTATATTGGATAGAGTAGGCGTGGCTAAACGAGATAGACTAGATGTAACTCATAAAGCAGCAGGTGGTATCTTTATACTACCAGAGAAACAACCTATTGAAGCAGAAGCTGTCGAAATAATAGAAGACTGATGGCATACTCTCAACAAGTACTAGATAGGTTTCACAATGTTCTTAAAGACCCTGTTAAACATTCAGTAGGTAAGTTTGATCCAGAAGACCCTAATGTAGCAACAGGTATGACAGGTGCTCCCTCGTGTGGAGATGTTATGCGGTTGCAACTTAAACTGGATGGAGACTTAATAAAGGATGTTAAGTTCAAAACCTATGGATGTGGTAGTGCTATTGCATCTAGCACGATGTTTGTAGACATGCTTAAAGGTAAAACAGTTACTGAAGCCAAACAAATTAAAGATAAAGATATAGCAGCAGCTTTAGAACTACCACCAATTAAACTCCATTGTAGTGTCTTAGCTGAAGACAGTATTAAGAAAGCCATAGAAGATTGGGAGAGTAAACAATGACCAAGAAAAAAGGCACAATAATAGGAACGAATAAAAATCCCATAGTCTTAGGTAAAAAGAAAAGAAGACCTAATATTACTTCTCAAGCGTATCGAGATAATTACGATAGAATATTTAGTAAGAAAGAAGAAAAATGAAAGAAGGCTATATTAAAAGAAAAACCTCTACCATACCTTTTGGTTATGAAGAAAGTGAGGAAGCAGGGTATTTTAAACCGATACCAGATCAAATAGAAGCTCTACAAATAGCTGAAGACCTAGTAGCAGGAGAGTCTATTTCACTACGAGATGCGTGTGAATGGATAGAATATAAAACAGAAAGACGAATAAGCCCAGCAGGATTAAAGAAACATATAGATAAAAAGTATGGAAAACGAGAACAACGAATTGCACGATTGGGAGAAGAACCCACATCTTTACTTGACCGATTCTGATGGTAGCTTTGTCTTAAAGAAAGACGGAACACCTCGTAAGAAAGGCGGTAGACCACAAGGAGCAACCTCAAATTATCAATATACTAATGAGCAAAAAGCGAAAATTGCTGCAAGAAGAGCAGTCAGAAACAAACAAAAAGCAATCGAAAAAGTTGAGAAACAACTTAAATCTAAAAGGAACTCACTCAAACAAACCACAAAAGTTCTCTCCAAACTTGAAGATGAATCGGAGAAACCTACAAACGAGGGGAAGGTAGTCACCGAAGACGAACTCTCGTCAATCCCTAAAGCAGTCCAAGACGAAATAGATAAAGGCAGTCACGTTGTCTTTCATGCAAATGAAGGACCACAGACTGAGTTCTTAGCTGCGGATGAAAAAGATGTACTCTATGGTGGTGCTGCTGGTGGTGGTAAATCTTATGCCATGTTAGTAGACCCACTACGCTATGCTCATAAGAAAGCTCATCGTGCTTTAATACTTAGAAGGTCTATGCCGGAACTTCGAGAACTCATAGATAAATCCAGAGAATTATATCCACAAGCCTTTCCCGGCTGTAAGTTCAGGGAAGTTGAGAAGGTATGGAACTTTCCGAGTGGGGCTAAGATAGAGTTTGGTTTCTTAGAAAGAGATGCCGATGTCTATAGATACCAAGGACAAGCGTACTCTTGGATAGGCTTTGACGAGATAACTCACTTACCGACAGAATTTGGTTGGAACTATTTAGCTTCTAGATTAAGAACAACAGACCCTGAAATTAAAACTTACCTACGCTGTACAGCAAACCCCGGTGGTGTAGGTGCTCATTGGGTTAAGAAAAGATACGTTGATTCTAATTCACCTAATGAATCTTTTATAGGTGATGATGGGTTAAGTAGAAAATTTATTCCAGCCCGTTTAACTGATAATCCTTATTTAGCTAAAGATGGTATCTATGAACAGATGCTTATGTCCTTGCCTCCAGTACAACGTAAGCAGTTACTGGAAGGTAATTGGGATGTTAATGAAGGTGCAGCCTTTACAGAATTTGATCCAGATGTGCATATTGTAGCTCCTTTTTCTATTCCTATAACGTGGGAAAGGATTAAAGGTATTGACTATGGCTATGCTTCTGAGAGTGCTTGTGTGTGGGGAGCAATGGATAAAGTTGATGGTACGTTAATAATTTATCGAGAATTATACCGAAAAGGCTTGACAGGTGTTGATCTGGGTGCTATAATAACAGATATGGAAATGGAAGACCCTCTTTCAGTTCCAGGAGTACTTGATACATCAGCATGGGCTAGAACTGGTACAACTGGACCGACTGTTGGAGAGTCACTCGTCAAACAAGGACATAAACTCAGACGAGCCGATAAAAATAGAATACAAGGTAAAATTCAGATTCACGAGTATTTAAAAGTACAACCGAATGGTAGACCAAGATTACAGATATTTAATACCTGTCCTAACTTGATCAAAGAACTACAAAGTATACCATTAGATAAACGTAACCCTGAAGACGTAGACACACATGCTGCAGATCATGCTTATGATGCTCTGCGGTATCTTATTATGAGTAGACCGAGAATTAATAATCCAATAGATAATCTTCGTCAATTTCATAGAGAGTCTATCTATAAACCAAGTGATGATACATTTGGTTATTGATATAAACACACATAACTAATAAAGGAGAATAAAATGCCTGGACCAGGACAAAGAGTAAAATATCCAAGAGGATTAAGACGTTGGAAAAAAAATAGAAAAAGTAAAGGAAGGATGAAGGCACTACCAAGACGAGATAATGATGCTATGTCTCCAGAAGGACCACGAGGAGGAGGTACTGGAGGCGGAGGTCGTATACCGCCTTGGGGAGGTGCAAAAGGTGGAAGAGTTGGTAAATCATCTGGTGGATCAGTAAGCTCTAGACTTTCTAAAGCTGGTCCAGTAGGTAAAGCTAATTAATTAGAATTAGTACTTGATACAGAGTATTAATAAATATGGCAGAAAACGATAATACATTTTTAAATGCTGATCATATCTACGAAGAAGTAGAAGGGGAATCAGGTAAAGCATTAAATTTAATGCCTGATCAAAAATTAAACTTAGCAGGTTTAATAGCTAGTAGATTTCAAACAGCAGAAGATTCTAGAAAACTACACGAGAGTAGATGGCTGACTGCGTATCAAAACTATAGAGGATTATACGGAAAGAAGGTTCGCTTTAGAGAATCAGAGAAGTCAAGAGTCTTTGTTAAAGTAACTAAGACAAAAGTATTAGCAGCCTTTGGACAATTAATTGATGTAATATTTGGAACAGGGAAGTTCCCTATCGGTATTAGAGAAACTAAGATGCCAGAAGGCGAAGTATCTCAGGCTCACTTAGATACACAAAATCCTGTACCAGGTATTGAAACTACGCTTGGTGAACCTGTTGTAGGACAAGAACCAGAAGAAAGCCCATACGATGTCGGTTATGAAGGCGATGGTAAAGTTCTAAAACCAGGAGCAACTTATGGATTAGGTAAGTTTGAAGAAAAATTTATTGAAGAACTTGCTAAGATGGAAGGAAACTATGTAGAAGGTTTCAGTCCTAACCCACAAGACTTAGAAGTTAGTCCTGCTCAAAGAGCTGCAAGACGCATGGAAAAACTAATCCATGATCAGATAGAAGAATCTAATGGAGCTTCAGAATTAAGAAGTGCTTTATTTGAAGCTGCCATGATGGGTACTGGAATAATTAAAGGACCATTTAATTTTAATAAGACATTAAATAAATGGGATGAAGATGAAGAAGGTAATAGAACTTATAATCCTTTAGAAGTTAGAGTACCTAGAATAGAATTTGTTAGCACTTGGGATTTCTTTCCTGATCCAAATGCTACTACTATGGAAGAGTGTGAATACGTAATTCACCGACATAGATTAAATAGAAGTCAGTTTAGAGCATTAAGCAAGATGCCTTACTTTGATAAGGATGCTATTAGAGACTGTTTAATGATGGGTGGTAATTACGAGAAGCGTGGTTACGAAGATCAGATAAGGGAAGAAGAACAAGACGAACAATCTGCAGCACAATATGAGGTATTAGAATATTGGGGAATCATGGATGCAGAGTATGCCAGAGAAGTAGGCATAGAGCTAGATGATTCTATCGATGATTTAGACGAAGTACAAATTAATGCTTGGGTAAGTAATGATAAAGTACTTCGAGTAGTTATAAATCCATTTACTCCATACAGAATACCTTATCATGCTTTTCCTTATGAAAAGAATCCATATAGTTTCTTTGGAGTTGGTGTAGCTGAGAATATGGATGATTCTCAACAAATTATGAATGGTCATGCTCGAATGGCGATTGATAATTTAGCCTTGTCAGGTTCGCTGGTGTTTGATGTAGATGAGTCTGCATTAGTCGGTGGACAAAGTTTTGAGATGTATCCGGGCAAAATATTCCGTAGACAAGCAGGAATGCCCGGACAAGCTATACATGGAGTTAAGTTTCCAAATACATCTACAGAAAATATGATGATGTTCGACAAGTTTAGACAACTTGCAGACGAGCAGACAGGCATACCAAGTTACTCTCATGGACAAACAGGAGTACAAAGTATGACTAGGACTGCTTCAGGTATGTCTATGTTACTCGGTGCAGCAAGTCTTAACATTAAAACAGTTGTTAAGAACTTGGATGATTTCCTCCTTAAACCTCTTGGAGAAGCATACTTCCAATGGAATATGCAATTCTTAGAAGATAAGTTAGGAGTCGTAGGTGATTTAGAAGTTAGTGCTTCTGGAACCAATAGCTTAATGCAGAAAGAAGTTAGGTCACAAAGATTGACCATGTTCTTACAAACTGTACAGAATCCTGCTATTGCTCCATTTGTGAAGATGTCTAAATTGATTAGTGAACTTGCCTACAGTCTTGATCTTGATCCTGATGAAATACTCAACGATCCTGAAGAGGCTGCTTTAATGGCACAGATTATAGGAATGCAGAATAATGTTGGACAAGAAACAGGCGAGGAACTTAGTGCCCCTGGTGAAGGGGAAGGATTGGGAGGTCCTGGTGGACCACCTCAACCACCTCAAGAACTCGGAGCTACAGGTACTGGCGGTGGCAACATCGGAACTGGAGCTGTACCGATGCCAGGGGAAGATCAATTTGCTGGAACGCCTAGAGCAGTTGGGGAATGAAGTAGACGAAGCAATGAATAGACAAGAGGAGAATTAATATGCCAAAAGGTGAAGGAACATACGGAAGTCAAGTTGGAAGACCTCCAAAAAATGAAAGAAAACCGTATAACAAAGGTACACAAGCAATGAATCCTACAGTACGAAAAGCTTATAATAAAACTATAGAAACAAAAGCTAAATATTTTAATAAATATCCAGAAGCAGTAGATAAGTTTTTTGAAAAAGATATAAATACAATAGCTAAGAATATAGGATTTTCAACCGAAAGAGTACAAGAAGATATTGAAGATAGAATGAGAGAATTAGTTTTAGCAAAAAGAGAAGAACAAGAAATAGCTAATCCTTTAGGTGCTAGGACAGGAAGAATGACAAAAGCAGAAGGCGGTTCACTTCTAAATAATGATAGACAACAATATGCAGAAGGTAGTAAAGCTGTAAATATTCCTAAACAAAAAGAATATGGTGGTATGTATGATGATGTTATGGAAGGAGAATGGCTTATATTAATGAGAAAAGTTTTAGAGGGAAAAATAAAAGATAAGAAAGAAATTAAAAGAATAGAAAGAGGATTTAAAGGAGAATTTGATAATGAAACAATATTACTTTTACAACAACACATTGAAAGTGATAGAACAAAGAAAGTAAAAGGCGGTAAAGCTGTAAATATTCCTAAACAAAAAGAATATGGTGGTATGTATGATGATGTTATGGAAGGAGAATGGCTTATATTAATGAGAAAAGTTTTAGAGGGAAAAATAAAAGATAAGAAAGAAATTAAAAGAATAGAAAGAGGATTTAAAGGAGAATTTGATAATGAAACAATATTACTTTTACAACAACACATTGAAAGTGATAGAACAAAAAAAGCAGAAGGTGGAGAACTAGATAATCAAATGGAAGATTTAATGCCCACACACACAATGCCGGATGGTACTGTTATGCCCGGTGCTACTCATGGAGAGTATGAAGAACAAATGGAAGGATTAATGGATAAAGAAACTCCTATGCTTCCAGACGAAGAAATGGAAGAAGATTATGTAGACTATGTAGTAAGTTCTACATTAGAAGAAGAAGACAAAAATTATTTAGAAAGTGCTCTCGCAGAAGATGCTAAGTTAAGTGAACTATTTGACCAAGTAGTTGAGAGTGCTTCAGAGTTTTCTGGGTCTGGTCCTATTGAAGGTCCAGGAACGGAAGTATCCGATTCGATACCTGCAAGGTTATCGGATGGAGAATTTGTCTTTACTGCAAAAGCAACTGAAGAAATCGGAGAAGACAGTTTAATGTCTATGATGAAAGACGCAGAAGCTGCAGCAGATGAAAGGCAAGGTGTCGCTTATGGTGGCGTAATTGACGAGGAAGATCAAGCAGTTCCTATTCAAACTAAAGGACTTCTAACAGCACAAGGTAATGTACCTAATGTTGTGAAGCAGTCTCGTCAGGTTGAAGAAGAAATGTTGAAGTCAAGTCCTCGAAGATATTATGTTCCTGTGAGTGGCTAATAAGAGATAAAGCGACCCTATAATTTTTATAGGCACTATATCATATATAACAACCGAAAGGCGACCTTTACAAGACAAGCCCTACTGTGCACAATGTAGCGACCTTGTTAGAGAAGCCCTGATTAGGAGGTAAGAAAATGACTGAAGAAGTTATAACCGAGAACCAAGAACCACAGAAAGCCAACCCTTATAATGCAAAAAAAGATTGGCATGATGTAAAAGATAAACCTTTTGTATCGTCAGATAATTTATTTTTTGATAAACCTGTTTCAACTGAACATGACGAAAGTGATGAAATTGAAGCAGAAAAACAAGAAGTAGAAGCAAATAAGGATAAACCTTATAAGCAACCTAATTATAAAAAACGATACGATGATTTAAAAGCTCACTACGATTCTAGACTTAATGAGTTTAAAGCTAGAGAACAAGAGTTAATACAGGAAGCTGTTTCAAACAGACCAGAGTATAAAGCTCCAAAATCTGCAGAAGAACTAGAAAAGTTTAAAAACGAGTATCCTGATGTTTATGAAGTAGTAGAGTCTGTTGCCCACATGCAAAGTGAAAATCAAGTTGCTGAATTGCAAACAAGATTAGATGCTATGCAAGGAAGAGAAGCAGAAATACTAAAACGAGAAGCTGAAAAGGACTTACGAGAAAAACATCCTGATTTTGATGATATCAGAAACAGCGATGAATTTCAAGATTGGGCTAATTTGCAACCAGAGGCTATTAAAGATTGGATTTTTAATAACCCAAACGATGCAACTTTAGCTAGTAGAGCTTTAGATTTATTTAAAAAGGATATTGGATTAGAGGTTACACAACCTACGTCAAATTCTAAACAGACTTCACAATCTGCTGCTGATATGATATCCACTAAAACAACTAGTGTAGATACAAATCAACAAAGAGTGTGGTCTGAAAGAGAGATTGCTGCCATGAGTGTTGCAGAGTTTGATAAATACGAAAGTGAAATCAGCGATGCAATGCAAGAAGGCAGAATCATTAAATAAACTATTTAGTTTAATAACTAAATTCTAACTAAGGAGATATCCAAATGGCTCAATATTTTGAACCGTCAACGGATACTAATGCTAACTTTGCAAACTCCGTAGCAGGACAAACTAATAGTTTCTTTTTACCTTCGGTTTATTCTAAAAAGGTTTTAAACTTTTTTAGAAAATCGTCTGTTGTAGAAGCTATTACAAACACCGATTATTCGGGTGAAATCTCTGCTTTCGGAGACTCAGTAAAGATTATCAAAGAACCCGTTATCTCTGTATCAGCGTACACTAGAAATAGTGATACAACTGAAACTAGACTAACAGACCAAGAAACATCTTTAGTGGTTGATAGTGCTAATGCGTTTAAATTCATCGTAGATGATATTGAAACAAATATGTCACATGTTAACTTTAAAGAAGTTGCTTCCAGTTCTGCTGCATACGCATTGAAAGATG